>Ga0209276_100661_pt1 | contig 39508 bp, 40 predicted proteins | sample DewCreD2012metaG_3_FD_185473 | JGI IMG/M metagenome (GOLD analysis project Ga0209276, IMG submission 185473) | Hot spring sediment bacterial and archeal communities from British Columbia, Canada, to study Microbial Dark Matter (Phase II) - Dewar... ...
TTTCGTGTTTTTTCTCAGCCCTAATGTGCATGTAGCTTGCATTTATTGTTATCCTGTAGAGCCAGCTTGAAAACTTTGACTCTCCTCTGAATGTATCAAGCTTCTTAACAAGGGTTAGAAAAACCTCTTGAACAACCTCCTCAGCATCACTCTGATTACGGGTTATCCTTAGGGCAAGTCCATAGATTTTACAAGCATATCTATTTACTATCTCTTCAAATGCCCTCTCATTACCCTCATTTATAAATGCTTCAATAAGCCTTTGATCAGGTTCATCTTCAAGCTTTTCCCTACTATATTTGGTATCTGGTGTGGAAAGGGACTTAAACAATCTTTTAAAGAACCCAGGATCACCCAAAGTCTCCTCCATTGATTTCTGTGGGATTTTTAACCTAAATCGCCACCGTTATCTTAATTAGATGATTTTTAGGTTAAAAAGTTTCTACACAATTTAAAAACCTACCCTGTAGGACTTATAATGAGGTATACAAGTGAGAGGATTCCTATAAAGGCAAGGATGGGGGTTATTTTTTGCCACTTCCCAGTTACTAGGAGAATGGCTACGTAGCTTAGTACTCCGAAACATAGACCTGTTGCTATGCTGTAGGTAAAAGGCATAAGAAGTATAGTAAAGAATGCCGGTGCTCCCTCCTCCCAGTTTGTAAAATCTATCTCCTTTATATGCTTAATCATATATATACCTACCACCACAAGGGCCACAGCGGTTGCATATGGCGGTATAACGGATATGGTGCCGGAAAAAAATGAGGCTAGGAGAAAGAAGATGCCCGTAAAAAAAGCAGTCCAGCCCGTTCGTCCACCTGCTGCTACCCCCGCTCCCGATTCAATATAAGCTGTAACTGTTGAGGTCCCTAGTATAGCCCCTGTGGTTGCTCCAATAGCATCAGCCATAAGCATTTTCCCAAGTTTTGGGATTTTGTCTCCTACATTTAGACCAGCTTGGTATGAGATAGCGGTAAGTGTTCCTAGGCTATCAAATAGAGCTATGTAGAGAAAGGCAAATATAGGAACCCAGTAAAGGGGTTTTAAGGCAGAGAGAATATCCAGTTTGAACGCAACAGGGTATATTGGGGGTGGAAGTCCAACCCAGTCTTTTGGGGTTTTTACCCATCCCAATCCCAATGCAATAAAGGTAATAAGCAAAATTATAGCCAGGATACTGCCGGGTATTCTTAGCTGCTCCATCACTATAACTGCTATAAGGCCAAGTAGAGCCAGTATAAGGGTAGGGGTAAGTGGACCCAGTGTTACAAGTGTTATTGGGTGTTCGACAACAAGACCCATATTACGGAACCCTATAAGTGAGATGAACAAACCAATACCAACCGGTATTGAAAGCCTAAGGTTTGACGGAATAGCATATAGGATACGTTCTCTAAGCCCTCCTGCTGTAATTATTATAAATAGGACACCGGAGATAAAGACAATTCCCAGAGCGGTTTGCCATGGAACACCCTCTTTTAAACAAAGAGTGTATGTAAAGAATGCATTTATGCCCATACCGGGAGCCATAATAATTGGGACTCGTGGCCAGAGAGCCATTAAAAAGCATCCTATAGCGCTGCTGTAACATGTTACAGACACCAGGGCAGTTTTGGACATACCAGCTTCTGATAAGATGGAAGGGTTAACAACTATTATGTATCCTGCCGTTAAAAAGTTAACTACACCAGCTATAAACTCACGGCGAAGCGACCATGGCCCTACTTCTGGAGGAACTAGTAAATTAAGCCAGCTTCTTAACAAGGTTCCTTTTACGTATATTAAGGTGTAATTGCTATATCAGTATTATAGGGCATAGAGTTTAAAAATGCTATTTTGAAGGGAGATATCTATCACCAGAGATGCCATAACCGCAAGCATATAGAGTATAGAGACCCCAAATGCCTTTCCGTAGTTTGAATTTGTAAGTGCGCTGTGAATCATTACATATTCAAAGTATATACCAAAGATAATTACTGCAATTGCGTAGTAACTTGAGCAGTATTTAAAAAACCATAGGGAAAGGGAGAGTGGAAGCAGAGAAATGGAGTAAAGAACCATAAAGATATTTGTATAGCGTGTCCCAAGCACAACAGGCATAACAGGGATACCCGCTTTCTTGTAATCCTCCTTATATTTTTGGGCAATAGCCCAGAAATGGGGTGGTTGCCAGAGTATCATAAAGAGAAAAAGAATTATCCCATCGATTCCAATTTCTGGATTTACAACCGAGTATCCTATTAGGACCGGAAGGGCCCCTGGTAGACCCCCTATAATTGTTCCATATGGAGAACTGCGTTTGAGGTAGAGTGTGTAGAGTACAGTATAGCTTAATATAGCCACCAGTGTAAGTATTCCGTTTAGAGTGTTGATAAAGCGAAATGATAAAAAAAGTGATGTTAGTATAAAGATGATTGCAAGGGTAAGAGCGGTTTTTCCTCCAACAATCTGTAGGGCTTCTACACGTTTGCTCAACCGGTTCATGTGGGTGTCTATACGTCTGTCCAGTAGATTGTTTAATATTGCTGCCCCTGCTGCGCTTAATAACAGAGAGGCCAATCCTATAAGCAATAGCTCTAAAGATGGAATTCCCCTATTGGCAAGTACCATTCCTGTAAAACCGGTAAAACCCACACTCAGGATTATCCCGGGCTTAAGGAGAATAAGAGTAGAGGTAAAGATATTAACCCCTGTACCTTTTCTCTGTAGGTTCATACTAACATTATACATTGCTTCTTTCTACTTCTTGAAACCAGCTATAAAGTGAAACTAAAAGTATTGTAAGGGCAATTGCTAGATGAAAGGCTGTTGTAAGAAAAAAGAGTTTTGAGTGAACGATACCTACACCGACTAAAATCTGAATGGTAACAAGGGCTAGGATAATAAAGCTTTTTAATCGAATGTTTTTGTCCTTTAAAAAAGAAAGTGCAAAGAAAAGTAAAGCCAGAGCAAATATAATATATCCAAGTGTTCTATGGGTAAAGTGGATGAGAACAGAACCTGAAAGTTCCGGGGGAATCCAGTACCCAAGACAGGTAGGCCAATCCGGGCAGGCAAGTCCTGCTCCTGAGTGTCTTACGTATGCCCCAAGAACCGATTGGATAAAGATCATTAGAGCTATTAGGAAAAAGGGGCTATCCATTCTTAAAGTGCCCTTATTCTCACTGAAAAAAGCCATATAGAACACAAGGGAAAATATTATAAGTGCTATTGCAAAGTGGATTGTTGTAAGGTCAACTGGAAGCTCTGAGAGTACAACACAACCCCCAAGTACTACCTGAACGAGCAAAAGCAACACGGTAAGGATTGGAATAAGTTTTACTTTTCCCCTATAGCTTTGAAATCTTCTGTAAGATAACAGAAGAAGAAAAATGGATGCTATAAGTCCAATGTTCCTATGCATCCATTCCATAAAGATATCCGATCTAAGAGGAGGAATAAACTTGCCATGGCACAAAGGCCAATCCGGGCAGGCAAGCCCTGCTCCAAGCCCTGAAACAACATTTCCCCAAACCAGCAGGATAAAGAAAAGAGAAACTGTTACCTTAGCAAGCATTAGGGTGCGGTCCTAAAGAAAACATCAACTGCGGTTAGTCCTATAAGCAGTGCCAAAAGGACTATGGGGTATAGAACAAATATCCATGTAGTTTTGTCTTCAAATTTAAGGTGCATGAAGTAAAGAGCCACAAGAGAAGCCTTTATAGATGCGATCAGTAAGGCAACAACTATGTTGAACACCCCAAAGTGAAGGTATGAAACCCATACGGTAATCCCCGTAAGAACTATAAGTGCAAGCCATACAAGAATGTAGGTTGTATATCCTACATGGTGTTCCTCAATATGAGCTTTCGTTTCCATATGTAACCTCCGTTATGATATTAAATAGAGTAAGGGAAAGAGGTATATCCATATAAGGTCAACCAGGTGCCAGTAAAGTCCCCCTAACTCTATTGGTGTATAGTAGTTTTCTGAAAACTTGCCTTTTAAAGATAGAATGAGTAAAGCAGTTAGTACCAAAACCCCTGCAAGAACGTGAAGCATGTGAAGACCCGTCATCATAAAGTAGAGGGCAAAGAATATGCTTGTGCTTGGGTAGATGTGGTGTTCGAATTTATGGCCGTATTCAAAGTACTTGTTAATACCAAACACGATACCGAAAAGAATGGTGAGAAGCAGAAACAGGGAAAGAAGTTTTTTCTTTCCCCTCTGGATTGAAGCAACGCCAAGAGCCATTGTTAAACTACTGCATATAAGCACAACCGTGTTTATAGCCCCTATTGTTCTATCAAGCTCTTTGTGTTCCTCATGGAACATCTCAGGGTACTTTGCCCGAAAGATTGCATAGGCTGCAAAAAGCCCACCGAAGAGTAAAAGCTCAGTTGCCAGGAAAAGCCACATCCCAAGCTTTGAGGCCTTGTACTCTACTACCGGGTCTACGTGGTGGTGAGCATGTACATCTATTCCTATCTCTTCCATTGTTAGCTAACCCTCCTGGTTGTTCTTTTTTCCATATCCATATGTCCAGTCTGTTACATGGGGTATCTTTTCAAAGTTCTCATGTGGTGGTGGAGAGGGTATTTGCCATTCAAGCGAGAGGGAATTAAATGGGTTATCTGGGGCTTTCTCCCCATTTGTTAAGCTCCTAAGCAGGTTCAAGGCCATAATCAGTATCCCTAAACCCAGTATCCATGAGCCAATGGTGGATATCTCATGAAGCGTGTGAAACTGAGGTGGGTAGTCTGCGTACCTCCTTGGCATACCCTCCATACCCAGTATGAACTGAGGGAAGAAGGTAACATTAAATCCTACAAACACAAGGAACCAGGCAACCTTTGCTACCGCCTCATTGTACATCTTCCCAAACATCTTTGGGTACCAGAAATGAAGGGCAGCAAAAAAGCCCATAACAGTGCCACCTATCATAACGTAGTGCATATGTGCTACAACAAAGTAGGTATCATGAAGGTGAACATCAGCAGCCAGTGTGCCAAGAAAAACCCCTGTTAGGCCACCTATTGTAAACAGAAATATAAAAGAGAGGGCATAAAGCATGGGTGTCCTTAACTCTATAGAACCCTTATAAAGGGTTGCAAGCCAGTTAAAGACCTTTATAGCAGTTGGTATTGCAACAAGGAAGGTAAGAAAGGAAAAAACAGTGGCAGCTACCTCTGACATCCCACTTACAAACATATGATGTGCCCAAACAAGAAAACTTATAAGTGCTATTGCAAGACTGGAGTAGGCTATTGCCTTGTAACCAAAAATTGGTTTTCTTGCAAACACAGGTATTACCTCAGATATAACCCCCATTGCAGGTATTATCATGATATACACAGCAGGATGGGAGTAAAACCAGAAGAAGTTCTGAAATAAAATCGGGTCTCCTCCCTTTGCGGGATCAAAAAAACCAATCCCAAATACCCTCTCTGCTATCAGAAGAAGAAGTGTTATACCAAGGACAGGGGTGGCAAGAAGCTGAAGTATGGCAGTTGCGTATGAAGACCATATAAAGAGAGGAAGCCTATGCCATGTCATTCCCGGTGCCCTTAGTTTGTGGACGGTAACTATAAAGTTAAGCCCTGTAAGGATGGAAGAAAAACCTAGTACGAAAACACCAAATGTAAGGAGGATAACATCAGTTCCAGTCTGTATGCTATAAGGGGTGTAGAATGTCCATCCGGTATCTGCTGGTTTTAGAAGAGAAAACAGAATGATTACTGTCCCAAGAAGATATAGCCAGTAGCTCAAAAGATTTAATCTTGGAAACGCTACATCCCTTGCACCTATCATAAGCGGAATAAGGAAGTTACCAAAGCTTGCAGCAATACCTGGCACTATAAAGAGAAACACCATCGCGGAGCCATGAAACGTAAAGAGCACATTGTATGTGTGTGCATCAACTATTGTCTTTCCAGGTGAGAGCAACTCAAGCCTTACAAGAAGTGCTGCAATACCTGCAAGAACGAAAAAGGTAGATATGGATACTAAATACATAATCCCTATTCGCTTGTGGTCGGTAGAGAGAATCCATGAAAGTATTCCCTTTTCCTCCAGATACGGAACATGTATGGTCTCAGCAACCGTGTGGTTCGCCATATCAAGCACCTCCTAGCTTAAAAAAGCTTTCATTTTAGGGTTTTAATATAAGCAATTATAGCTGATATCTCCTCATCAGTTAAAATGCCTTTAAAAGATGGCATAACCGGTTGATATCCTTTTACCAGCTTTGCCTGGGGCTCTAGTATGGACTCCCTTATGTAGTTTTCATCTGCGGTTACTTTTGTGCCATCCTGAAGGGTTACCTCATGACCAAAAAGACCTTTCCAGCTGGGTCCTACAGAGGGTGTTCCATCTATGGTGTGACATGCGTTGCAGCCCCGCTGCTGGTATAACTGCTCTCCCAACTGAACCGGAGAAATGGATGCAACCCCTTTTTGTTCCTCTCTTTCCTCTCCCTTTCTCCATCTTTCATATGCCTCTGGGCTCATCACTATTACCTTACCAAGCATTTTAGAGTGAGCAGCTCCACAGTATTCAGCACAGTAGAGGTCAAATACCCCTACTTTGGTAGGGGTAAACCAGAGATAAGTGTACATTCCACCTAGAAGGTCTTGTTTTACCCTAAAGGCGGGGACAAAGAAGCTGTGTATTACATCTTCGGATCTCATTATAAGCTTTACAGGCCTGTTTTGCTGGACATATAGCTCGTTTATTGTGGTTTTGCCATTATCGTATTGAAACTGCCAGAGCCACTGCTTTCCTATAACGTTTACCTCAAGAGCTTCTTGAGGAGGGGTTCTCATTTGTTTAAAAACTATAAAACCATAGGCAAAAATCACAAGAACAAGAATTGAGGGAACAATTGTCCAAAGTGTTTCAAGGAAATGATTACCCGTTATGTAGGGTGTTTCATCTTCACCGCTTTTCCGTCTGTACTTTATTGCAAAAAAGACCAGGACAACCGTTATAAGGAAGAAAAATACAAGTGAAATTATGGTTACAAACCAAATAACTGTATCTACATTTCTGGCAAGGTTAGATGCCTCTTCTGGAAGCCAATTCATTCTCTCTTTTAACCTCCATTGCTATTAGGGTCTTTTTTCTCTCTTTTCCACAGGTAAGTTAAAAGCATGCCCACCAATAAAAGAGTTAGTACCCCTCCAGCTTTTACCACATTTAGGGCCTGAAGGGCGTATTTTTTACCTACAGGATCAAATTGATAACAGAACAGCAAAACCTTGTTTATTAGTTTGGAGGAACCGATTTTGCCATCTGCTGCCTCAAGAAGGGCAAGCCTAAGGTCATTTGGATCATATTGAGCTCCGTAAAGGTAGCGAGATACCTTTCCATTAGGGGAAAGAATGGTTATAACTGAGGGGTGAGCAAAATCATCTCCATCCTTCTTGTAGTTAAACCCTATTGCCCGGGTTAGTTCCTTTATGCTCTCCTCTGATCCCGTAAGGAAAAACCAACTTTTAGTGCTACCCTTTGTTATGTATTTCTTGGCCTTTTCTCTTGCCATCTCAGGTGTTTCAGATGGGTCAAAGCTTATGGTTAATATCTTGTAGTCCTTTCCCGGGTAGAGTGAATCGAGGTTGTTTACGGCACTAAGCACTCCATCCAGTATGAAAGAGCATACGCGTGGGCAGTGATAATAAACTAAGGTTAAAATCACAGGCTTTCCGTCACCAAAGAATTCTCTAAGCTCTATTTCCTTTCCGTTCTCATCGTGGAAAACAAGGTTAAGTGGGATATAGTTTCCCAGTTTCTCTTCAATTCCAACCTCTTTTAGGTCTGCTATGTTGGATATAGCATAGCTTAGAGGAGAGTGGATAAGGAGGGTTAAGACCAAAATCCATATCAAGGTTCTTAAAGAAGATACTAAACCCAGCATCGTTAAAACCTGCCCCTTTTACTCATTTAATAATAATTTACCCAATAAACCCCGCTGTTAAAGGATTTGGTATTCTAGCTGAGATATTCTTTTAAAGAAAAACGTTTAGATTGTAAGCAGATTATTTGGTTATGTCAAGTTTGGTTTATAATGATAGATATGGGATTGCTTACAGATGTTCCGGGAGTTATGGTAGGGCATGTCTCTAACTATGAGGACATTACAGGGTGTACAGTCATACTTTTTGAAAACAGCGCAGAAGGGGTTGTTGATTTAAGAGGAGGAGGAACAAGTACCAGACAACTCGATCCTCTTTTTTCTTCTCACTCATACGGAAGTATAAACGGGATTCTGCTTACCGGAGGTAGTGCTTATGGGCTGGATGCTGCCGGGGGTGTTATGCGTTATCTAGAAGAAAGGGGTATAGGGCTTAAAGTTGGTTACGGTATGGTTGTTCCCTCGGTGCCAACTGCCGTTATATTTGATCTTGGAATTGGTAATGGAAAGAGAAGACCAGATTCTGATATGGGTTACAGAGCCTGTCTAAATGCATCGACTTTAGGGTTTGAGGAAGGTAGTGTGGGTGTTGGAACCGGAGCAACGGTAGGTAAGCTTCTCGGAATAAAAAACGCAACAAAAGGCGGTGTTGGAAGTGCAAGCTACACCTTAAGTGATGGGGTGGTTGTGGGAGCACTTGTTGTTGTAAATGCTTTTGGAGATGTAGTTGATCCAGAAAGTGGCAGGATCATAGCAGGTGTTAGGGATTCTTCTGGTGGAAGGGATTTTCCTGGGTCTGTAAATCTGTTAAAGCAGGGGGTTAAGTGGCAGGTAGAATCTTTTCAAAACACTACTCTTGCCGTTATATGCACAAATGCAAAACTAAACAGATCAGAGCTTAAGAGGGTTTCAAAAATGGGTCAAACAGGCATTGCAAGGGTTATATTGCCTGCCCATACAGTTGCAGATGGGGATCTGGTATTTGCTGTTTCATGTGGAGAGCTTGCAGGGGATCCAAATGTAATCGGGGTGGTTGCTGCAGAGCTCGTTTCAGAGGCTATAGTTAGAGCGGTGAAAAAAGCAAGGGGTTTGGGGGGAATCCCAAGCTGGTCGGATATTGAAGGATACCTTTAGGATATGCACTTTATCTCCATCTCTTCATTTAATACGGGAAGTTTTCTCATTCTTATCCCTAGAACAAGACCTATACCAAGCATGGATGTGATTAACGAAGAACCTCCATAGCTAAAAAGCAGCAGTGGGATTCCCATGACAGGTAGTATGCCTATTACCATACCCACATTGATAAAAGTGTGCCAGAAAAACATGGAAGCTATGCCAAGCGATACCAATGAAGAGAATATATCCTTTGCACGACTGGAGGTATCTAAAATCCACATTATAATTAGAAAGTACAGAAGAAGTGTAAAGAACCCTCCTATGAATCCCCATTCTTCTGCAAGTACTGAGAAGAGGAAATCGGTTTTCTGCGCAGGTATAAACCTTAGCTGTGTCTGAGAACCTTTCTTAAAAGATTTCCCCCAGAGTTTTCCGGAACCAACTGCTATTTGCGATTGAATAGAGTTGTATCCGGCTCCAAGTGGATCATGATAGGGATTGAGAAAGGTCTTTATTCTCTCTTTTTGGTAGTCTTTAAGAAAGAATTTCCAGCTCGGGTATGGAAGCCCTAAGAGAAGAAGGGCAAGTATAACAAGTGATTTTGTCTTTATCCCCATAAATAAAATCATGCTTCCGGCTATGGTAAGGATCATAAGTACGGTACCTAGGTCTGGCTGAAGCATTATGAGAGATACGGGAATAGCTATAAATATAAAGGGTTTTACAAGGTCAGAAAGACCATATGGTTCTTTTTGGAAACCGTATTCATAGAATCTTGCAACAACCAGTATAACGGAAAGCTTGGCAAATTCAGAAGGCTGTATGCTTAAACTGCCAAGGGAAAGCCAGCTTTTTGAACCAGAAATTTCTTTTCCCAAAATAAGTACCAGGATAAGCATTAAGGTTGAGACCAGGTATATATGGGTGGTGTATCTCTTTATGACTTTGTAGTCTATAGAGGACATTACTATCATACCAATGGTCCCTATGACTACCCACATAATCTGCTTTTTAAACACGATTAGTTCATTTGGATAGCATGCGCTGTAGAGGTTTACAAGCCCAATTGTACAGATGGAGAGGGTAATAAGGAGTGGAATATATGGGAAGTTCTTGATAAGTCTTCTATCGAGCATCATATTCAGACATTTCCCCCTTCCTTTAACCTTATATATGCCTCGATTATCTCTTTTGCGATTGGTGCAGCAACGGCCCCTCCCTTTCCTCCGTGTTCTACAAGCACCGTTACTGCGATTTCTGGTGCCTCTGCAGGGGCATAAGCGGTAAACCAAGCGTGATCTTGGTGTCTTTCATGGGTGCCTTTCCCAAGAGATATAACCTGGGCGGTACCGGTTTTTCCCGCTATTGCTACCTTATCTGATTTTGCGCTACGTCCTGTTCCATTAGGGTTGTTTACAACCCCTTTAAGGGCCTCTTTTATTGTGTTTAGCACTTTGTCTGAAACCGGTAGATGGGCTCTTTTTATAGGTTGATACTCAGCTATGGGTTCCCCTTCAGGAGAGAGAACCCTTTTAACCAGTTGAGGTTTTAAAATCGTTCCACCGTTTGCAACAGCAGCTGTCATTACTGCTACCTGTAGCGGCGTTACGCTTAAATACCCCTGTCCTATGGCTGTTACCGTCGTTTCCCCCTGATACCACGGTTTTTTAAATAGCTTTAATTTCCATTCCTCACTTGGAGCTATTCCAGATGTTTCTTCAATATCGATTCCTGTTTGTACTCCAAGTGCAAACTCCTTTATGTAAGGTGCAAGTCTATCTATTCCCAGTCTTTCAGCAACATAGTAGAAGTACACATCACAGGATTCTACTATTGCTTTCTCCAGATTTACCCATCCATGCCCCTGTGTTTTCCAGCACTTAAACGTTCTTCGTCCCAGCTTATATCTTCCCGGACAGTAAAATGAGGTAGTCTGGGTAATTACCCCTTCCTGCATACCCGCAGCTGCGGTAACTATCTTGAAAACGGAACCCGGAGCATAGATACCCTGTGTGGCCCTATTTAGAAGGGGGTGATAGGGGTTGTTTACAAGCTCTTTCCACTTTAGGGGGTCTATCCCGTTTATGAAATCAGCAGGATTAAACGTTGGGTTGCTTACAAGTGCAAGTATATCTCCAGTTCGTACGTCTAATACCACAACTGCTCCTGCTCTATCTCCTAGGGCTTCTTCTGCAGCTTTCTGGATATCAAGGTCAATTGAAAGAACTATATCTGCTCCTGGAATGCTGTTTCTGGCTATAGATTCTTTGTTAAACAGGTTGTTTTTTACCTCTCTTCCAAGTGCATCCGTTACCTTTTGTATAAACCCATCTTTTCCTCTGAGGTAACTATCAAATGCTCTTTCTATTCCGCTTTTCCCAACTATGTTGTTACTTGTTATGTCTGTATATAGCTTGAGCTCTTTCTGAGTTGCTTTTCCTACGTATCCAAGAAAGGATGCTCCGAGTTTTCCGTATGGGTATTTCCTTACATGGTTTACCTCAATGCTTAAGCCCTGAAGAGAGCTTTTTCTTGCTTCTAGGAAAGCAAGTTGGTTGCGGTTTATATCCCTAGCAATAAGGGCTGGTTTAAATCTGTTCTCAACTGAGGCCTTTTTTATCTTATCTTTAATCTCATCCTTATTTATTCCCAATACGTTTGAAAGACTTGTGCTTAATTGCTCTATGTTTTTTACCTCACTTGGTGTTACATATACATCAAATGAAGCTCTATTTACCACCAATTCCCTACCCTTTCTATCAAAGATTCTTCCACGAGGTGCTGGTATTCTTACCAGACGAATTCGGTTATTTAGGGAGAACTTCTCAAACTCTTCTCCTCTTAGAATCTGGAGATACCACATCCGGGCAATTAGTATGAAAAAAGCCTGAACTACAACAATTGTTGCTATTAAGAATCTACCTCTGTACTCTTTCATTTATTTTATCTAGCAACTGAAATATAAGGAGTCCAACCGTTGAGTTGGATATCCCTTGTACAATTACTTTTCCCAGAGATACTTGAAAATCAAACTCTGTTTCCATAAGTATTACGGTATATATAAATCCCCATGAGGCAAGTGTGCCGGTAAAAAGAAGGAGGGCCTGTATAATAGAGTTTCTATGGTATACGTTGTTTGATATCCTGTGTATGATAACAAACACACCCATTCTGGAGAGAATGTGAACCCCAATTGCATTTCCAGACATAACATCCATTATATAACAATTTGCAAGAGCAAGTGCAGTTCCTCCTTTGATGCCTTGATAAATGGCGGGAAATAGTGTCATTATAAGGTTAAAATCGGGGCTTAAAACCCCAAGCCTTCTGGGGGCCAAAAAGGTGGATTGAAGGATTATCAGGGCAAAAGAGATTAGGATGTATATCAGTGCAAATACCAGTGATTTACTCATTAAAAACAGTGTTTTCAGGTGTTTTAAGTATTACAAGAACTTCCTCAAGGGAATTTAGGTCAGCATCCGGATCTATATAGGCCTTTATCAATCCGCTCTTTATCTCAACATCTATAACGGTTCCTATCGTAACCCCCTTCGGAAAGAATCCATCTTTACCCGAGGTAACCACTTTATCTCCCGTGCTTACATCGGATTCGTTTTCTATGTATTCCATTACACATCCATTGCCTGTTCCCTTAACTATGCCCCTGGCTCTTGTTCTATGTATATAAGCATCTACAGCACTTATGGGGTCAGTTATCAGAAGAATCTCTGCACTTTTCTTTCCCACTAGAAAAACCCTTCCAACTATACCATCCTGGTTTACTACTGGCATCCCTTCCATTATACCGTCTTTTTCCCCTCTATCTATGATTACAGTCTGAGACCTAAGTAATGAAGGGCTTCCTGCGATTACGTTTGATGTAAGGGTTTTGTAGGGGAGAGTTTCCTTAAACTCCAAAAGCTTTTTCAGTCTTTCGTTCTGTAGCTTTACCTCCCAAAGCTGGAATCTCTCGTTTCTTAGTTTCTTTACAAGGAGTTTTAGTTTCTTGTTTTCCTCTTTGGCTTTTACAAGGTCTATATAGTTACTCCATAGGTATGTTATCCCTTCTGTGACTTCATACACTATCTTCTGAGGGTAGTAGGATAGGGTTAACACAAATCTAGCAAGATAAGTTGTTTTGTTCTTTCCTTCAAAGCTTAGGGGAAAAATCTGAATTGCAAAAAAGAAGAGAATCAGTGTTACCACTATAGGATAGCGTTTTATAATGTTCATAGTTACTAGAAACTATATTACATGCTTACTTCCTTTAGTATATCGAGTTCATCTAGGGCTTTTCCCGATCCCAGCACAACACATGTTAATGGGTCTTCTGCAACACGTACGGGAAGACCAGTTTCTTCCATTATCAACCTGTCGAGTCCATTTAAGAGTGCTCCACCTCCTGTAAGCACTATACCGTTATCCACAAGGTCTGCTGCAAGCTCAGGTGGTGTTCTCTCTAAAGTCTGTTTTATAGCTTCTACTATCACATTTATTGGTTCTACCAAAGCCTCTCTTACCTCCTCTGAGGTTATCTCTATTATCTTGGGTACCCCCGCTCTCAGATCCCTTCCCTTTACCTTCATTGTTCCTATATCTCCGTCCCCAAATACCTTTCCGAGTTTTATTTTAACCTCTTCAGCGGTCCTTTCTCCTATAAGCATGCTGTAAGCGCTTTTTATGTACTGTATTATTGCTTCATCCATCTTGTCTCCTCCAACCCTTACTGACTTGCTTACCACTATGCCCGCAAGGGATATTACGGCCACTCCAGTTGTTCCCCCTCCGATATCTACAACCATATTTCCTATTGGTTCGGTTACAGGGAGTCCTGCTCCAAGTGCTGCAGCCATTGTTTCTTCGATAAGATAGACTTCCCTGGCTCCTGCTGCTTCTGCTGATTCCTTTACAGCCCTTTTTTCTACTTCTGTGATCCCTATTGGTACAGATACTATAATACGTGGTCTTACAAAGCTTTTCCGGTTGTTATGGGTTTTTCTTATAAAGTATTCAAGCATTTTTTGTGCAACCTCAAAATCTGCTATGGCTCCTTCCTTGAGTGGACGAATGGCTTTGATGGTACCCGGTGTACGTCCTACCATTTCCTTTGCCTCTTTGCCCACTGCAAGGATCTTCTTTGCTCCTCTTGAATCTTCCTGTACTGCTACAACCGATGGTTCATTTGCCACTATCCCTTTCCCTTTTACAAAAACCAGGGTGTTTGCTGTTCCCAGATCTACAGCCAGATCGTTTGAGAATAGCCCCATTATTGAATCGAATAGCATTTTTTTCCTCCCTTCCCAAATTCTTTCTTTATTTGTCATGCTATGGGATTTATGAGGGATACTATAAATTAGGTGGATATAAAATCAAGGAAGGCTAAGGTGCTCTATATTTGATTTCTTGAGAAAAAAGGCAGACTTGTTACCGAGGCAGGTATTAACTCACCGCTATCTAGCTTAATAAGCGTTCTTGTTCCAGCTTCTCTAAACTCTCTCCTTATGTATCCAATGGCAACTGGTTTTTGCAGAAAAGGTGAAAAGGTAGCGCTTGTTATATATCCGACCTCACGTTCATCTATAATCACTCTATTCCCTCTCTTTGGGATGTCCTTGGCTTCGATCTCAAACCCAACCAGGTGTCGGTTTACATGTCCTCTCCATCTGATTCTTGCAATAACCTCTTGACCTATATAACACCCCTTGTCAAAGCTAAGTGCGTGCCAAAGCCCTGCTTCTATAGGTATTGTGTTCTCATCCATATCTATGCCGTATACCGGGATCCCGGCTTCTATTCTCAGAATTTCCAGAGCTTGTTTGCCTGCTGGTCTTGGATTCAGGTCGGGTTCCTTGGTGTCAAGTAACAGATTCCAGACTCTGGGGGCTGTATCGGATGGGATAAATATATCAAACCCGGGTTCTCCAGTACGGTTTACCCTTGCTATTAACACCTCTGTTCCGTCTAGATCTCTTTTTATGAACTCGTATTCCTTTAGCTCTGGGATTTGTTCTGAGAGAATCAATTCAAGGAGTTTCTGGGATTTTGGCCCCTGGATTGAGATAAGTGCAACACTTTCGGTTAGATCTTCGATACTTGCTTTAAATGATAGTCTAAATCTTAACAACAATTCCTTTATCTTTTCGTTGAGTCCTGCTTCAAGCTCAACAAGCACTGAGTCGCTATTACGATATACTTTCATATCTGTAACCATTTTTCCTTTTGCCGTTAGAAGGCAGGCATATACCCCTTTACCTGGTTCGAGTTTTAGTACATCGTTTGTTAGCATTCCCTGAAGGAATTTCAGATGCTCTTTACCTGTTAAGCGAAGTTTTCCATGATGAGATAGATCAAAAACCCCTATTCCTTCCCTTACAGCGGCATACTCCTGCAGTGTGTTTCCATAGTCTTTAGGTATTAACCATCCAGAGGATGTATCAAACGTAGCTCCCTTAAGAGCATGAAATTCATATAGTGGGGTTTTTTTCATATTTCCTCCATGTTTTGTATATATATTAATCTTAACGGATTGCAAAAAAAAGTTGAATTCTGTGGTCTTTAGTTGACATAAGTGAAAATATAGTGCTCTGTTGCAAATATATGTATAATTAGCCTCCTTAAGGTATAAATTAGATATGGTTAAGTACACCCTAAGGAGGCAAAATAGATTTAGTAGTAATTTTAATATTAAACGGAATAAAAGGGAAGGCAGATACAAGAGGTTTTTAAAGGTAGCACTATTTGTAACAAGGCAATCACTTCCAATGTATTCACACAAAAAGAGTCCACATATATATAGTCTTCCTCAGTTAATCTCATGTGTTCTATTAAAGATATACATAAGGAACATGTCTTATAGGGATTTAGAGGAGTTTTTACTATCTTCAGGGGATATAAAGAGGGTATTGGGTTTAAGTAGGGTCCCTAATTATTCAACATTTTCTAGGGTATGTAATAGGGTAACTGGTAAAGAGATAAAGAGGATTTTAGGGAAGGTTTTGGAGGTAGTTATTTCAAGGAGGGATTTGGCATTAGTGTTTGCCTGTGATTCAACTGGGTTTAAGGAAGATGTAGCCTCCTTTTATTATACCCTAAGGAGTGGGAAGAGGAGGAAGGGGTGGATAAAGGTTTGGTATCTATTGGACACAAGGACACAGGCTTTAGTATCCTGGGTTATTGGGAGGGGTCCAAGTGGAGATAGTATGGGGCTTTTTAAGCTTGAGAAGAAATCCCCTTTTAGGCCTTTAATAGAGGTAATGGACAGGGGATTTGATGGAGGAGGGAATATAAGATTTGGACTTCCAATAAGGGTTATTCCACCTATTCGTAGGGGTGGGAGTATAAGGAGTTTGGATAGAATCTTAGCTTATATGGTTTATATGATTTCCAGATGGAGTGGTATTTATGGAAAAAGATGGCTATGTGAGACAATGATTTCAGTGATAAAAAGGAAGTTTGGGGATAGTATAAGGGAGAGGAAGTGGGGGAAGAAGAAAAAGATTGCATCCCTTATGGCTGTAGTTTATAACATCCATGTGATTGTAAGGGGTGGAGGAGAAAACCAATTTTTGCTATTACTTGTTTCCCTCTCATTTAAATCACTTAAAATCGATGTTTGCAACAGAGCAATAGTTTGTTAGAAAATGTCAAGTTAGATAATTTCTGGAGATTAACAGATTAAGTGGGACGAGGGAGAGGAAGAGGGGAAAGGGGGAAGAGGTAGAGAAATTCTTTTAATCCTCGGATAATACGATAGTATTTAAACTTTACATCTTTGCCAAAAGGTTGGCTTAGCTTTATCATCCACTCAAGTATTTTTCCCCAACACTCAATCTTGAATAAAATACTAAAGGCTAAGGAGATAAAGAAGAACCAGGCTCTTATTGCAGGCATCCCATCTATTAGGAACTTCTCTATTCTGAATGTCTGCTTGAGAAACCTTATTGGGTCTTCACACCCACTCCACCTGCTTATGTAGTGCCTAACTATTTGGGCTGCATCATCTGGAGTTTGTACAGGGATGTCTGTAAGCACTGCTACAGGCTCCTTATATTCTTTACCCTCTGTGCCCACATGCATATAGACTACAATCCAAAGTGGTTCATCTCTATGGGGTAGAGTTATTGGAGAACTAAACCCAAACTTTATCCTCCCCCTCCCACCATAGTCACTCAAGTTGTACCTAATCTTTGTATTCCAGGCCAATGTGCTAAGACGCTTGTTTTTGCCTCTTTTATCTCTTATATATCTTGATGTATTTGGGTCAATCTTTACTCTTATAACAAACTCTCTTTTGCCATCGAGCAGACAGTCCAGTACCTTTTTGTTATCATACCCCCTATCTGCTATCCAAATACAACAATTCCCTGTAATTTTATAAGCTGCCTCTATCCCATCGAGTATTAAAGCAGTCTGGCTCTTAAAACCCCTCTCTTTTGTGGAAAAGGGTAGAGAACAACAGGTATTATCCTTCCCTCATCTGGGCTTATATACACCTCATTTAGCCAGTACCCAGACTTTTTCCTCTCCATAGGGTCTGAACCATCTCTTACTTTCTCTATTGCATCCATCTTCACTGCCCATGGCTTTACCAACTCTGAGATGTCTCCATAGATCCTTAGCTTTTGCCCTTTATAAGGCTTGAGAGCCTTTGTATGTGAGCCTCAAGAAGTTTATCGTATGACAACTTGGGATGATGCACAAACCTCAATACCCTCATCTCTTTTGCCCCTATAGAGCCTCCTTCAATCCTTCTTGCTACATCTGAGGCATAAACAGAGCCAGACACCAAGAGTCCAGATAATAACTGTGGGAACAAATCCCTCTGAGTACCTGGAAGGACTTGCAAATAGTGGACTGAGCTATCCTTGATTATTCGGGAAATTTTGTGGATAATTCTCTTGGGTATTCTCATCTAAAGACCTCCTTGTGTTTATTTCCCTAATAATATTAAACACTAAGGAGGTCTTCTTTTATACCCCTCTATTTACCTCAACTGTTAATCTCCAGTTAAACTCTATCTTGAAAATGATTTTCTGCAGTGTAGTATAACGTATACTTACTAAGTACTTTATCAGGGATGTATTAAGGAGATGAATAGAACACTAGACTTAAAGGACAGATACAAGGTTGTGATAATAGGTTCAGGACCAGCAGGTCTTACAGCAGCTATATACGCTGCAAGAGCAAATCTGGAACCCCTTGTCTTTGAGGGTATGGAGCCAGGTGGTCAACTTACATTAACGACCCTTGTTGAGAACTTTCCCGGATTCCCCGATGGGGTTATGGGGCCGGAATTGATGGATGCAATGAGGAAACAGGCTCAGAGATTTGGGGCAAAGTGTGTGCTTGCAGAGGTTACCTCAGTAGATCTCTCTAAAAGTCCCTTCACAGTAGTTGCTGGTGAGATCGTTGTAAAAGCTGATACCTTGATAATTGCCTCAGGGGCATCGGCTAAGCTTTTGGGGCTTGAGTCTGAGAGAAGATTGCTAGGACATGGAGTCTCTACCTGTGCTACCTGTGATGGTTTCTTCTTTAAGGATAAAGAAGTTGTTGTTGTTGGTGGTGGAGACAGCGCTATGGAAGAGGCTATATTCCTTACAAAGTTTGCAAGGAGAGTAACCGTTATACATCGACGGGATAAGTTAAGAGCATCAAAGATCATGCAGGAGAGGGCTTTTAAAAACGAAAAGATTGATTTTATATGGAATTCGGTTGTTGAAGATATATTGGGTGATAAGGAAAGGGGGGTAACCGGAGTAAAGATAAGGAATGTAAAAACTGGTGAGGTTAGAGAAAAGCAGTGTCAGGGAGTTTTTATAGCTATTGGCCATATTCCAAATACCAAGCTATTTGAGGGTCAGCTTGAGATGGATGATATGGGATACATAATTACAAAGGGCAGTACTAGTGAAACAAGCGTTCCGGGAGTATTTGCAGCTGGAGATGTTCAAGACCGAAGGTACCGTCAGGCTATAACTGCTGCTGGTTCTGGTTGTATGGCTGCGATGGATGCAGAGAGGTTTCTTGAAGAAAACCATCTTTGAATTACCGTATGAAAGATTTTTTTAAATTTTGCAAGCTTTTGGTTTTAAGGCGAAATGTTGAATTCCTTCGCGCTCTGTATAAAGACCATAGGATTCCCAGGATATCAAGGTGGCTGCTTTGGCTTGCTATAGCTTATTTAGTTTTGCCATTTGACTTGATTCCAGATTTTATACCCGTACTAGGTCATGTAGATGATGTGGTAGTGGTTCCGTTATTAATAGGCCTTGCCTTGGTTATGGTTCCCAAAGAGGTATATTTGGAGTATAGTAGAAACCTTCTTAATAAGGGTTCAGGTTAAATTTTTAGTTGCAATGAAACCCCTGGTGTGATAGAATCGAAACACATATAAATTTTTTAAATGCAGTTTGGTGGAGCTTAAATCCGCTTTTTAAGGAATATTAGCAATTTGGAAGAACGACGGTGTTCAAAAAGGATTCCTTTAAGAAAAAAAGCTAGGTACGGAAAGAGACCTAATCCTATTTTTTTTGGTTATACCTTTAACCTATCGGAAAGAGGATTGGAAGTTAAGACTTATCAGGTGTTTTCTACTCCAAGCAGAATAGTCGGTAAATTTTTTGAATCGGGGCTTCTTTAATTACTCTAGATATCGTTTGTGATGGGATTCCTTATATGTGCATCGAAATTTGACAATTTAAAAGGGTTAGAAATCATAATTCTATCCGTTAAATAAATAAAAAAAACTCTCTTGGGAGGTATAACAATGATAAAGGATCTATACGATATTAGCGGGAAGGTTGCACTCGTTACTGGAGGTTCAAGGGGTATAGGTAGAGCAATTTGTCTTGCTTTAGCTGAGGCTGGGGCTGATATAATGTTAAACTATGCCAGAAATGACCAGGCAGCCTATGAGGTAAAAAAGCAAATAGAGAGCATGGGAAGAAAGTGTGTTACGGTACGAGCCGATGTCAGCAAATACGAGCAGGCTCAAAATCTTGGTAAGGCCATTATGAATCATTTTGGGAGGATAGATATTCTGGTAAATAATGCAGGGGTAAACAGGGATAGGACCCTTCGTAGAATGACACCTGAACAGTGGAATGAGGTTATTCAAACTAATCTTAACAGCGTATACAACTGTACCAAAGCAGTTATTGAATACATGATAGCTCAAAACAGTGGCGTAATTATTTCTATTTCTTCAATTATAGGAGAGATGGGAAATATTGGACAGACAAACTATGCTGCTACGAAAGCAGGAATAATAGGTTTTACAAAAAGCCTTGCAAGAGAGTTGGCCAGTCATAACATTCGCGTAAATGCAGTAGCTCCCGGATTTATAGAAACCGATATGCTCGGTACTGTTCCAGAAGATATAAGAAACCAGATAAAAGCCCAGATTCCTCTAGGGAGGTTTGGCACACCAGAAGAAGTTGCCCTATCTGTCCTATATCTCTGCTCGCCTGCTGCAAGTTGGATTACGGGAGTTACGCTCAGAATAAACGGTGGGCAGTATATGTAAGAAAGTACAAGCAGGCTTGTTTATACGAATAAAACAGGTTTTTACTTTGACCTTTCTATAAGCCAGTCTCCAACTCTTGGCCATAGGTCTTTTAACGACTTACTGCTTACTGCAAGTCCAATATGACCTGTTGGGTATATTATTGTCTCCTTGTCTTTGCTGGATATCAGATCGGTAAAAACCAGACTCGATGCAGGTGGAACAAGATGATCATGTTCTGCTATTAAATTGAGAACAGAGCAGGTTATCTTTCTAAGATCCACAAGTTTTCCGTTTATCCTAAGCTTGTTCTCTACTAGAAGATTTTCTTGGTAGCAGTACTTGACAAATTCTCTAAAAACCTCTCCAGCCACAGGTATGTTATCGTTTATCCATTTTTCCATGGCAAGGAAGTTTTCAACGAACTGCTCGTTGTCTATGTTTTCGTAAAAGCTAACGTATTTTGAAACAAGGTTCTGAATAGGCTTCATAAGAAGGAACCCTACTTGGAGGAATTCAGGTGGGACATTTCCAAAAGCATCTACAAACTTATCAACATCAAAGTTCGATTTATCTCCCCATACATTTAACATTCCATCAACCTTAAAATCGATTCCCGCAGTCATTAAAATAAGGTTTTTTACATCTTCAGGATAGAGTGCTGTATACATGGCTGACATTGTACCACCCATACAGTAGCCCATTATGCTTACCTGACGGGAGCCAGAGAGCTTCTTTACCCTGTTTACCACCTTTTTTATGTATCTGTTTATATAGTAATCAAGGTTTAGGTGTCTATCCTCATCTCCTGGTACACCCCAGTCAATTAGGTATATGTCTATACCTTTTTTTAGAAGAACCTCAACCACGCTTCTCCCAGGTCTTAGATCCAGTATGTAGGGACGGTTTATGAGAGCAAATATCATAATAAGCGGGACGGGATAGGGTTTTTCTACCACAGGATGGTAGTGAAGAAGTCTCAGTTTGTTCTCAGTAAATACCACCTCATGTGGGGTTATTCCTACTTTAACCTCGGGTGGATTTAGCAGAGCAAGTTCAAGGCTCTTTTCAAATTTTTGCTTTGCTTTTTCAGCTTCCCGTATTAATGACTCAAAATAACTTGATTGGAATGACATTGTATTTTATAACCTCCTCCTGTATTAAGGGTAATTACTCGGCTCTGGTACTTTCTTTTTCGGTTTTCAATTCCTCGATCTTGTCCCATAGGTCATTGATCTTTGCTTCAATCTTGTTGACAGATGCCAGAATCCTATCTATGTCGCTTTTTGTTGGAAGGTGAAGGTTTTTAAGGCTTCTTTCCATGACCTCGTCCAGATACTTTTTGAACTCAGAGGATTTCTCCACAGCTTTACCCAAGCTTGCACCAAAAAAGGGGCTTTTAAGCCACATATCCAGAACTTCAGACATGGAGTTTTCCCATATAGAGTAAAACTTTTTATAATACGCTACAGGATCAAACTCGGATTCCTTTTCTCCACCTTCTCTGGTGCTTAAAAACGGACTTTTTGTCCACATCTCTATTGCTTCGGACATGGTTTTTTCCCATGCTTCGTAGAATTTCTTGTAGTATTCGGCATAGTCAAACTTTTCTTCACCCATTTTGTTTCTTCCTCCTGGCTTTTGATTTTACTTTACCACTCCTGCTGGATTCATCCTGAGGCAAGTCGTGTATGCTGTGAAGCTCGTTTATCTTGCTTTCCAGCTTATTTAGCTTCTCCTCTAGAGAACTTAGATACTCTGCAAGTTTATCTATGTCGTTTTTCATAGGAAAGTATCTGTATTTTAAAGTCCTGTCCATAACTTCCTGAATGTAGTTTCTAAACTCGGTGGACTTTTCAAGTGCTTTTTCCATTGTGTTTCTAAAAAGAGGGCTTTTTATCCACAACTCAAGTGCTTGAGATGCGGATTTCTCCCAGAGCTCATAGACCCTTTTAAAGTAGTTAAAGTAATCTGGTTCTTCTCTTTTTTTATCACCCATCTAACTCTCCTTTGAAGGAAGCTGATTTATAGCTTCCCTGTACCTGATTGTAGTTAGAGAATATGCTTCCCAAAATCCTATTTGAGAAGCATACTTTTTGTTAACCATATTACTAGTTTACATGCAGAAAGTTAGGATTTAAATAGCTCTAAGTTCTCTTCAACTGATGCAAAAAACCTCTCTACAAGCTTTTGGTTAAGGTTAACCCAGCTTCTTGTAACCTTTTCAGATACGCCTCTTACGGTGTTTATGTAGCTTTTCTGTAGATTGATCCACTGTTCCAGATTTCCATTTACGAATTGGAGATTGGATGGCTGGAATGGAAACTTTTCAAGGTTCGTCTTTGCATATTCTACATAATCTCTTTGGAGCTTTAGCACTTGGTCAACATGGGCATTTAAAACCTTAGCGTTTTCTTCTAGAAGGGAACGGGCTGCATCTATTCCCAACAGATAGTTTTCCTTTACCAAACTGTTTACCTCCTTAACGAAATCGTTTACCTCATCAATCCTTACTTCTTTTTTTCTTTCTGCCATTTCAGGCCTCCTTATAAAGGGTATTGTACAAGAGAATATAATGCCTAAAGGTTGCTTTGTCAAGGTATTTTATTCGCATTTGCGAAAATAAAATTTAAATGTTTACAGGATGTTAATGGGATTTTGGCAAATTTTTATTGGCATACGCAAAATATCCTGCTGTTATTTAGCTATTATTAGCTATTAATGGGTATAATTAATAGATGCGTGATGATGGGTAGGGCTTCTTATCTTAACCTTATTACTGTGTTTTTTAGCTCTCTTGTTACGGCAGTTCTTTGCCTCTCAATTTGTACCCATAGCTATGATGATCAGAAACCTGGTTATACAAAGGAAAACAACTTAAGCACAATAGGATGTATTTTACCTTTAAGTGGAAGGTATACAGATTTAGGCAAAAGGGCTCTAAGAGGAGTCTTAACAGCAACCGATGTATTTGATACAGATGGTTTCCGTATTGTTGTTAGTGATATTGGGGAAGGGAATGTTACTAGACTGCAGGGGGCACTTGAAGAGATGGTTCTAAAGGATGGGGTTTTAGTCGTTGTTGGCCCAATTCCTAGCGGTTATATATCTATGCTGGATACGACTCTTAAATCACTCCAGGTACCAACAGTTATTTTCCCTTTATCCGAAGAGGTATCGGTTAAAAACCCATATATAATAAGGTTCTCATACCCTATAGAAAAACAGGCTTCAGTTCTTGCGCAGTATGCGGTACATGATGTTAGGGTAAGGACGTTTGGAGTTCTCTATCCCAAAACCTCTATTGGGGAGTACCTTAAAGATGCATTTGTTGAATCCGTAAAGATAGAGGGAGGTAGTGTAACTTATACTGGTTCATATGATTTGGATCTCTCAAATCTCGACTACGAACTAGAGTGGGTAAAAACACTAAAACCAGAGGCTTTATTTATCCCCGATGTAGCAACACGTTCAGCGGCTATTATAAGCAAACTTAAAGAGCAAATAAGAGCAGAGAGTTTCCTTTTTCTTGGTCCCAGTACCTGGCATAGCAAGCCTTTTATAGATAGTGTAGGGGATGCAATGGATGGGGTCGTTTTCAAAGTGGTTTTTACCGATTTCTTTTCACCCGATAGCCTTAGATGGATTAGCTTTGTCTCTCGATTTAAAACCCTGTTTGATGAGGAGCCAGGTTCTCTAGAGTATCAAATCTATGAGGGGGTAAGGTTGATTATAAACATAGTAGAAGCCAATCAACTGCACAGAAGGGAAGATTTAATCAAAAGACTCCTTGTACTGGGGGAGGATTTCTTATTTAAAGTAGAAAGAAAAGCAGATGACGGAGTGTATGTTTACCCTAGACCTTTTATCCTAACTCTAAAGAACGGACAGGTTGTAGGTGTAAAATAACTTGTCTTCTACTGATTTCTTAATAGGAAGTTGTGTAGACCGGGAGAAAGGTATCCGATCACAAAAAAGGTAAATAAAAAGGCTATAAATCCAACAACTGCTCCTATAGCAGCTTTTCTTCCTTTCCAGCCTGAGGTAAGCCTTCCGTGTATCAGGGTCGCATAGAGGAACCATGTAACGAGAGACCATGTCTCTTTTTGCCCCCACTTCCAGAGGTTTCCCCATATCTCTTTTGCTGAGATCACTCCTACGGCAAGTCCAGCGGTAAGTAAGGGAAACCCTATGAGAAGGCATATGTGGTTTATGCGATCTAGGGTGGTAAGGGAGGGGAATTTTTTTATAAAAGCTCCTATCTTCTTTGTCTTTATTTGTTTCTCTTGGAAAAGATACAAGACTCCTGCAATAAAGGCAATTGTAAAGAGTGCTTCCCCAAGGAAGATTAGGGCTATGTGGGTAAGTATCCAGGGGTTTCTAAGAGATGGGTCATGTTCTATAATTCCCCCAGGGAGTATTATGGAAGGCAGTGTCATAAGAAACACCAGGGGAACTACAAAGGCTCCAAGTATACCGGCTCTGAATCGTGAATGGGAAGCAATGTAGGCTAGGGAAATAAACCAGGAGAAGAAGAAAAGAGATTTATCAAAACCTCCAACAATGGTTTCTCCTTTTATATAAAAAAGGACAAGCATTAGGGAGTGCAGAGCAACCCCGGTCTTAAAGATGTAGAGTCCTAATAACGCAGTACGATAGCTCTGACTCCAGAGGTAGCTGCAATGTAAAATTGAGGATATAAGATAGATGAGTGCAATAACCCAGTACAGGTCCATGCTAATATTTTAATGTAGAATGAATGATATAGGTATATTCTGGCTTAAATACTTAAAAGAGCTTCTTCCTTAATGTTTAAGAGGCCACCGCTTGCTGTTTGAGACTTTCGGTTTGATAGTATGTGATTAGGGCCTGGATAAGCTCATCTAAATCTCCATCCAGTATCTCTTCCAGCTTGTGAAGTGTAAGACCTATTCTGTGGTCGGTAACCCTATTTTGCGGAAAGTTATATGTTCTTATCTTTTCACTTCTTTCCCCACTACCGACCATGCTGCGTCGCATATTTGATATCTCGGCCAGTCTTTTTTGCTCTTCAAGTTCGTATAGCCTTGCTCTAAGCATTCTCATAGCTTTTGCACGGTTTTTGTGCTGTGACCTTTCATCCTGACATTGAACTACAATGCCAGTGGGAATGTGTGTGATTCGTACAGCTGAATCTGTCTTGTTTACGTGTTGACCACCAGGGCCTGAAGCTCTGTAGGTATCTATTTTAAGGTCCTTCTCATCTATTGAGATATCAACTTCATCCGGCTCTGCAAGAACAGCTACAGTTGCTGTGGAAGTATGTATTCTTCCCCCGGCCTCGGTAATGGGTATTCTCTGAACCCTATGTACACCGGCTTCGTATTTAAGCTTACTGTAGACGTTTTTGCCCTCAATTGCAGCAATTACTTCTTTAAAGCCTCCGACTCCTGTTTCATTTAAGCTCATTATTTCAACCTTCCATCCGTTTCTCTCTGCATACCTGGAATACATCCTAAAAAGGTCTGCTGCAAAAAGAGCGGCTTCTTCTCCACCGGTTCCCGCACGTATTTCTAAAAAAACGTTTTTGCTATCGTTTGGATCTTTGGGAAGAAGCAATATGAGCAGTCTTTCCTCAAGTTTTAGCTTCTTGGCCTCTAGTGCGGTGATTTCTTCTTTTGCAAGCTCACCCAGTTCCTTATCCTCAAGAAGAGGTTTGTTTTTTTCTATCTCTTCAAGTGTTCTTTTGTATTCCCTGTATGTTTCAACTATATCGGCTATGTCAGCACGTTCCTTAGAATAGTGGTGAATTTCCTCCACCCCTATTTGAGGATTGCTAAGAATCCTCTCTATTTCTTCGTATCTTTTCTCTACTTCATCAAGCCGTTTTAACATGCCAGTGCTTACCATATCTATATTAGCTTTACATATCTTGCAAAAAATTCAAGATAAGATTAAACTTCTTTTAGTAACATTATGGAAATAATTGATATTCTTGAAAACAGAATAAAGGAGACTTTGCTAAAGAAAGCAAAGCTCGAGGCTGAGTGTAGGGAGCTTTTAAAAGAGGTTAATATGCTTCGTGAGAAAGTAAAGAAGCTTGAAGAAGAAAGGGAAGAAGCCCGACAGAAGATAGAGAAGGTTATAGAGAAGATAGAGTTGTATCTAAGTAGAACAGAGGCATAAAGCTTGATATGAAGCGGGTTAAGATAAGCATTTTAAACAACGACTATTTTATAAAAACCGATGCGGATGAGGAGTATCTGTATCAGATAGCGCTGTATTTGGAGAAGAAGATAAAAGAGGTTTCTTCTCAACAGGTAGTTTCCATGGATATACCTCGTCCTTTTCTGCTAGCTACACTCAGGATAGCCGATGATTACTTGAGGTTAAAAAGAGAGTTTGAGGAGTTTCGAAGTCGTGCTGAGGAAAGAACTAGGAAGTTGGTTGAGATGCTTGAGAAGGCAGAGTTATGTGAAGACTTTGATCCTCGAAGTGAAAACAATAGCGGAGAAAAAGGGGATTTTTACGGGGAGCCATCTGAATGATAATTATAACGGTTCTAAAAGGAACAGTAAGGGTATAGGTCTTTTCACTTCGAAGGATTCTGAAGTTTTTAATGAGAAAGAGCGTCTACGCCGTATATTTATCCTGAAAAGATTAGAGCTGGAGCAGGAGAGGGTAGTAAGGTACAGTCAGGTAATTACAGAGCTTCTTACCAGACTCAGGATATTTAAGGAAGCAAAAAGGATAGCCCTTTACCATCCCATAAAGAACGAGGTAGAAACCAGAGGTATATTTAAAAAGGCAAGGAGTCAGGGTAAAGAGATATACTTTCCACTTGTAAGGGACTCTGGTCTTGAGTTCCATAAAGTCAACAGCCTTTGCGAACTTAGGCCAGGAAAGTTTGGAATCCTTGAGCCAAGTACTAATTCTAGTAAACTCCCCATAGAGAGGTTAGATGTTCTAGTTGTACCGGGAGTTGTTTTTGATTATCAAGGGAGGAGAATAGGATATGGGGGAGGATACTATGATCGTATACTCGGGAGGATCTTAAAAGAAAGAAGAATTGGCTTGGCATATGGTTTTCAAGTTTTAGATTCTATACCGGAGGGGATATCTGACCATCGAGTTGGTATGGTAATTACCGAGTCGGGTATAATTTGTGCACAAGGAGGAGGTTAAAATGAGCGCATGGTTTATAGCAATTGCTGTTTCAGCTTTTATTGCCGGAGGATTGGGACACTACATTTTAAGAGTCGTTTTAGAGAAAAGAAACATCGGGACAAAGAAAAAAGAGGCTCAGCTAATAATTGAGTCAGCAAAAAAGGAGGCTGAGAGAATAAGGATCGAAGGAGAACTCAAGGCTAAGGAGCTTGTGGAGAAGGCTAAAGCCGAGATTGAACGTGATATACGTGAAAAACAGAAGGAGTTTTCAAAGATAGAGAGAAAACTGCAGAATAGAGAGGAATCACTTGATAGAAAGTATGAGCTTCTAGAAAGGAGGGAATCAGAGCTTTCCAGAAGGGAAAGGGAGATAGGTATTAAAGAAAAAACGCTTGAAGAAAAGCAAAAAGAGCTTGACTCAATAATTGAGGAGGCAAAGAGAAAGATTGAAGAGATTGCGGGTATGACACAGGAGGCTGCCAAAAGAGAGCTTGTAAACATGATAGAGAATGAGGCAAGACATGAGGCTGCTAAGAGGCTGAAGCAAATAGAAGATGAACTTTACGAGACTGCTGAAAAGAAGGCAAAGGATATAATTGCCCTTGCTATACAGAGGTATGCAGGTCAATATACGGCGGAAAAAACCATATCCATAGTAAACCTTCCAAGTGATGATATGAAGGGAAGGGTAATAGGACGTGAGGGAAGAAATATTCGTGCTATTGAAGCAAGAACTGGTGTTGATATCATAATCGATGATACTCCTGAGACTGTAATTATATCCTCTCTTAATCCTATAAGAAGAGAGATTGCAAGAATCGCACTTGAGAGGCTTATTGCTGATGGTAGGATACATCCTGCAAGGATAGAGGAGGTTGTATCTGAGGTCGAGAGCGAGATTGAAAAGGAGATACAGAAGGCTGGCGAAGAGGCTGTGTTTGATATAGGGGCTCACAATATGCATCCCGAGCTTATAAAGCTTGTGGGCAAACTCAAGTACAGAACAAGCTATTCTCAAAACATCTTGAGCCATTCACTTGAGGTTGCCTTTATCTGCGGTATAATGGCTGCCGAACTTGGTCTTGATACAAAGCTTGCAAGAAGAGCCGGTTTGCTTCACGATATAGGAAAAGCCCTTGATCACGAGGTTGAGGGCTCCCATGTGGAGATAGGTGAAGAGGTTGTACGAAAGTATGGAGAGCCACCAGAAGTTGTAGAGGCCGTGGCTAAGTACCATGATCCAAATCCTCAATCTATCTTGGCCATACTTGTTCAGGCTGCAGATGCTATATCAGCTGCAAGACCTGGGGCAAGGAGAGAAACATATGAGGCTTATGTAAGAAGGATTGAGGAGATTGAGAGAATAGCAGGTTCTTTCCGTGGAGTTGAGAAGTGCTATGCTATTCAAGCAGGAAGGGAGGTAAGGGTTATAGTTGAGAGTTCAAAGGTAAATGATGAAGAGGCGGTTCTCCTATCCAATGAGATTGCAAAAAAGATAGAAAGAGAGGTCGCTTATCCTGGACAAATAAAGGTTACGGTTATAAGGGAAGTAAGGGCAACAGCTTATGCCAATTAGCTAGCTAAAGGCCTGAGCTGGGTTGTTTTCAGTTTGCAAATTCGTTCTTTTGTGTGTTTCTTTTTCTTAAACTAAAATGGTGGAGTATAGCAAAAGACTGCGTATTTTGTTTATAGGTGATATTTTCGGTGAAGCCGGCAGAAAAGCTGTATCCTCTCTTTTACCTCATCTGGTCAGGGAAAATGAGGTAGACTTTGTTATAGCAAACTGTGAGAATGCTGCTGGGGGAAAAGGGGTTACACCAAAGCTTGTTGAGTTTCTACTTAACTGTGGTATTAATGTGCTTACCTCTGGAAACCATATATGGGACAGAAAAGAAATCATTCCCTATATAGGGAATCAGCCAAGACTTCTTCGCCCTGCAAACTTTCCTAGGTCTACTCCTGGAAATGGATACGGTATTTTTGAAACTGTGCTTGGATATAAGATAGGGGTTATCAACCTGTGTGGCAATCTTTTTATGGACTCTTATGACCATCCTTTCTTTACTGCTTCGGATCTTGTGGAGCAGATAAGTAAGCAAACCAATATCGTAATTGTTGATTTTCATGCAGAGGCAACTTCTGAAAAGATTGCTATGGGATGGTACCTTGATGGTAAGGTAAGCGCAGTTGTTGGAACACACACTCATGTTCAAACGGCAGATGAAAGGATACTTGCAAATGGTACTGCTTATATAACGGATATAGGAATGACAGGACCTATGAATTCAGTAATAGGTATGAATAAGGAAAAGGTTATAAACAGATTTCTTACCCTTATGCCTCAGAAATTTGAACCTGCTAGGGAAGATATCTGGCTTCATGGGGTTATTATAGACTTAGACCCCGATAGCGGAAGGGGGTTAGCAATTAGGAGAGTGGCTGTGCCTTTGGATGACTCTCACTAAGTTGCTTTTTCCTTCTCTTTTAGTGCCGCCCTAGCTGCAGCCAGCCTTGCAATTGGTACTCTGTAAGGGGAACAGCTTACATAATCCATTTTTAAGTTGTGGCAGAATTCAATGGAATCAGGGTCTCCACCGTGTTCTCCGCATATTCCCAGTTTTATGTTGGGCCTTGTTTCTCTTCCTTTATCAATGGCAATCCTTATTACTTCTCCTACTCCTTTTACGTCGAGGGTAGAAAACGGATCCTTATCCAGAATCTCTACCTCTTTTCCGTTTAGAGTTACTTTCTTCTCCATATAGTGTTTTATAAACTTTCCAGCATCGTCTCGGGAAAAAGCAAAAACCGTTTGAGTGAGATCGTTTGTACCAAAAGAGAAAAATTCGGCTTCTCTGGCTATCTCATCTGCTGTTATAGCTGCTCTTGGAACCTCAATCATTGTCCCAACATGGTATCTTATACGCTTTCCGTATCTTCTGATTGTCTCTTCAGCTACCTCAACAATTATATCTTTTTGAGCCTTTATTTCAGTAAGCATGCCTACAAGTGGAACCATTATTTCTGGAATCACCTTTATGCCTTCCTGAGAAACCTCGCATGCTGCCTCCATTATGGCTTGGGTTTGCATTCTGCTAATCTCTGGCATGAGAATACCGAGTCTGCACCCGCGGAATCCCAGCATGGGGTTAAATTCGTGAAGTTCCTCAACCCTTGCTAGAAGTCTTCTCTTCTCCTCAAGCACTTTAGGGTCACCACCTGTTAGTTCAAGCTCCTTTATCTCTACCATTAGTTCTTCACGCTTGGGTAAAAACTCATGAAGTGGAGGATCCAGAAGTCTTATCGTAACCGGGTATCCATTCATAGCACGGAAAAGGCCTTTGAAATCCTCTTTTTGCATTGGTAAAAGCTTATCAAGAAATTCCTCTCTTTCGGCAGGGGTTCTTGCAAGAATCATTCCCTGCATAAGAGGTATCCTATCTTCTGCAAAGAACATATGTTCGGTACGGCAAAGCCCTATCCCCTCTGCTCCAAACTTTAAGGCTATTTCTGCATCCTTTGGTATATCGGCATTCGTTCTTATGCCAAGCTTTCTTACTTTATCTGCCCATTTGAGTATGGTAGAAAATATTCTGTATTTTTCAGACTCCTCCGGACGAAGTTTTCCCTCTATTACCTGTATGACCTCTGAGGAGATAACGGGTATATCCCCAAGGTACACTTTACCTTCAAAACCGTCTATGGATATGTAATCTCCCTCTTTCACCACGGTATCACCTACACTGAAGCTTCTTGATTCCTCATCTACAACTATTTCTTCGGCTCCAACTACGCACACCTTACCCATCTGCCTTCCTACAACTGCAGCGTGACTAGTTCGTCCTCCCCTTGCGGTTAGTACCCCTTGAGAGGCTGCCATACCGTGTATATCATCCGGGCTTGTCTCTTTTCTAACGAGGATTACACGTTTTCCTTCTCTACTCCATTTAACTGCTGTATCTGCATCGAATACAACCTGTCCGGCAGCAGCACCTGGAGATGCTGCAAGTCCCTTTGCAATTTGCTTAAAGTTTTTCTTCTCGTTTGGATCAAAGATTGGAAAGAGGAATTGCTCTAGGTGTTGTGGCTCTACCCTAAGAAGGGCTTCCTCCTTTGTGATAAGACGTTCTTTTACCATATCATAGGCAATTTTTCCTGAAGCTATTCCTGTTCTCTTGCCGTTTCTTGTTTGAAGTATGTATAGCTTGCCTTCTTCTATGGTGAACTCAAAGTCCTGCATATCTCTAAAGTGTTTTTCAAGGATTTTTGCAGTTTTAACCAATTCCTTATATACCTCTGGCATCTCTATTGCAAGCTCTTCTATGTGCTTGGGCGTTCTTATACCGGCTACAACATCTTCTCCTTGAGCGTTTGTAAGGTATTCTGCATAAAGAACTTTTTCTCCGGTTGCCGGATCCCTTGTAAATCCTACTCCGGTACCTGATTTCTCTCCCTTATTTCCAAAAACCATTGTCTGAACATTTACTGCTGTACCAAGATCATCTGGGATTCCGTACTGTTTTCTGTAAAAAACAGCTCTTGGATTGTTCCAAGAAAGAAATACAGCGTTTATTGCCATGTAGAGTTGAGTTCTGGGATCCTGTGGAAAGTCCTTACCCGTTATTTCTTTAACAAGCTTTTTGTATTCTGAAACAACCTCTTTAAGAGCTTCTACACCAAGTTCAATATCCTGTTTGACCCCGTACTTGTTCTTTACTTTTTCTAGTATCTGTTCAAATTTTTCTTTATCGATTTTTAGTACTACATCACCAAACATCTGAATAAATCTTCTGTAGGCATCCCAGGCAAATCTGGGGTTGTTGGTGCTTAGTGCAAGTCCTTCAACGCTGTTATCGTTAAGACCGAGGTTTAATATTGTATCCATCATGCCGGGCATTGAAAACTTTGCTCCAGAACGAACCGAAACAAGTAGAGGGTCATTTGTGCTCCCAAATTTTTTCCCGGTTATCTTCTCTAGCTTTGCCAGGTTCGCCTCTATTTCATTAACAATTGTGCTTGGGAGCTTTCTTTTGTTTTCATAGAATATCCGACAAACCTCGGTTGAGATTGTAAATCCCGGAGGAACAGGAATGCCAATTCTTGTCATCTCAGCCAATCCTGCACCCTTACCCCCGAGTAGATCTTTCATTTTTCCTGTTCCATCTGCCTTTCCATTGCCAAAGAAATAGACGTATTTCTTTGTTTTTTTCCTGGTTTTAATTTTGTTTTCCTTATGTTTTTTGATCCCAGTAGCCATAGTAATAGTTCTCCCTTTTATTATGGTGTATTTATTTTTGAGAAGTCTGCTATCTTGAAAAAGAGATCACGTATTTCCCAGAGCATTGATAATCTGTTTTTCCGGATTCTACTGTCTTTATCCATTACAAGCACCTCATCAAAGTATCTATCTATTGGTTCTTTAAGGGCTTTCATCTGAATAAGAGCCTCCTTATACCTGCCTTCTGATATTTTCTCATCTATGCTCTTTTTTGCCTCTAAGAAGGCCTGATAAAGTAGATGCTCTGTGGATTCAACTAAAAGAGTTTCTTCAACCTTGTCTCTTGGTTGTCCTTTTACTATATTTACCACACGTTTGAATGCAATTGCAAGTGGGTTGAACTCAGGAAGTCTTCTAAACTCCTCTAGAGCCTCTATTTTCTTTTTAGATTCAACTATGTTGCTGCATCCGGTAGCAACTACAGCATCGACTACGTCTTGGGAGAATCCTTCGGAAACAAGAAGGTTCTTTAACCTTTCTACTATAAAATCCATTATTGATTTAAGGGTCTCATCCACTTTTTCTCTCAATTCGTTGTTTTTAAACTGACTTGTAATCAGCTCAAGTGAGTGGCGGAATACCTTTTTAAGCTCTAGGTTTAGTTCTTTACTTAAAACTATGTTTATAAGTGCAATTGCTTGACGTCTTAACGCATATGGATCTGATGTTCCTGTTGGGGTAAGACCCAGTATAAAGCATGCTGAGATATTATCGATTTTATCAGATATGCTAAGAATTGCTCCTGCTAGCGTTTCTGGCAATTTCCCTTCACGGGAGGTAGGCATGTACTGTTCTTCAATGGCTTTTGCAACCAGATCAGTTTCCCCGGAGATACGTGCGTAGTATTTACCCATTATTCCCTGAAGCTCTGGGAATTCAAACACCATCTGAGTAGCAAGATCTGCTTTCGAAAGAACTGCAGCTCTTTCTAGCTCTTTTAACTGATTTTCTTGAAGGCCAAGGGTTTTCCCAATATAGGTTACAAGTTTTTCTAGTCTCTGTGTCTTATCGTAGTAGGTGCCAAGATCGGAGAGAAATACCATATCTTTTAGCTTCTCTATCTTTTTGGAAAGCGGGGTTTTTGTGTCTTCTTCGAAGAAGAACTTTGCATCTGTAAATCTTGCCCTGATTACTTTTTCGTTTCCACTTATAACAATTTTCGGGTCTTTAACAGGAGTTCCACATACAAATATAAAGTACGGAAGGAGCTCATAACCTTGAGGATTTGTGGTTGCACTAAACACAGGGAAGTATTTCTGATGGTTTCTCATAACACTTATAAGCACTTCTTTTGGTAGCTGAAGAAATTCTATGCTAAAGCTTCCCATAAGTACGACGGGAAACTCAACAAGATGGGTAACCGTATCAAGCAGCTCTTCGTCTTCCTGAACTTTACCGTTTATGTTCTCTGCAAGTTTGTTTATCTCTTTCTTTATGGTTTCTTTCCTTCTATCTTGATCCAGCACCACAAAGTTCTTTCCAAGGGTGTCTATATATTCTTCCCATGTTCTTATACGGAACGGTTTGGCAGACATGAAACGGTGCCCTCTTGTGGTTGCTCCGCTTTTAACGTCTCCTATAACAAATGGAATGGTTTTCCCATCGTATACCGCTAGAATCCATCTTATAGGTCTTACAAAGGAGATATCTACGTTTCCCCATCTCATCGATTTCTTAAACGGGATGGAAAGTACTATCTGGGGAATTAGCTTTTTAAGAAGTTCCTTTGTTTTCTCTCCCCTTATTGTTTTTCTTACAGCTACAACTTCCCCCTTCTCACGCTCTACAATAACCAGATCCTCTACATCCACCCCTTGGGATTTGGCAAAACCAAGTGCGGCTTTTGTGGGAACCCCATTTTCATCAAAGGCTATCCTTTTGGGTGGGCCAAGTATTTCTACTATTCTATCCTTTTGCTTTTCCAAAAGACCCGTTACTCTAAGAGTAAGCCTCCTTGGTGTTCCATAGGTGTGTATTGTATTGTAAGAAAGAGAAGCGTTTCTTAGCTCTTGTTCTGCAATCAAACCAAGGTTCCTTATTGCTTCTCCAAGAAACCTTGCTGGTATCTCTTCTGTTCCTATCTCTAGTATTAGCTCTTTCTCCATGGGTTTTCTTTGAGAAGAGGAAACCCCATCTCTTCTCTTTCCTTGAGATATGCCTCTGCACACATCTTTGCAAGTGTTCTTATTTTTCCTATGTAGTTGGCTCTTTCTGTAACCCCAATGGCTCCACGTGCATCTAGCAGATTGAACACGTGTGAGCACTTTAAACAGTAATCATAGGCCGGGAGCGGGAGCTTTTTATCTACCAACCTTTCGCATTCAGCCTTAAATTTCTCAAACAGGTCTCTTAGCATTTCAGGATTTGACTCTTCAAAATTGTATTTTGAGAACTCAACTTCTGTTCTGTGGTGTATTTCTCCGTAAGTTATTCCCTTTGTCCATTCAAGCTCAAAGACGTTTTCAACTCCTTGAAGATACATCGCTATCCTTTCTGTTCCATAGGTAATTTCAGCCGAAACAGGCTTAAGATCAAATCCCCCTGCTTGCTGAAAGTAGGTAAACTGGGTGATCTCCATGCCATCTAACCAAACTTCCCATCCAAGCCCCCAGGCGCCTAGCGTTGGTGATTCCCAGTCATCTTCTACAAATCTGATATCATGTTCTTGTGGGTTTATCCCTAGGGCTTTGAGGCTTTCTAGGTAGATTTCCTGTATATTGTCCAGAGAAGGTTTTATTATAACTTGGAACTGATAATAGTGTTGAAGTCTATTTGGATTCTCACCGTATCGTCCATCAGTAGGTCTTCTTGAAGGCTCTACATAGGCTGCACGCCATGGCTCCGGTCCAAGACATCTAAGAAAGGTTGCCGGGTGAAAAGTTCCAGCTCCCTTCTCTAGGTCGTAGGGTTGTAGGATTATACAACCCTGCTTTGCCCAGAATCTTTCAAGTGTTAGAATTACATCCTGAAAAGTCATAACTTCCCTTAATTCTTGTTAAAGAAGATATAGAATAATACCATTATTTATTCTAATTTGAATAGTATTTCAATTGAGTTTTAAATTCTTTTATGCTGCTTAGGGCTCTTTCCACAATAAAGCTTCGGCTCTTGGATTTCGGTATGCCATGTGGAGGAGGTGGAAATAAACCAAAGTTTATATTCATGGGTTGGAAATCACTTGTATGGCTCTCTGTAATATATCGTAGTAGAGAACCAATTGCGGTCTCGGGTGGTGGAACAATGGGCTTTTGTCCAAGTGCAATTCTTGCTGCGTTTATTCCTGCTACTATACCCATTGCTGCAGATTCTACATAGCCTTCAACCCCAACTATTTGTCCGGCAAAGAAAATCAGCTCGTTCTTTCTGAATTGAAGTGTGGGATAGAGGAGTTTCGGGGAGTTTATGTATGTATTCCTGTGTACACTCCCATATCTCATAAATTCAGCGTTCTCAAGACCTGGTATCATTCTAAATATCCTTTTCTGTTCTGGATAGGTAAGCTTTGTTTGAAATCCTACCATGTTGTACATGGTTCCCTCTTTGTTTTCCATTCTTAACTGAACCACTGCAAAGGGTGTTCTTCCTGTCTTTGGATCAACTAACCCAACTGGTCTCATTGGGCCGAATCTCAGTGTGTCTTTTCCCCTCTCTGCCATTACCTCTATTGGGAGACATCCCTCAAAGTATATTGCCTTCTCAAAATCTTTTGTTTCAACCTTTTTTGCCTTTATTAGTTCTTCTACAAATCTGTAGTATTCCTCTTCATTTAAAGGACAGTTGATGTAATCTCCTTCTTCTTCTTTCCCCCTTCCGTATCTTGAGCCTCGAAACACCTTAGAATAGTCTATGGTGTCGGCATCTACTATCGGAGATATAGCATCATAGAAGTAAAGATATGAGGAACCTGTCAATCTTTTAATATCCTCTGAGAGGGAATCTGAGGTTAGAGGTCCTGTAGCTATTATTAAGGGACTATCTAGGTGATCAGGTATTCTTTGTACTTCCTCTCTTACAATCTCTATAAAGGGGTTTTCCTCTATCTTCTTTGTTAAATATAGTGAAAAGCCTTCACGGTCAACAGCTAGTGCCTTGCCAGCTGGAACCCTATTTTGATCCGCAGCTTCTATTACTATGGAATTTAACCTTCGCATCTCCTCTTTTAGTATTCCACTGGCATTTTCCAAGGAGTCTGACTTAAGAGAGTTACTGCAAACAAGCTCTCCTAGGTAGTGGGTTTTATGAGCTGGGGTTGGTCTCTTGGGCCTCATTTCAAACAGCTTTACCCTAAGCCCAAATCTTGTTACCTGATGGGCTGCTTCACATCCAGCAAGACCTCCACCTATTATCGTTATAACAGACCCTTTCATTACCTAATAAAAATACTACCTGAACAGGGTTTTGTATAAAAGGTTAAGGGTATTTTATAATAGTTATTGGGTGATTTTATATGGTAAGGATGAAACCAAGACTTATTGTGGTACCCGGTAATGGCAGGAAGAAACGTTCCTTCCGCAGGATTTTTTTCTTCCTTGTTGTTTTCTGTGCAGGTGTGTTTCTTGGAGGGGAGATTGTAACCCGTTACTTTGGAGTTAAGTTGGGGAAACACACGGATACGGGTAAGGAGCATAAAGAAGTCGTAGTTTCTACTGAGACTGAAGTTGCTACTAAGATGAATGTTCATGCTGCCAATAATAGGGCAGAAACCATTGGAGGAAAGGATATTTATTCTAAACTACCGGTTGATACTCCCAGATCCTCTTTTGAAGGGGAATCTGCCCAGGTGGGTTCAGTCCAAAAAGATGTTTTTGCGGAATCTGGCTTTTTATATACTGTTCAGGTTGGTGCATTTAGGGATCATGAGATCGAAAGAGCCTTTAAGCTTATCGACAGGCTAAAAGAAAAGGGATACGATGCTTATATTTCCTTTAGCAATTCAGCTGAGGGTAGTAGGTGGAATACAGTAAGGGTTGGTAGATTTAAGACAATTAAGGAGGCAACCGCACTTGCTAAGACCCTAAGGAAAGAAGAGGATTTGGAAGAGGCTTTTGTGCTAAGGTTCAGTGGGTATTAGCTAGTGCGTAAAAAAAGCCCACTCCAGATACTTTTTGTTGAAAATTCTAGGGAAATTATAGCTAAAATTGTGTTTGCAATTGCGAAGAAAAATCTTGACAAACGTGTATATATAACTTAAATTTGTTGGTACTATATCTTGCATGCCCCCTCGGAGGAATGGAAGAGATGGTTGAAAGTGTAATTGGGAGAGCAGTTTCTGCTGAGGGTGTTAAAAAAGAAGAAAACAAACAAGTAGGGGATATTAAGGAAAGGTCTATTTTCCCTATTTGGAGTATGGGTATTGAGCTTTTAGAGGTTCAAAAGGATCTTTTATTTGATTTGGAAAGGGGCTACTTAATGTCTCTAAGAAATCTTTATAAGGGGTTTTTGGATTTTGGAATTAGGGCTATAGAGCTTGCAAGCAATAGGGTTGATGATGCTTTCCTGTTTCAGAAAAATTACGTTGAGCTGTTAAAGTCTATAGAAAGTAGGGTTCTCAGTAAGGTGTTGGTTGTTAACCGGGTAAATGCAAAGCTAGCTTTTGATTGTTTAGATACATATCTTAATTGTTTCAAAGTGTTTTTTTAAAGGCATTTTGTGTTTTTAAAAACCAAAGAGAGGGAAGGGACAACAATGGAGATAAAATACATGGAGTTTGAAGGAGGAACTTCAGAAGACGAGCTTGAGGAATATATCCAGGATAAGGGGGGAAGCTATTCATCAGGGATTAGCATTATAAAAGAAGACGATTTGATGTTTGATTCAGACGGATTAGGATTTGATTTTGATCTCGGTGAGTCTCAGGGAGATATTAGGGAAGAAGAAGAGTGGACTCCAGATGAGCAGTTTAGACTCCTTTATGCCTATTTTAAGGACATGGCAGCTGAGCCTCTTCTTACACCAAAACAGGAGATAGAGGTTTCGGCTAAGATAAAAAAATGTGAAGCAAAAGTACGAGAGATAAAAACGGTAATTAATAAGCTTTTGAAATCTAAGCAAGCTCTTATTAACAAGAATGGTCACAAAGGCGAAAGGAATAGAAGGAAACTGGAGGAGATTTCTAGACGTATAGACAGGCTAAATGCTTATATGAAAGTTTATTCAGATAAGGCAAAGGAGTTAAAAGACAGGTTTGCAAAGGCAAATTTAAGGCTCGTTGTAAGCATAGCAAAAAGATACATGGGGCGTTCTCTTCCACTTTCTGACCTGATTCAGGAGGGAAATGTTGGTTTGATGAGGGCGGTAGAGAGATTTGACCATACAAAGGGCTTTAAGTTCTCAACATATGCCTCCTGGTGGATACATCAGGCTATATCAAGGGCTCTTCTTGATCAGACAAGGACCATACGGGTTCCCGTGTATGTTCTTGAGCAGGCAAGCAAAGTCTATAGAATAAGTTCCATGCTTCATAAGGAGATGGGCAGGAAGCCGCTTCCGGAGGAGGTAGCGGAGAAGGCTGGGATATCTGTTGAGGGTGTAAAGAGGATACTTGAGGCAACAAACGATACTGTGAGGTTGG
>Ga0209276_100673_pt1 | contig 38817 bp, 41 predicted proteins | sample DewCreD2012metaG_3_FD_185473 | JGI IMG/M metagenome (GOLD analysis project Ga0209276, IMG submission 185473) | Hot spring sediment bacterial and archeal communities from British Columbia, Canada, to study Microbial Dark Matter (Phase II) - Dewar... ...
TAGTAGACCTTGGCCATCGCCTACCCTCCTCAAGCGTTCTGGGCGGTGGCCGGCGGCCGCGGCCCTCCTCGCAGGGCGCTGGCCAGGGCGATGACACCGCCGTAGGTCAACATCGGTCCACCAGCGAAGCCCATCATCTGTATGAACACATAGGAGCACATCAGCCCCATCAGCAGCATCCCTAGGCCGCCCGCCAGCGAGTGCCTGGCCATGGCCAGGGCCGCCCCAAGCCCCAGGGCCCAGGCGGCCGCCATTGCCGCGGCCAGCACAGTGGCTGTCTGCATCGTGTCGCCGTCATGGCCCATCTGTCCCACCAGGGCATAGAGGGCCAGCAGCATCAGTGCGGCCAGGGCCGAGCCGTAGGGGGAGCACGACCGACCGGCCACCCAGGCGGCCAGGGCGGAGGCCCCCAGCAGGCCGACCAGAGCCCACCGCCATGACAGGCATCGCCCCGGCGCCAGGCAGTAGGCGCCAGGGAGGGCCATCCCCAGGGCGAGCGGGGCCGCGCCAGAGCTCATCTACCAGGTCTCCTGTCCCGGGTAACGCTCGTAGCTCTCGTGCTCCACCGGCGGGTGGGAGGCCAGGGAGCCCCGCAGCATGGCCACCCGTCCCGTGCGCACCATCTCGATGACGCCGTAGTCCTTCAGCAGCTCGAAGATGGCGTCCACCTTCCCCTCGTCCCCCGTCACCTCGACGATGACTGAATCCGGGGAGACGTCCACGATGCTGGCCCGGAAGATGTCCACGATCTCGATGATGTGGCTGCGGTTGCCAGCGTCGCAGCGCACCTTGATGAGGGCCATCTCCCGGGCCACGATGTCCTCGTCGGAGACGTCGCGGATGTCCACCACGTCCACCAGCTTGTCGAGCTGGCGGACCACCTGCTCCGAGTCCGTCCTGGCGTCCACCACGAAGGTCATGCGGGAGAGGCCAGGCGTCTCCGAGTGCCCTACGGCCAGACTCTCGATGTTGAAGCCCCGCTGCCGCCACTTGGAGGCGATGCGGTTCAGGACGCCCGGGCGGTCCTCCACCAGGGCGATGATGGTGTGATAGCGCCGGTTGTTCTTCCCCTCGCTCATCGCGTCACTCCCGCAGTCCGCCGCTCCTTGACGAGCCGCACGTACTCCTCCGGCAGCCCGATGGTCTCCTGGAGAGAGGCGCCAGGCGGCACCATCGGGTAGCAGTTCTCGTCCTGCTTGACCTGGAAGTCTATGAGGACCGGCCCGGGGTGCTCCATGGCCCGCTGGATGGTAGGCTCCACCTCCTCGCGTCGGGTGGCCCGCAGCCCCAGGATGCCATAGGCCTCCGCCAGCTTGACGAAGTCAGGGTTCCTGAGGGGGCTGGCCACCAGGTTGCCGCGGTAGAAGAGGGACTGCCACTGCCGAACCATGCCGTGATGGCCGTTGTTGATGATGGCGAACTTGATGGGCCAGCCGTACTCGGCTACCGTGGCCAGCTCCTGGGAGGTCATCTGGAAGCCGCCATCGCCGCAGATGGCCCAGACCAGCTCGCCCGGCTTGGCCACGGCCACCCCCATGGCGGCCGGCACCTCGAACCCCATGGTGCCCAGGCCGCCGGAGGTGACGAAGGAGTTGGCCTTGCGGCCACTGAAGTACTGGGCGGCCCACATCTGGTGCTGGCCCACTCCCGTCACGTAGTAGGCCTCGCCATCGCTCAGCCGGTATATCCGCTCGATGACGTACTGCGGGAGGAGCTCCTCCGTCTCCGGGTAGACCAGGGAGGGGTACTCCCGCCGCAGCTCCTCCAGACGGGCGAACCAGTCCGGCCGCTCGCGGTACTGGACCGCCCGGTTGAGCTGCTGGAGGCAGACGCGGGCGTCGCCCAGCAGGGTGGCGGCGGGCCGGACGTTCTTCCCCACCTCCGCCGGGTCGACCTCGATGTGGACCACCTTGGCGTTGGGGGCGAAGTCCTTCAGGCGGCCCGTCACCCGGTCATCGAAGCGCATGCCGATGCCGATGAGGAGGTCGGCCTCGGAGATGGCCAGGTTATTCCAGTGCATGCCGTGCATGCCGGGCATCCCCAGGTAGAGGGGATGGTCCGGCGGGAAGCCGCTGATGCCCAGAAGGGTGGTGATGACCGGGACGTTGGCCTTCTCGGCCAGCTCCCGCAGCTCGTAATAGGCCTGAGAGATGATGACACCGTGGCCGGCCAGGATGAGGGGTCGCTCCGCCTCGGCGATGAGCTGGGCGGCCTTCTCTACCTCCTTGGGGTCCGGGTAGACGGGGGGACGGTAGCCTCGCAGCTCCACCCGCTCCGGCCAGACGAATTCGGCCCGCTCCTGCTGCACGTCGCGGGGGATGTCCATCAGGACGGGGCCGGGCCGTCCCGTGCTGGCGATGTAGAAGGCCTCGCGGATGACGCGCGGTATATCGTGCACGTCGAGGACTAGGTAGTTGTGCTTGGTAATGGGGATGGTGATGCCGGTGATGTCCGCCTCCTGGAAGGCGTCACGGCCGATGAGGGGCCGGATGACGCAGCCGGTGATGGCGACGATGGGCACCGAGTCCATCCAGGCATCGGCTATGGCCGTCACCAGATTGGTAGCGCCGGGGCCGGAGGTGGCGAAGCATACGCCGGGCTTGCCGGTGACGCGGGCGTAGCCCTCGGCGGCGTGGCCGGCCGCCTGCTCGTGCCGCACCAGATAGTGGCGGATCTTGGGGTGGTACCTAGGCAGGGTGTCGTACAGGGGCAGGTTGGCCCCGCCCGGGATGCCGAATATGGCCTCCACTCCCTCTCGCGCCAGCGATTCCAGGATCATCTCAGCGCCCGTCATCTCCATGGCTCCGCTCCTCCTCGTCCTTTCCTGTTGCCCCTCGTCGCTCCGTCGTGGTGGCGGCCCATCAGCCGCATACCGCGCCCTGGGCCGCCGAGGCTACCAGCCGGGCATACTTGGCCAGGGCGCCCCGCTCATACCGCGGTGACGGCGGCGTCCACGCCTGGCGGCGGGCGGCCATCTCCTCCGGCGATACCTTGACCTCGATGAGGCGGCTGGCCACGTCGATGGTCACCTCGTCACCGTCGCGCAGAAGGGCTATGGGCCCGCCGACAGCGGCCTCCGGGGAGACGTGTCCCACCATGAGGCCACGGGTGGCACCGGAGAAGCGACCATCGGTGATGAGGGCCACCTCCTCGCCCAGGCCCTGGCCCACCAGGGCCGCCGTGACGCCCAGCATCTCCCGCATGCCGGGGCCGCCCTTGGGCCCCTCGTAACGGATCACCACCACGTCCCCGGACTTGATCCGCCGCTGAGATATGGCCTGGAACGCCTCCTCCTCGGAATTGAAGACGCGGGCGGGGCCGGTGTGCAACAGATGACGGACGCCGGCCGTCTTGACCACCGCCCCCTCTGGCGCCAGGTTGCCCCTGAGGATGCAGATGGTGCCGGTGGGGCTCAGGGGGTCGCTGACGGGGCGGACCACGTCCTGGGGCCCTGGAGGCAGGGATATCTCGGCCAGGTTCTCCCGTAGCGTCTTGCCGGTGACGGTGAGGCAGTCGCCGTCCAGGAGGCCGGCGTCCAGGAGCGTTTTCATGATGAGGGGGACGCCGCCCACGCGGTCCAGGTCCACCATGACGTAGCGGCCGCCGGGGCGGAGGTCGGCTATGTGGGGCGTGCTGCGACTGATGCGGTCGAAGTCGTCCAGGGAGAGCTCCACGCCGGCCTCCCGGGCAATAGCCAGCAGGTGGAGGACGGCGTTGGTGGAGCCCCCCACCGCGGTGTCCACGGTGATGGCGTTAAGGAAGGCGCGGCGGGTCAGGATGTCCCGGGGTCGCAGCTCCATCTCCAGCAGCCGCATGACCGCCTCGCCGCTGCGACGGGCCGCCTCGTCCCGGCGGGGGTCGGGGCCGGGGATGGAGGCAGTACCGGGGAGGGAGAGGCCCAGCACCTCCATGGCCGTGGCCATGGTGTTGGCGGTGTACATACCGGCGCAGGAGCCGGCCGTGGGGCAGGCGGAGCACTCCAGCTCGTACAGCTCCTCCTCCGTCATGCGGCCAGCGGCGTAGGCTCCCACCGCCTCGAAGACGTCCTGGATGGTGACGTCCCGGCCACGGAACTTGCCGGGGAGGATGGTGCCCCCGTAGAGGAAGACGGCGGGGATGTTGAGGCGGGCCATGGCCATGGCCATCCCCGGCAGGCTCTTGTCGCAGCCGGCGATGGCCACCAGGGCATCGTACTGGTGGGCATGGACCATCAGCTCCACGCTGTCGGCGATGACCTCGCGGCTCACCAGGGAGGCTTTCATCCCCTGGTGCCCCATGGCGATGCCATCGGACACGGCGATGGTGACGAACTCCCTGGGGGTGCCGCCGGCAGCCTTCACGCCCTCCTTGGCCGCCCGCGCCAGTCGGTCCAGATGGAAGTTGCAGGGGGTGGCCTCGTTCCAGGAGCTGGCCACACCCACGAAGGGACGGTAGATGTCTTCATCGGAGAGGCCCATGGCGCGGTACATGGCGCGGGCGCCCGCCCACTGGAAGCCACGCTTCACAGCGTCGCTTCGGTATTTGCGCTCCTGGCCGACGGCCATGGCTGACCTCCCTCCTCTGGCTCTCTGACAAAAAGTCCCGACCCTCGAAGGGACGGGACTAGGTCCACGCGGTACCACCCTCCTTCCCCAGGCCACTGTAATCAAACGTCCCGCCCTGAAGGGACCCCGCAGGGCGGGACGGTACCACCCTTCTTCCCCAAGCCGCGGCCTGAGGCCCTCTGGCGCTCTAACGGGCGCACCCGTCCCGACCTACACGGCGCGGCCCACAGGCCACCTTTTCGGCCGGGAGGCTCCAGGGCGAGTTCGGGGCGACCTTACCGCTGGGCTCCCACCGCTCCCCCAGCTCGCTGGGGCAGGGAACGCCCCTACTACTCCCTTTCGCAGCCTTTCCTCGCTATCTTCGGTTGTCCGCCCGCCATCTGGCAGGCTTGCATTAGCGTAAATACTGCAACCGATTCTATTGGAGAGTCATAAATGTGTCAACAGGGGGGCTTCAACTGACCATCGCGGCCGACGGAGGCTTCCTCCACGCTGGGGCGGTGGCGGATGACGCTGGCCATGGCTGTCTCCTTCGACAGCAGAGGGGCGCCGGGCGTCAGAGGTTGCCCAGGACGCTCCTGAGCCGACGCTCGCGCAGGGAGCGCGCCCAGCGGCTGTAGAAGCCCACCAGAGGCCGTAGCGGCCCCAGGAGACGCAGCAGCCCCTGGTAAGTAGCCTCGCCCCGGATCAGGTGGCAGAAGAGTCGCCAGAAGTGGTGACTGCGGCGCAGGGCCGCCACGTAGGGCGGCGGCGCGAAGTGGAAGAGCTCGTGGAGATGCCAGGAGGCGGCCAGCTCCGGCGCTATGAGGCGCTCTACTGCCCGCTCGTAGGGCGAAAGGTCTCCGGCGGCACCCTCCAGGTAGCGCAGGACGGCCTCGCTGGCCAGGCGGGCGCTGCGGAAGGCCATGTGGATGCCCTCTCCGGAGAGGGGGTCCACCAGGCCAGCGGCGTCACCCACCAGGAGGAGGGGGCCCCGCTGCAGGGGCGACGAGGGACGCCGTAGGGGGAGGTGATGGCCGCGCAGTCCCCATAGGCGGTGGGCAGGAAGGCCGTAGCGCTGGCAGAGCTCCACCAGCTTGGGGCGAAGGGTGGCGGCGGCGTACTTCCAGGCGCCGACGCCCACGTTCAGGTGGTCGTCCTTGGGGAAGACCCAGCCGTAGCCGCCGGCCAGGTAGCCCAGGTCCAGGCCCACCAGCTCCCGCCACTCCTCGAGGGCGGCGTCCGGGAGGGGGACGTTACCCTCCAGGGCCACCGCCTCGGCGTAGGTCTGGCGGGCCCCCAGGAGGCGGGAGGTCAGGCCATTGGCACCGTCGGCGCCGATGACCACCCCGGCCCGATAGGCGTCCCGCGGCGTGCGCACCGTGGCCCCGCCGCCCTCCACCTCCAGCCCGGTCGCGGGCTCCCCGGGATGGAAGTGGGCGCCAGCGACGGCCGCCTGCTCCGCCAGAAAGGCGTCCAGCCGCCGCCGCTGGGTCATGTAGGTGAGCGGCAGGGGATGCCAGCGGTCGAAGTGGGGGCCCAGGCGCAGGGAGAAGCGAGCGCCGAAGACCGTCCGCTCCACCACGGGCGAGATGTCCACCTCCTGGAGAGAGGCGGCCCGCAGGGTGACGCCGCCGCCGCAGGGCTTGTCCCTGGGGAAGGAGGCTCTGTCCAGCAGGAGGACCCGTGCGCCCGCCCTGGCCAGGAGCCAGGCGGCGGTACTGCCGGCCGGCCCGGCGCCCACCACCACCACATCGTAGCCGGTCATGGTCAGCGGGACTCCAGGAGCGGGAGGACGGTATCGGCGATGACGCGGTAGCCCTGGTCGTTGGGATGGATGAGGTCGCCGCTGATGAGGCCGCTGCGGCCCTGAAACGCCTGATAGAGGTCCGCCACCCGGGCGTTATGGGCCTGGGCCTTGGCCCGCAGGATGTCATTGATCCCGTCCCCGATGGGGGAGCCGGAGCCTCCCTCCAGCGCCATCTCCACCAGCGCCCGGGTGCCAGGGTCCAATCGCTCGCCGAAGGGGTCGTACAGGGTGACGACGACGATGACGGCATCAGGGGCAGCCTGCCGTAGCCGTCCCAGGATGGTGTCCAGATTGGCCTCCAGCCGTTGGCGCGCCTCCGACAGGCTGCTCCGGCACTCGCTGCGCTGGGCGAGGGACTCCAGGGTGGGGCAGCGCCCGGTGATGACGAACTGGGAATAGAGGTTCAGAAGGTCATTGCCGCCTATGGTGATGGTCACCAGGCGTCGCTCCTGCCGCTGGCCGGCCATCTCCAGGGCGCTGACGGCCTCGTCCAGGTGGCCGTGGTTGATCAGGTCGCTGCTGGTATCGCCGGCGTGGCCCAGGTTCAGCAGCTCGACGTCGTCGCCCAGGGCGGAATGGACCAGCGCCACGAAGCTCCTGCTGGCGGGATCGGTGGCGCCCACCCCCTCGGTCAGGGAATCGCCCAGGGCCACGTAGAGGCCGCCACCGCTCCCGCCGCCACCACAGGCAGCCAGGAGGAGCAAGGGCGCCAGCAGCCAGCACAACAGCGGACGCATGGCCCCCTCCCTACGCCCCGACCACCGCTAGGGCGGCGGCGGCCAGGAAGAGGGGCTGCAGGAGGGCTCCCCCGGTGAAGAGGAGGTAGGCAGCCGCTCGCTCCCGGTAGTGGAGGGCCAGCCCGGCCACCGTGCTCAGGCCCAGGAGGGCCAGGCCAGTGAAGGGAAGCTCCAACATCTCCCGCTTGGGCACCAGCTCAGGCTCCCCCTGGAGGGAGAGGCGGAGGCTGACGGCGTCGGGGAGGCCAGCGTAGACGGCGAATACGTAGGCGAAGGTGGCGGCGCTCAGGGCGGCCCCCAGCAGCAACAGCCCCTGGGCGACGCGGTCCCCCCAGATGGGGTGGGCCGCCAGCCAGGGCCGGCGCAGGTGCTCGCGGGCGGGCTGGCCGGCACGGGAGCGCCGCTGCAGGAACCGGGCCACCTCCGCCAGGAACCGCTCCGGGTCGCGGGGCGAGAGGAGATAGGTGGCCCTGGCCGCCCGCACCAGGACCAGCCTCTCCGGGGAGCATCTGGTGGCGAAGGCGAGGAGGGGCCTGCGGCCCTCGTCCTCGGCCCGGCCTACGCAGAGGCCCCACCAGCGAAGGCCGTCCAGCCGCAGCTCCGGCCTCCCCTTGGCCACTTCCCTGATGGACGGCCAGGGGACCACGTGCCAGGTGAGACCGAAGCGCACGGCCAGACCCTGCGGGGCCAGGACGTAGCGCAGGGTATAGGAGGCGTAGGCCCAGAAGGCGAAGAGGGCGGCCACCGCCGCCAGGGCCGCCGCTGCCGCATAGCCCAGGAACGCCTCTAGGGATATGGGCCAGCGGCTGGCCTGAAGGGCCACAGCCAGGGCCAGGCCCAGGGACGCCGCCGCCAGGCCTCCCCCTACCAGGGTGCCCGTCAGAGCGGGGGGACGCTCTATGCTCGCCTCTAGGCCTTCACCCTCGAATAGCAAGGCGTGCACCAGTGGGCGTACTTGGGGTGCTTCCCTCTGATGACCTGGAAGTAGAGCTCCTGCAGCTTGGCGGTGATGGGCCCCCGCTTGCCATCGCCGATGGGCCGGTGGTCCAGCTCCACCACCGGCGTGAGGTGGGCGGCCGTGCCGGTGAGGAAGCACTCGTCGGCCACATAGAGCTCGCTGCGGTCTATGGGACGCTCCACCGTCTCGATCCCCAGCTCCTCCTTGGCCAGGGTGATGACGGTGTTGCGGGTGATGCCCACCAGGATATTATCGGAGACGGGCGGGGTCACCAGGACGCCGTCCATGACGATGAAGACGTTCTCGCCGCTTCCCTCGGAGACGTGGCCCCGCTCGTCCAGCATGATGGCCTCGTCGAAGCCGCTGAGGTTGGCCTCCGTCTTGGCCAGGGCGGAGTTGGCATAGATGCCGGTGATCTTGCCCCGGGCCGGTATCCCGGTGTCCTCCACGCGGCGCCAGCTAGAGGTGCAGCAACGGGCCCCCTTCTCCAGGTCCAGATAGGGGCCAAAGGGGGTGACGAAGACCAGAAAGTCGTCCTCCAGGTTGTGCAGCCGGACGCCCAGGGCCTCCGAGCTCTTGTAGGCCAGGGGGCGGACGTAGACGTCCTCCTCGAAGCCGCTCAGCTCCACCAGGCGGGTGGTGATGGAGTGAAGCTCTTCGTCGGTGTAGGGGAAATCGATCATCATGATGCGGCAGCTCTGGCGGAGGCGACGGTAGTGCTCCGGCATACGGAAGAGGTATATCTGGCGCTCCTCCTCGTTCCAGTTGCCGCGGATGCCCTCGAATACGGCGGTGCCGTAATGGAGGGCGTGGGTCATGATGCCGATCTTGGCCTCCGATAACGGCATAAACTGCCGCCGGAAGTAGGCATATGGCGTCCCCATACCTGGCCTGTCCTCCCTTTTGCGCTCACTAGCGGGCGGCCTCATTATAGGCCCCGAAAGCCGTTCCCGGCAAACGGCTTGACGAGGCCACGGGCGGGCCGTATCTTGAGGCCGTCAACGCCCTCCGGAGGTAGTTTATGGGGACCTGGTTCCGAGTGGGCAAGCTCCAACTGCTGGCGGTGTCCGACGGCACCTTCTGGATCGATGCCGGCATCGTCTTCGGGGCGGTGCCCCGCGTCATGTGGGAGCCCTTGGTCAAGGACCAGATAGACGACCAGCACCGCATACCCATGGGCCTCAACTGCCTGGCCATCCGCACGGAGAAAGGGGTCGTGCTGGTGGAGACGGGCATCGGCAACAAGGGCCGTGCCCCGGTGGGGATGCGGACGGACCAGGCGGGCATCCTGCTGCAGGAGCTGGCCAAGGAAGGGATCCGGCGAGACGAGGTCATAGCCGTCGTCAACTCTCACCTCCACTTCGACCACTGCGGCAACAACACCGTCCTGGAAGAGGGGAAGCTGGTGCCCACCTTCCCCAGGGCCCGCTACTTCGTCCAGAAGGGGGAGTGGGAGGACGCCCACCACCTGAACGAGCGCACCCGCTCCGCCTACTTCCCGGAGCACCTGGAGCCCCTGGAGGAGGCCCGTCTGGTGGAGGTGGTGGAGGGGGAGGCGGAGATAGCGCCCGGGATACGGATGGTGCCCGCCCCTGGCCACACGCCCCACCACATCATCGTGGAGGTGGAATCGGAGGGGGAGATGCTCATCCACACCGGCGACCTGACCCACCACCCGGTGGGGGTGGAGCGCTTCGCCTGGCTCTCCGCCTTCGATGTCCTCCCCCTGGTGAACATGGAGACCAAGCGGCGCATCGTCAGCAAGGCCATAGAGAAGCGGGCTATCCTCATGGTGGCGCACGCCCCCTACCCGGGCCTGGGGCTCGTCCGCCTGGAGGAGGGACGACGCCGCTGGCAGCCGCTGGAAGGCTAGGGCCATGAGGGAGGGGGAGCTGCTCCGCACCCCCCTGTATGAGGAACACCGCCGCCTGGGCGCCCGCATGGTGCCCTTCGCCGGCTGGGAGATGCCCGTCCAGTATGCCGGCATCATCGAGGAGCACCAGGCGGTGCGCCAGCGGGCCGGCATGTTCGACGTCTCCCACATGGGCCGCTTTGAGCTCCACGGCCCCCAGGCGGCCGCCGCCCTGCGCTACGTCTGCGCTTACGACGTCACCCGCCTGACGTCGGGCCAGGGCCAGTACACCGTCATCTGCAATGAGGCCGGCGGCATTCTGGACGATGTCTACGTCTTCTGCCTGGCCCGGGAGCGCTTCCTGGTGGTGGTGAACGCCGCCAACGCCGAGAAGATCCGCGCCTGGCTGGCCCGGCATATCGTCCCCTTCCAGGTGGAGCTGCTAGACCGCCACCGCAGCACGGCCATGGTGGCCGTCCAGGGGCCGCAGGCGGTGGCCCTCTGCGCCGAGCGGCTGGACGCCACCCTGGGCCAGCTACCGCGTCGCCGCTGCCTGGAGCTTCCCTGGGAGGGGGAGCCCCTCTTCGCCTCCCGCACCGGCTACACGGGGGAGGACGGGCTGGAGCTGGTGGCGCCAGCGGGGCTGGGGCCGTCCCTGTGGCGGCGCCTCCTGGAGGCCGGCGTCACCCCCTGCGGCCTGGGCGCCCGTGACACCCTTCGCCTGGAGGCCGCCCTCCTCCTCTACGGGAACGACATGGACGAGTCCGTGAACCCCTACGAGGTGGGCCTGGGCTGGACGGTGACCCTGGACGACGAGGCCGACTTCATAGGGCGGGCGGCCCTCCTGCGCCTCAGGGAGGGGCCTCCCCGGCGCCTCCTGGCCTGCCTGCGGGCCGCCGAGCGGGGAATCATACGGGCGGGGCAGGCCATCTTGCACCAGGGACAGGTGGTGGGTAAAGTCACCAGCGGCGGCTACTCGCCCACGCTGGGCGTCAGCATCGGCATGGGCTTCCTCCCGCCAGACCTGGCCCAGGTGGGTACACGGCTCGTGGTGGACGTGCGGGGCCGCCCCCTGCCCGTGGAGGTGGTACCGCGGCCCTTCTACCGGCCGCCCAAACGGGGATGAAGGAGCGGCCTGGGCCTGCTACTCTATAGAGAAAAGAGGGCCAGCAACAGCCGACAGAGCACAAGGAGAGGAGCGTGGCCAGCCCCAGCGACCGCCGCTACACCAGAGAGCACGAATGGGTGAAGGTGGAGGACCAGGTGGGGACGGTAGGCATCACGGACTACGCCCAGGACCAGCTAGGCGATATCGTCTACGTACGCTTGCCCGAGGTGGGGACGCAGGTCCGCCAGATGGAGCCCTTCGGTGAGATCGAATCGGTGAAGGCGGTCTCCGACCTCTACGCCCCCGTCAGCGGCGAGGTCATCGAGGTCAACGCCGCCCTGGAGGAGCGCCCGGAGCTGGTCAACCAGTCCCCCTACGGCGAGGGCTGGATGATCCGTGTGCGCCTCTCCGACCCCAGCGAGCTGGACAGCCTCATGACCGCAGAGGAGTACGACCGCTACACGGCGGAGCTGGCCCCGGAGTGACCCGAAGGATGGGAGATTCTTCCCCCCACCCCTACATCCCCAACACCGACGCCGACCGCCAGGCGATGCTCCAGGCCATCGGCGTCCAGAGCGTGGACGATCTCTTCGCCGATATCCCGCCCCAGTTCCGCATAGACGGCCTGCGCCTGCCGCCCGGCCTCACTGAGGCGGAGCTGCTGCGAGAGCTGGGCACCCTCGCCGCCCGCAACCGTGTGCCCGGGCAGGACGGCCTGGCCTGCTTCCTGGGCGCCGGCGCCTATCGACACTTCATCCCCAGTGTGGTGCCCCAGGTCATCGGCCGCAGCGAGTACTACACCGCCTACACCCCCTACCAGCCAGAGATCAGCCAGGGCACCCTCCAGACCATGTTCGAGTTCCAGTCCCTGGTGTGCGAGCTCCTGGCCATGGACGTGGCCAACGCCGGCATGTACGACGGCGCCTCCGCCCTGGCCGAGGGCTGCCTGATGGCCGCCGCCGTCACCGGGCGAGGCCGCATCGCCGTCCTCTCTACGGTGCACCCCGCCTACCTGGAGGTGGTCCGCACCTACGCCTTCGGCAAAGACCTGACGGTGGACGTCGTGCCGCCGCAGGAGGTGGAGCTGGGCCCCGACCACGCCTGCCTGGCTGTCCAGAGCCCCAACTTCTTCGGCTACCTGGAGGAGATGCCGGCCCTGGAGCAGGCGGCCCACCGGGCAGGCGCCCTCCTGGTAACCAGCAGCGACCCTATCTCCCTGGGACTCTTTCGTCCCCCCGGCCACTACGGGGCCGACATCGCCACCGCCGAAGGGCAGCCCCTGGGCTGGCCCCTCAGCTTCGGCGGCCCCTACCTGGGCCTCTTCGCCTGCCGACAGCAGTTCCTCAGAAACATGCCGGGGCGCGTCGTCGGCCGCACCACCGACAGGGACGGCCGCACCGGGTACGTCCTCACCCTCCAGACGCGAGAGCAGCACATCCGTCGGGAGCGGGCCACCTCCAACATCTGCACCAGTCAGCAACTGGTGGCCCTGGCCGCCACCGTCTACCTGACCGCCGTGGGACGCCGGGGGCTGCGCCGCATCGCCGAACTGTGTTACCACAAGGCCCATTACGCCGCCGGGCGCATCACCGCCCTGCCCGGCTATTCCCTGCCCCTGGAGGGCGTCTTCTTCAAGGAGTTCGTCGTCCGCTGCCCGCGGCCCCCCTCCCAGGTCAACCAGGCCCTCCTGGAGCGGGGCATCATCGGCGGGCTGGACGTCTCGGACCGCATCGAGAACGGGATGCTCCTCTGCGTCACCGAGATGAACACGCGGGAGGAGATAGACCGACTGGTGGAGGCGCTGGCCTCCCTCTCGCCGAGGTGAGCCATGGCCTTTCGCGTGGGCGAGACCAACCCCAGAGAGGAAGACATAGGCGCCCTCCTCAGCTTCGACCGCAGCCAGCCGGGGCGTCGGGGGGTGGAGCCGCCCCCTCTGGACGTGCCGGAGGCCGAGCTGCCGCCGGAGCACATGCTCCGGGAGGACGTGGCCCTGCCGGAGATGGCCCAGAACGATATCGTCCGCTACTTCCTGGCCCTCTCTCGCCTCAACTACAGCGTGGACACCGGCTTCTACCCGCTAGGCTCCTGCACCATGAAGTACAACCCCAAGGTGAACGAGGAGGTCGCCCGCCTGCCCGGCTTCCTCCAGGCCCATCCGCTGCAGGACGGGGCCACGGTGCAGGGCGCCCTGGCCCTCCTGTATGAGCTGCAGCAGGCGCTGGCCGAGGTCACCGGCATGGACGCTGTCTCCCTGGCCCCGGCCGCCGGGGCGCAGGGGGAGCTGGCGGGGATGCTCATCGTCAAGGCCTACCTGCTTCACCGTGGAGAGGAGCGGCGCCGCCGCGTCCTGGTGCCCGACTCCGCCCACGGCACTAACCCGGCCAGCGCCGCTATGTGCGGCTTCCAGGTGGTGACCGTCCCCTCCGACGACCAGGGCAATGCCGACCTGGCCTTCTTGGAGCGGGAGCTGGACGACACGGTGGCCGCCATGATGCTGACCCTCCCCTCCACCCTGGGCCTGTTCGACCCCAACATCGGGCGCATCGCCGAGCTGCTGCACCGGCACGGCGCCCTCCTCTACGGCGATGGCGCCAACCAGAACGCCTTCCTGGGGCGCGCCCGCTTCGGGGACATGGGCTTCGACGTGGTCCATCTGAACCTGCACAAGACCTTCTCCACCCCTCACGGTGGCGGCGGCCCGGGGGCGGGGCCGGTCTGCGTCAAGGCCCCTCTGGCCCCGTACCTCCCCGCCCCGGTGGTGGAGCGCCAGGGGGACGGCTACCGGCTCGTCACGCCGGAGCGGAGTGTGGGCAAGCTGGGGGCCTTTCACGGCAACTTCGGCGTGCTGGTGCGGGCCTACACCTACATCCGGGCCCTGGGCGCCGAGGGGCTGCGGGCCGTCTCGGAGAATGCCGTCATCAACGCCAACTACATCCGTGTCCGCCTCAAGGGGACCTACCACCTACCCTACGACCGCACCTGCGCCCATGAGGTGGTCTTCTCCGGCCTGCGTCAGCGGGCCAAAGGGGTGAAGACGCTGGACATAGCCAAACGGCTCATCGACTACGGCTTCCATCCGCCCACCATCTACTTCCCCCTCATCGTCCCCGAGGCCCTGATGATCGAGCCGACGGAGACCGAGAGCAAGGAATCGCTGGACGCCTTCTGCGATGCCCTGCTGGCCATCGCCCGTGAGGCGGAGGAGTGCCCGGAGCTGGTGAAGGAGGCGCCCCACACCGCTCCCCTGCGCCGCCTGGACGAGGCGACGGCCGCTCGCCGGCCCGTCCTCCGCTGGCAGCCCCCGGCCTAGGGGAGCATCGGGGCTCCCGCTCCCGCCGGCGAGCCGGCCCCCCGTCCCGTGCTATCATAGAAAGCCAAACGGGCCCGCCCCAGGGCCGGGCCTGCAGAGAGAGCCCATCCGCGGAGAGGAGAGGAGATGCAACGAGACCTCAGCGAGCTGAACCCGCCGGCCCGCCTCCTCCTGGGCCCCGGGCCGTCCAATGTCCACCCCCGCGTCTACCGGGCCATGATGGCCCCGGTCATCGGCTATCTGGACCCGGACTTCATCCGCCTCCTGGAGGACACCCAGCGGCCGCTGCGGGCCGTCTTCCGCACCGAGAACGATCTCACCTTCCCCGTCTCCGGGACGGGGAGCGCCGGCATGGAGGCCGCCCTCTACAACGTCCTGGAGGAAGGGGACACCGTCATCATCTGCATCAACGGCTTTTTCGGTGAGCGGATGGTAGACATGGCGGGCCGTTGCGGCGCTCGCGTAGTCCGCGTGGAGGCGGAGTGGGGCCGCATCATCGAGCCGGAGCAGGTGGCGGCGGCCCTGAGGGCCAACCCCGGGGCCAAGGCGGTCTGCATAGTCCACGCCGAGACCAGCACCGGCGTCCTCCAGCCCCTGGCCGACATAGCCCGCCTGGCCCATGAGCACGGCGCCCTGGTCATCGTGGACACGGTGACCTCCCTGGGCGGCTGTGAGGTGCCGGTGGACGACCTGGGGCTGGACGTGGTCTACAGCGCCACCCAGAAGTGCCTCTCCGCCCCGCCGGGGATGGCCCCCATCACCTTCGGGCCGCGGGCCATGGATGTCATCGCCCAGCGGCGCAGCCCCTGCCGAAGCTGGTATGTGGACGTGACGATGCTGCGCAACTACTACGGCGAGGCCCGGCGCTACCACCACACGCCGCCCATGAGCATGCTCTACGCCCTGCGGGAGGCGCTGCGGCTGGTGCTGGAGGAGGGGCTGGAGGCCCGCATCGCCCGCCACCGACGCAATGCCCAGGCCCTCTGGGCGGGCCTGGAGGCCCTGGGGCTGCAACTCCACGTAGAGGAGCCTTATCGGGCGCCCCCTCTCACCACCGTCCGCGTCCCCGAGGGGGTGAACGAGGAGCAGGTGCGCAAGGCCCTCCTCTTCGAGCACAACATCGAGATCGGCGCCGGGCTGGGGCCGTTGCAGGGCCAGGTCTGGCGCATCGGCCTCATGGGGTACAGCTCCCAGCCGGGGAACGTCTTCGCCCTGCTGCAGGCGCTGGCGGTGGAGCTCTCTCGGCAGGGCTACCGGGCGTCGCCCAGCGCCGGCGTGGAGGCAGCGGCCCGTCTGCTGGGACCACCATGAGCTAAGATGTAAGGGCCATGGCCCTGCCCGACCTCCGGGGGCGCCGTGCCCTCGTCCTGGGAGCGGAGACGGCGCTGGGGGAGGAGCTGGCGCGGGTGCTGGCCGAGGCCGGCGCCCGCCTGGCCCTGATCTCCGCCACTGCCGCCGCCGAGCCCTCCTTCCGGGTGAAGCGCCTGGGCCGTCGTCTGGCCTCGGGGACTGCAGCCCCGCCCGTCGTCCAGGCCATCGACGCCGCCAACGAGATGGCCGTGCGGGTGATGTGTCGTCAGGTAGCCAAGGAGATGGGAGGACTGGACCTCCTCTTCTTCTGCGCCGACCTGGGCGCTGCCACGCCGGAGGCCCTCCGCCTGGCCGCCCGCTACGGGGGGCGGGAGATGCGGCGTCAGGGGGGAGGCGTCATCGTCGTCGCGGGGCCAGCACTGGAGCTGTCAGGCCTGCGGGAGGAGCTGGAGGCGGCCGGCCTGCGCCTGGTCGCGGTGACGGTCGCCGGAGAGGGAGAGGAGCGACGATGGGCCGTGGAGCGGGCCCTGGCGCTGGCGGCGGGGGCGGGCGACTGAGGGCTTGAAGCCATCTGCGTCCCTGGGCTAACGTGGCCATCGGAGGAGAAGGAGGGAGCCATGGCCTACAGCGCCATCATCTACGAGAAGGAGCGAGGGAGGGCACGCATAGTCCTCAACCGGCCCGAGAAGCTGAACGCCCTCACCTGGCAGATGCAGCAGGAGATAGCGGAGGCCCTCTGGGAGGCCGATCGCGACACGGAGGTGCACGTGGTCATCCTGAAGGGGGCGGGGCGCGCCTTCTCCTCGGGCTACGACATCTCCCCGCCTCCCGGCCAGCGCAATTACTCCTTCGTCTCCATGACTGTGGAACGGGACGCCTGGCTCCTGGAGCGGGCCCAGCAGCTACGCATGGCCATCTGGGACATGCACAAGCCAGTCATCGCCCAGGTGCACGGCTACTGCCTGGCCGGGGGCACCGACCTGGCCCTCCTGTGCGACATCGTCATCGCTGCCGAGGACGCCGTCATCGGCGTGCCGCCGGTGAGGGCCATGGGCTCGCCGCCCAACCACATGTGGACGTACCTGGTGGGCCCCCAGTGGGCCAAGCGTCTCCTCCTCACCGGCGACACCATCAGCGGGCGAGAGGCGGAGCGTATAGGGCTCGTCCTGATGGCGGTTCCGGCGGAGCGGTTGGAGGCGGAGGTGGAGGCGCTGGCTGACAAGATGGCCAAGATAGACATAGACCTGCTGGCCGCCAACAAGCGTATCGTCAACCTGGCGCTGGAGCTGATGGGCGCCCGCACCATGCAACGCCTGGCCGCCGAGCGGGACGCCATGGCCCATCAGTCGCCGGCGGTCAGCGAGTTCTTCCGCATCGCCAAGGAGAAGGGGCTGCGGGCGGCCCTGGAGTGGCGGGACGCCCGCTTCAGGGAGGAGCCCCAGGCCCCGCCCGGGCCGTCCCAAGGAGGCCGCTGATGCTCAAGCTGGCGAACCCGCCCATACTGGTGGTGGCAGGCATGCGCTGGCACCACTCCCGAGGGGCCCTCTTCTACATGGGCCAGCGGTGGCGACGCTTCCGTCAGGAGTTGCTGCGGGCCGAGGGCCTCCTCCTCTACCAGGAGGTGGTGCAGCGGCCGGAGGGGCTCTCGCCACCCAGGACATTCCTCGCCCTCTCCTGGTGGCGCGACCGTGAGGCGTTGCGGGCCTGGTACCGCAACCCCGTCCACCAGGAGATGGTCCACTGGGCCGAGGAGGGCCGCCACCCCTTCGACCTCTGGATCGAGGAGTACGTGATGCGGGAACCCGGCAGCTACCGCGGCCGCCCCGCCCCTCTTCCTGAGGCCCTCGTCCGGCACGGCATCGAGCTGCGCGGGGTGGAGTCCTGATGTCCATCTCCCTCAGCGGTCGGGCGGCCCTGGTCATGGGGGTAGAGATGCCAGCGGCGCGGGCCGTCGCCGTCGCTCTGGCGGAGGCGGGAGCTGACGTGGCGGTGGCGGCCACCCGGGACGTCCCGGAGCTGGCGGTGGCGGCCCATTCCTGCGCCAACGAGGTCTGGGCCATCGGCCGGCGGAGCCTGGCGACCGCTGTGGAGGCCACGGACGCCGACCGGGTGGAGGCCCTGGTGGAGAGGGTCGTCCAGGAGATGGGGCGGCTGGACGTGCTGGTCAACGGCCACGACCTGCCGGGCGGACAGCCCCTCCTGGAGATCTCGCCCGAGGAGTGGCGCCGCCTCCTGGAGGCGAACCTGACGGCCATCTACCTGGCGGCGCGGGCGGCCGGGCGGGCCATGCTGGTCCAGGGCGGTGGGCGCGTCATCAACCTGGTCCGCTGGCCGGGCGAGGAGGCGGCAGGTGGCGAGGCCTACAGTATCGCCAAAGAGGGCGTCCTGGCCCTCACCCGCGCCCTGGGGCGTGAGTGGCGACGTCACGGCATCGCCGTGAACATGGTGGGCTACCGGGCGCCTCTGCAGGAGGCGGCGCACCGACAAGAGGCCGCCTCCCATCTGGGGCCGGCCTGGCAGGGGCTGCGGCGGGCGGCCGTCTATCTGGCCTCCGGGCTGGCCGAGGGCCTCAGCGGACAGGCCATATGGGTGGAGGCCGGGGGCTAGATGTTGGAACGGCCCTGACCGCCGTCTACCACCACGCAGGCGCCCGTCACCCAGCCCGCCCGCGGCGAGCAGAGGAAGGCCACCACGTTGGCAACCTCCTCCGCCGTCCCGAAGCGTCCCCAGGGTATGTTCTCCCGGGTGAAGCGGGCCATCCCGTGGGGGTCCTGTAGCTGACGTCGCCACCAGCTACCGCCGGGATGGCTGATGGAGCCCGGGGCCACCGTGAGCACCCGGATGCCGTCCGACGCCAGGGCGGTGGCCATCGCCTTGGCGTGGCTTATGAGGGCCGCCTTGGCCCCGTTGTAGGCGGGGCTGCCTCCCGCCTCCCGGCCCCATATGGACGCCAGGTGGACGATGACGCCGCCTCCTCGCTCCCGCATGTGGGGGACCACCAGGCCGGTGAGGCGCACCGGCAGCAGCAGCCACGTCTCCAGGCCCTGTCGCCACGCCTGCTCATCGTCGCCGGGCAGGGAGGCGTGGAGGCTGGTGACCAGAATGTCCACGCCACCGAAGGCGTCCAGGGCGGCCTGGACCAGGCGTTGACAGTTGGCAGGTTCTGCCAGATCGCCGGCCACGGGGACGACGGGGGCGCCGCGCGCCTCGACATCGGCCGCTGCCTCCTGCAGTCGAGACGGGTCGCGGGCGCCCAGCACCAGCCGACAACCCTCCTCCGCCAGGGCCAGCGCCACCGCCCGGCCGATGCCCCGGCTCCCGCCGGCCACTATCGCCACGCGGTCTCGCAGGAAGAGCTCCACTCTGACCTCCCGCGACGGGCCGCCCTCCGGGACGGCCCTGTAACCAAACCCCCGGGCAGCGCGTCCTAGCTCAGGGAGCAGGGCCGCCGAGGGGCCGGCCCCCTCCCAGCGCAAAGCTGCCGCCCCGAGAAACGAACAAGTGGGGCAGCGGTCTACGCGCCACAGCCCCACCTACGCCGGGGGAGGACCCCGACGTGGTCCCAATTATAGCACGACTCTTCCACGGGAGCGACGAGAGAGCCGGGACAGGCGGTCTGCCGCCGTGGTGCCAGGAGGGGAGATGCGGCTAGGGCAACTGCGCCGCTCGCCCCTCTCTTGGCGGTGGCACTGGAGGGCCTTCTGGCCCCACCGGAGGCCGCAGGGACAGGCCCGGGAGAGGGCTCCCACCTCCGCCAGCGTCCTGCGCTGGCTGAGCTCTGCACTGGCAGGGGTGACGCTGGCCCTGAGCGCCGCCACCGCCGGCGCTCTCGTCCTCCATACGGTGCCCCAGCCCGACGGTCCGGCGCCCCAGGCTCCCGTCGTCGCCCGGCCGGGCCTCCCCTCGCCGGCGGACATCGAGGGGCCGACGCCGACGCCGGAGCCGTCGCCCACTCCCGCCCCGGTGGAGACGCCAGCCCCCACGCCCCCGCCCCGGGAGACGCCGCCTCCCGCAGCCGTCCCCGTGCCGGTGGCGGTGCAGGAGCCGCCCCCGCCTCCTCCCCCACCGCCTCAGCCCCCGCCACCGCCGGCGCCGCCCGCCCTCCCCGGTCTGGCCCACCTGGAGGCCCAGATGCTGGAGGCCATCAACGCCCAGCGCTCGGCGGCCGGCCTGCGCCCCCTGGCCCTGGACAGCACCCTGGTGGCCATAGGACGGGCCCGCGTCAACGATATGGTGCGCCTGGGCTACTTCAGCCACTACAGGCCGGACGGCACTCTGGCGTTGCAATCGCTCCTGGAGGAGTACGGCGTGACCTACTCCATCGCTGGTGAGAACATCGCCCGCAACAACTACGCGGAGTCGGAATCGGTGGCGGTGGCGGTGCAGGGCTTCATGAACAGCCCATCGCACCGGGCCAACATGCTGGACGGTCGCTACACCCACATCGGCGTCGGTGCCGTGAACGACGGAGGCGGCATGTACTACTACGCCGTCATCTTCAAGGGCTGAGCCCCCTCGCCGGTCCCGTCAGGTCAAGCCGAAGGCAGGGGCGCCGACACCCCCTCCCGCGCACCACGAGGCGCCCATGCGAGATGGAGGGATGCCGCGTCTTCCCCCTCCCTGGCCAGGATGCAACGCCAGCGCAAAGAGAGAGGCCCGGCCCGAGGCCGGGCCTCTCCGCCTGTCGGGACGTCGGGTCAGCGGCCCCTGCGACGGGCCAGGATGGGCGTCCCCACCAGAAGGGCCAGCCCGGCCGCCACCAAGGCCAGCCCGGCGACCGCCTGGAGCGAGGCGGGGAAGCGCCCCGACGTCAGGGCCTGGCCGGCCCCGCCCCGAGGTAGCTGGACGGCCCCCACCTGCTGGACTTGCTGCTGGCCGCCCTGCTGCTGTTGCTGCTGGCTATCCTGTTGACCTTCCTGCTGCTGGCCGCCTTGCTGACCGTCCTGCTGACCGCCGCCACCCGTGCCGCCCGTGCCACCATCGCCGCCGTCGCCGCCGTTCCCGCCGTCGCCGCCGGTTCCGCCGCTGCCACCGTTGCCACCGCCGCCCGTCACCACCTCGGCGTTGCCGAACCGCACCTCCAGGGACTGACCGGAGGAGAGAGTGAAGTTGAAGCATTCCAGCACGCCGGACTCGTTTCTGGGGGCGGTCTGCTGCCAGCCGGTCCGCTGTTCCTCCGACACGGAGTACTGGCCGGGCAGGAGGTCCGCGAAGACCACCTGTCCATCCCCGTCCGTCACAGCAGACGTCAGGAAGTTCTCCTCGTCGTCACAGTTATCGCCCCGATAGAGGTTTATGGTCCAGCCGGACAGAAGCTGCTCCTCGCCATCCCGCTCACCATCGTTGTCGGCGTCCTGGAACTTGACGACGGTGATGCTGCCCAGCGTTACGAGCCAAACGTCTATATGGCTGAGATCTGGGCAGGTCGGTCCGTCAACGGTCTTCTGCACTATTACCAGCGTTCGGTCCACACCTTCCCGGCCGCGGTCTTCACCGAACTCGACCCGATAACAGTCAGTACCGTCCAAGGATATGTTGGTATCCTCAGTAATGAGCCCAGAGTGGAACCGGCCGGCGTGGATGCAGACTCCGCCGATTATCTGACCTTCGGGACTCGTAAGAGTGACCACATCTCCGTCCGCCCGGATGACGTTCTCCCCGGTGAGGGAGCCAGACTCCTCTACACTTCCATCGCTTTCCACTTTGTCGGCAAGACGACACTCATCGGGGCTATCAGGCGGGCCGTCCGCCAGCACGGAGGCGGGCGCTGGGGATCCCAGCCTTCCGCCGCCGCCCTCGGCGAAGAGGGCCAGGCCGATGATGATGGCCAGCGCGCCGAGCGCCAGCCAGACGCGCCAGAGTCCAGCCATATCCTTCCTCCCTCGGGCCGCAGGCCGGGCCGGGCCCCCGGCCCTGTCTCGTATGGGTGCCTGTGCATGAGGTAGTCTATCGCCTACCTCACGCCCATAAACGCAGTCTCAGTCACCCGCATTACAGGTTATGAAGCCAAGACTGGGGCAGCCGGATTTGGAATGCGCCTTCCCAGGCGAGCGAACGCACTGATGAAATTATGTCGACGAGGGGAAAACGGGTGCTTCCGGCCACGGTCTGCCCGCCATGCTGGGAGGGAGGCAGGGGTCTGGCGCCCCGGCAGGATCTGAACGCTTGGGAGACAGTACCGGAGCCGTCGATGCCGTTGGAATCTGGCGCCCCCGGCAGGACTCGAACCCGCAACCCGCGGCTTAGAAGGCCGCCGCTCTTCCCATTGAGCTACGGGGGCCCCGAACCAGATTGTAGGCCCAGAAGCCCCGAGGGGTCAAAGAGGCGAGGGCCGCAAATGGTGGTGAAACGGTGGTGAAATGGTGGCCCACCATTTTGCCGCTTCCCTCCCCGGAGCCCATCGTGGGAGGGCAGCATGAAGAGAAGGGGCAACCATGAGGGCACCTATCGGCCCAGGAACGGCTACTGGGAGGCCTCAGTCCGTCTCGCCGGTAAACGCTACTGGGTCACCGGCAAGACCAGGCGGGAGTCCCGGGAGAAGCTCCAGGCCCTCCTGGAGAGGCACAGGAGAGGGCAGCTCTCGCCCCCCTCCCGCCTCACCATCGAGGAGTGGGCGCATCTGTGGCTCAGAGAGGGCGAGGGGAGATGGCGGCCCACCACCCTGAGGCGCAGGCAGCAGGTACTGTCGCCTCTCCTGGAGCGGTTGGGCCGGCTGAGACTGTCCCGTCTTGAGCCACTGCACCTGTCAACGGCCCTCCTGGAGCTGCAGGAGGCGGGCATGGGCAGCAGGAGCCTGGAGCTGTGCTGGCTCACCCTCCATGCCTGCCTGGAGGAGGCGGTGAGGCGAGGGCTGCTGGGGAGCAATCCCCTGCAGAGGGTGCCCAGGCCCCGCCATGAGCGTCGGGAGGCCAGAGACTGGACGCGGGAGGAGATGCGCCGCTTCCTCCAGACGGCCATGGCTGACGGCAGGCCCACCGCCTCCATGCTCGCCCTCATGCTCCTCACGGGCCTCCGGCCAGGGGAAGCAGCGGGCCTCCAGTGGGGCGACATCGACCTTGAGGCGGGCACCCTCACCGTCAGGCGCTCCGTCACCTGGGCAGGGAGCAAGTGGCACATGGGGCAGCCCAAGACCAGGGCGGGGGAGAGGACCATCGCCCTGCCCGGCGCAGCCACAGCCCTCCTGTCCCGCCTGGAGCGCAGGGGCGTGTTCGTCTTCTGGGGCGACAGGCCCCCCTACAGGCTCTCCCAGGCGATGGTCGAGCTCTGCCAGAGGGCCAGTGTCCCCAGGAGGCCCGCCCACTACCTGCGCCACTGCCACGCCACCCTCCTGGCCGCAGAGGGGCTGGACGTGAAGACGCTACAGCGCAGGCTAGGACATGCCCAGGCCAGCATCACCCTCGATGTCTACGCCCACGCCCTCAGCGAGATGGACCGGCGGGCGGCGGAGATGGTGGACAGGGCGCTCTCTGAGTAAAGGGCGCGCCTGCGACATCTCGCCAGAGGGGCAACCCTAAGGCCCGCCACCGAGCACCCGGAAGAAGGCGCCCCCGCAGGCCACGGTCACCAGGGGATGGCAATGAACTCGGTCTCTGCTTGACTGGGGGCTGCACGAGACCAGCCGCGGGTTGCGCCCAGACTGTAACACAGGCCGTTGGTGCGGGGGTTAATGGGAGCAAGTAGGGCGGGCCCTTCCTCTAGTCGGTCCAGAACACTTCCCGGGACCGAAGAAGGCGCCCGCCCATGGAGAGCCCCCTCGTCAGGCCCCCCAGCTCGAGCCCCAACCAGAGGGGTGACAGGAGCCCTGCCCCCGCCGCTCCTCCCAGGCTCGCCAGGCCTGGGACAGCCAAAGGAGGCCCGCCCCCCACCTACGCTTGAGGGAGGCCCTGCCCCCTCGCTACCGCCCCCCGGCCTGCCATCACCGCTCCCGCCACCGCCCACAGGGGGTGACAGAGGGGACCAGGGCCAGGGCAGGGTGGCCCTCTCCGCCCTCCTCCCCGCCCCGGGCCTCTCCACCCGCACCACGGCCAGCCCCCTCCCCAGGCTGGGGCTGGCCCTCCAGACCATGACCGTCCCGTGGCCACCTCCCCCTCCAGGAGGCCAGGGCGAGGCTGGCAGGGAGGCGGGCGCCCTGCCCGGCGCTGGACGGCCTCCGGCCGAGGCTCCAGGGTAAGGGGAGGAGGCTGCTGGCGATGGCGGTGGAGATGGCGGAGGGGCTGCCCCTGGCCCCCTCCCCGGTGGAGGAGAGGGAGCCCAGGGCCCTCTCCCCCACCTCCTGGGGCGGCCAGGGGTGACGGTGCCGGTGAGGGGCGAGCTCAGGAGCCATCGCCCCCTCGGGGGGGGGCCAGGGCTCAGGCAGCGGGCCTCGGGCCTCCACCTGCTGCGCCGGGCGGGCAAGGGGCCAGGGCGCCTGGAGAGAGCCGGGGGAGGAGTGGCAGGGGCTCACCGCTCCACCCGCTAAACCCCCATCAGGGTCAAGGTCATGCGGTGCATCCAGTCCTGAGCTGGGCGCAAGTCCGGCCTTCCTCCTCCTCCACCTGGTGGTGGCCTGAGGCGCCCACCCCTGCAGGAGGGCCAGACCCCGCCTCCCATCTCCTTCCTCCCAAAAATCACCAACCGTACATGCGACAGTCGCGCATGCATGTATCACTTGACAAACATTCGCTGGCGCAATACACTATTCAGCGGAGGAGGTGAGGCGTGCACGACCATGGTCGTGCACGGTCTCACCTTTTTTGATTTTTTGAGATGCGGGGAGGCGACAGCATGACTGCAATTACATGTTTCCGGCTGCCCCAGCGGGAGCGTGAGATGCTTGAGGCCCTAAGGCGGAGACTGGCCGCCCGCTCTTGGGCAGAGGTGGTGCGGATGGCCTTGCAGCGCCTAGCGGAGGCGGAGGGCGTAACCGACGAAGGCAATAATCGTGGCGACGCCTCTGAGGGCAGATAAAGCGCAAAAAAAGAGAACCCGCCGCCAAGGCCTGTGGGGGCAGGGGCGGCGGGCGCTGACCAACACCAGTCCACGGGAGGCGGGACTGATGCATCAACACAATAACACGGCCCCTGACCCTTGGGAAGGGGGGGCGGGGCCGGGCAGAGGCGACCAGGGAGCCTCCGGCTCCATTGCAGCGACGCTGCGCCGCCTCGTCGAGGACGGCATCCCAGTCCTGCCATGTGAGCCCGGGGGGAAGGCGCCCCTCGCCAGCCTGGCGCCCCACGGGCTGCACGACGCCACCACCGACTGGGGCACCGTCAGGCGGTGGCTGGCGGCGGCCCCGGGCGCGAACTGGGCGGCCCGGACTGGCCCTCTCGTCACCGGGCCCTGGGCCGGGCGCCACCTCAGCGGCCTCGACATCGACGACCCTAAGGTGGCGGAGGCCGTGCTGGCAAAGACCGCCGTAAGGCAGCTCACGACGTTCACCCGCACCCCGGCAGAGGGTCTGCACGTCTATGCCTTGTCGGCCCGTGCGGTTTACAGCGGCCCGGTGCTTGCCTCGGATGGCCGCCATATAGGCGACATCAAGGGCACTGCCGCGGCCGGCGGGCCTGGCGGGTATCTCCTGGTTCTCGGACAGGTGGGCGGCCGCCCGTATGACCTGCACTTGGGCGCGGGGCCCATCCTGGTGGAGGACGGCCTGGCCTGGTTCACGGAGCTCCTGCGTGCGGCGGGCGTGGAGATTGACGTCCAGGCGCGGGCGTCCGCCCCGCCCGTCGGCTGTGGGAGCGCCCTGTCCCGGGTGCTGGCCCGCCTGGAGGAGCGGGGCTGCCGCCCGGTGGGGCGCAACGGCAGCTGGTCTGCCTTCTGCCCTGGGCACGACGATGGCAGGCGGCGGGGCCTCTCCATCCGCCAGGCCGAGGATGGGCGGGTGCTAATTTACTGCCATCACGGATACCAGACGGAGGACATCCTCGCCGCCTTGGGGATGGGCTGGCGAGACCTCTTCCCAGACCCCGACGGCCGGGGCAACGGCCATCAGCATTCCGACCGGCCATTCCGGGGTAAGGCCCCCTCGGGCGGTGGAGCGACTCCCCAGGGCGAGTTTGACTCCCTCGAGAGGGCCAAGGCCTTTGTCGAAGAGGCGGGCACCTGTTGGGATGAGGCCCAGGCGCTCGGCGTCAGGTGGGACTCTGGACTGAACGCCGTCGCCTTCACCTGGCCCACCACGAAGGTGAGGAAGCTGCGCCTGCGGCGGGAGGGCGATGGCAAGTGGGCCTGGGCCGACCACGAAGGGGAGCGGAAGCCCTCCCTCTGGCCCGATGTCACCCTGGGCGACTTGGGCCTTGCCGTCATCTGCGAGGGGGAGCGGGACGCCCTCGCCCTGCGGGCCCTGGGCCTCCCCGCCTTCTCGGTCACCGCCGGGGCAGGCAGCCCGCCCAGGCAGGAGGACATCGCCCGGCTCCTCGCTCTGGGGGTGCGCCGCTTTCTCTTGAGCTACGATGCCGACCAGGCGGGCGCTGACGGGGAGTCCAAGGCCAGGGGCGCCATCTACGCTACCGCCAGGCGGTGGGGCCTGAGGGTGCAGGTGGAGAGCCTGCCCCTGCCCCTGGAGGCGGTGGCCCAGGGCGCCAAGGACTGGACGGAAGCAGTGGGGCTCCTGGGCAAGGAGGCCCTCACCGAGGCCGTCCGTCATCCGTCACCATCGTCACTATATATGACGAACGATGACGGACGAATGAGGCCCGCCCCCCTGGCGGCCGGCGGGGGTGGCGCCCCCGCCTGGCTGGTGGGGGGGCTGCTGCCTGAGGGATTCCCCAGCAACCTCTACGGGGACTCAGGGCAGGGGAAGTCATGGCTAGCCCTGTACCTGGCCGTCCAGGTGGCCCGGGAAGGGGGAAGCTTCCTCGGGCTCCCCACACGTAACGGGCCCGTCCTCTACTTGGACTGGGAGCTCTCCAGGGAAGTCCATAGCGAGCGACTGGCGCGGCTTCTCAAGGGGCTGGGCCTCAGCGAGGGCCCCTCTCGGCTCTACTACGTGCGTCTAGACGCCGCCTTGGACGACTGCTTCGAGGACGTGGCCGCCTGGATTGGGGAGCTACGCCCGTCGCTGGTCATAATTGACTCCTACCAGGCCGCTGCGGGCGACGACCCCCTCAAGCCGCAGGTGGTGTCCCGCTTCTACCAGCGCCTTCGCCAGCTGGGGGTGACCGTCCTCGTAGTAGACCACCAGGCCAGGGCGGGGGAGATGGAGTACGCGGCCCGCTACGAGTTCGGCTCGTCCTACAAGCGGCACATGGCCCGCTCGTCCCTCCAGCTCGAGGCAGTCGGGCAGGAGGGCGGGCGGCTAGGCCTCGTGCTCCGCCACCAGAAGTCCAGCTTCGCCCGCCGCCTGAAGGACATCAACCTGGTGCTGGAGTTCCACGACGAAGCAGAGGGTAGGCCGGTAGCGCTCCGCCTGGCCACCGAGGGCGAGCGCCAGGACGAGAAGCTCTTCGGCCGCTACGGGCTGGTCTTGGGCAAGCTTTCCCGCCTCGGGCAGGCCACCGCCGAGCAACTGGCCGAGGGGACAGGCCTGGACGTGAGGGTTGTGCGCAACACCCTCACCGCCCTGAAGAAACAGGGATGGGTCAGGGTGGTAGGCAGGGGAGGGGAGTCGGGGAAGGCCGCCGTCTACGCCCCCGCCACCCCGGATTCGTCCGTCACAGATTCGTCATATAGTGACGATGTGACGGACGTGACGGATGACGAAAGGGCCCTCTCCCCCTTGGGCGTCACTCCCGAGATGCTCAGCGCGGCAGGCTTCGAGTCCGAGGACGACCTATCCCCTGATGAGGAAGAGGGCCTGGCCGACGTCTCGGACCTCTGACCCCCGATGACGGGGGGCCGGGTCGTGGCGCGATTGGATGGCGGTCAATGCGACCACGCCCCGCCACGGCGGACGAGACTTCCCTCGCCGGGGGCATCATTCCCGGTCATCGGGCATGGGGCAGGCGATTATTTCCAGTTATTGCAAGGCGGCTCACGGGAGTGGAATTTTTCCCCCGTGGGTGGTGCTTCCCGGCCGCTATGGGCTTCTGTCAGGGCCTGGGTCAGCCGCCTTCTTGCGGCGGCGGTAGGCCTCCCGCCTGCGGCGCAGGACTTCATCGTGGTGGCGCTGGCGGTAGGCCCGATATAGGCAAGACGTGCTGCAATACTTGCGCCAGGCGTAGCCCTCGAAGCGCTTGCCGCAGAAGGCACATTCTTTGGGCCCCTTCTTCCTGGCCGCCGCCAAGAACCTGGCGCTCTCGTGGACGTCGCCCTCCATCGCCACCCAGGCTATCACGCCCTTGGTAGCCAGTCAATCGATAGTCTGGCTCTATGCTTGAGGGGCCAGAGCATCACGAAATTCGTTGCCCAATTCCCCTCTCTCCTTCTTGACATGTCGCCATGATGTCGATATACTGGCTACAGCGACCAAGAGGGAGGTGGCTAGCGATGACGCAGGCGACCCTGGAGAAGGCGAAGGCGATAGCGGAGGCGGGGCTGGTGCACGAGGCGGGCAGGGACACCTGGCTGGTGGAGTCCTCCAACCCCTGCATCGGCTCCTACACCGTCAGCCGGCTGGGGGGCTCCTACCGCTGCGAGTGCAAGGGCTACCGCTACCGGGGACGCTGCAAGCACATCGAGGCCGTCCAGCAGGCGGAAGGGGGTGAGCGCTGCCAGAAGTGCGGGCTCCGGGAGGCCTTCCCGGGCGACGTCTACTGCGTCTGGTGCGGCCTCAAGTAGCAGAGAGAAGGGGCCTGGGAGGGGCGGCCTCCCAGGCCCCCACACCCCAAATGGAGGGCGAGACCATGATGACAGGCGAGGCAGGGGCAGTCAAGGCGAGGGTGGTCCTGGGGCGAGGGGCCTTCGAGGTGGCCTTCCTCGAGAGCGGCGAGGCCGTCCTCAGCTGCGGCCACGTGGCCGAGTGCCCCCGCTGCTACAGCGCCTGGGAGCTGGGGGAGGCGGAGGGCTTCGCCCCCGACCAGGCGCAGCACCTGGCCCTGGCCCTCAGGCCCCTCCTGAGCGCCCAGGAGTTCAGGGCCATCAGGGAGGCCCTCAGGGAGGCCCTGAAGCCCATAGCTGAGCTGGAGGCAGAAGGGAGGCGATGAGGATGCTCGTGACCATCGAACGCGTCGAGCGCCGGCAGGGGAAGCAGGGGAGCTACCACGTCGTCCACCTGGGCGAGGGGAAGAAGCTCTACTGCTGGGACGGGAGGCTGGCAGGGGAGCTGCGGGCAGGGGCCACCTACGACATCGAGGTCAGGGAGGGGGAGTTCCCCAGGCTGCTGAGGGCCCGTCCCGTGGCCACCCCCAACGGCGCCCTCGAAGCCCCCTCCTCGGGGGCCCAGGGGCCCCGGAGGGTGAGGGCCAGCCGGGCCCAGAAGCTGGAGGCCCTCTACCTGGCCAAGGAGGCCCTCGCACCCCGGGGGAGCGTGGGGGAGCTCATCCAGGCCGCCCAGGCCCTCCTGCAGTGGCTGTGGGAGGACGAGGACGAGAAGGGGGGTGAGGGATGATGCCCCTCACCCCCTGCCTCTACTGCCAGCAGCCCCTCCGCTTCGAGAGGGGCAGGGGCTGGGTGCACCCCCAGGGCGGCCTCTACCTCATGAGCTGCCCGCAGTGCGGCTGGCGGGGGGCGCCCTACCCCTCGCCCACGGCCTGCCCCAGGTGCGGCAGCCGGGGGGTGAGGGACCACCACGTGGCCAGGCCCGACTTCAGCCGGGCGGAAGGGGGCAGCGATGGCCGGTAGCAGCAGCGAGGAGCGGTAGCTGAGGGTGGCCCTCTACCTCTTGCTCCGGCTGCCCCTGGAGAGCGAGGAGGCGACGGAGGCCCTCTCGTTCCCCGCCGCCCTGGAGGTGAGGGGGCCCACGGCCAGGGCCATCGTCTACCTGCTGCATGAATACCTGAAGTCCCGAGGGAGGGGAGAGGATGCCGAGGGAGACTGAGGCGGAGGCGGCCCTGGAGCACCTGAGGGAGGCCCGGCGGGAGCTGGCGAGGGCCATCTGCGGGCTCCCGGTGCTGGAGCGGGGGCTCATGGAGCTGGCGGTGCGGCTGGTCAACGAGTATCTCCTGGGGCTCCTGGAGCTGGAGGAGGAGCTCCAGGAGAGGCTCCTGGGGGAGGAGGGGGAGCTATGACCCGCCACATCCGCCCGTGGGAGGTCTACGACGATGGCAGGGAGTCACCATCGAGCCCCGGGCCAGCAAAAGAGTGGAGAGGGTGCTCAGGGGCGCAGTGATTCATGGGGTCTGGCGATGCAGGCGAGAAATCGGCACGGCGCTGTTGTTCTGGTGGGCGACGTCGATTTGCACAACACCTGGGGCACACCGTTGCCTTGTTGGGCATACGGGCGTGAAATAGAACCGGGCTCTGGTATGAGGGTCGCTGACGTGTTGACCGGGCCAGGGCCCTGGCTCAAGACCGTTGCGGTATCCGCTCCCTGCGTTGCAGAGGCGTCCCGACAGCGCCCAGGACAGGAAGATGCGTGAGGTAACCAGAGAGGAATACCTGGCCTTTAAGGCCCAGAACTCATACGTCATGGTCGAGGGCAAAAAAGTCCGCCTGGTCGATGCTGGCAAGATTCAGCTACCGGAACCGCCCGAATTCCGCCTCGAGACCACGACAGTGTGGTCATTCGAGAACAGGGGCAAGTGGGCCACCCACAGGGGGGACTACCGGGGCAACTGGGCGCCCGAGATACCCCGCAACCTCATCCTGCGGTATACCGAGCCGGGCGATATCGTTTTAGACCAGATGGTCGGCTCGGGCACCACGCTGGTCGAGTGCAAGCTCCTGGGCCGCAACGGCATCGGCGTTGATATCAACTACGAGGCGCTGATGGTAGCCTGGAACCGCCTCGATTTCGCCTTCCCGTCTGACGAGCGCCACTCCTGGCAGCGGCTTTACCTGGGCGATGCGAGAGACCTGAACCTGATTGAGGACGCATCCGTCGACCTGATAGCCACCCATCCCCCTTACGCCAACATCATCCGCTACTCAGGGCAGGGACTCGTGGACGGCGACCTGTCTCGGGCCCGCTCGCTGGACGACTACCTGGCGGGGATGCGGCAGGTCGCACGTGAGAGCTACCGGGTGCTCAAACCGGGACGGCACTGCGCCATCCTGGTGGGCGATACCCACCGCCACAAGCACTATGTCCCGATTGCGTTCCGGGTCATGGAGCTGTTCTTGGACGCCGGCTTCATCCTCCGGGAGGATGTAATCAAACTGCAATGGCACGTGCAGACGGAAAGGCAGCGCTGGAACCCCAGGTGGCGGCACGACTTCCTCCTCACCTTCCACGAGCACCTGTTCATATTCAGGAAGCCGGCCGCCGATGAAGATTTTCGCAAATACAGGAATAGCATGAAGTGGTGGTAGCACTCTCAGGGGCCGGTGAGTGCGCCCCCCTAGACAGCACCCCGCCCCCTCTTCATCGGCAGAACGTCGAGATTGGCAGCCAGCATCGCCTCCACAGGATGCCTGCCCCTCGCTACCTGCTGGAGGAGAACCATCGCCAACTGACTGCCTTGCCGGCCCGATGGAACCTGGACGCCGCCCTGGTGCAGTTCGGCATCGAGGCGGTGCTGGAGAGCCGTCGGCCTACCAGTGAAGTTCACATCCTCCTGCTCCAGAATCCAGTCCAGGGCGTTCAGTATGTATTCAAGGTCGTAGCCCGGAAGCCCGCCTGTGGCGGCCCGATAATTCCGGAGCACCAGCCCTGGCGAGTGTCGCTGCCACACCTGGACGATGGCATCGAAGACCGCTGCCGCCCCTTGAGGGCTGGCACACCACTTGCCATACAGGTCGATGGCGAAATGGGCGTGCTTGGGGGTGTAGTAGCGTATTGGCTGCTGTTGGTAGACCGTCCTCACCCTGAAATCAGAGGCCGACTTCCCGTTCTCTGTCTTGACCAACACCCAGCCGTTGCTCAGGTGCCTTACGTCCAGGATGAGCCTCTGGGTGCGGGGGAAACGCTGTCCTGGCTGTAACGTCATGAACGGCTCCCTTCACGGCGTTCCGCAAGCATCTTAAACGTGCCGGGCGCTCCCAACAAGACGAGCGGGCGGCCACGCCCGGCACCGCTGGAGGAGGGGCTCCCGCCGAACAGACCCCTAGACAGCCGCCCTCCCCCCTGGCATCATGGCCTCTGCCTGGGGAGGCGGCGGAGAGGCTGGCAGGCCGCGGCCCGTATCTGGGGCTCGTATCTAGCGGCCCTGCGGGGCGGTCTCGAAAACCGCTAGGGCCCACGCTGGCCCTCGTGGGTTCGAATCCCACCCCCTCCGCCAATGAAGCAGGGGTAAGGCCTCGTCCCAGGCCTGTCGAAGCGGGGCAGACCAGGTCCTGGACACCGCGCTGGGTTTTGCCCACATGATCCACACTTTCAGTCCCGCATTGGCTCAATCGGTCCTCGCTGTCAATCAGCCTTGGGTCGAAGGCCCCCTCATATGATCTGGTCCAACTCTACCGCTTCCACGCCCAGTACCTCTCGCTCCACCCACCGCCTCTCTCGCACGCGGTAGATGTAGACGGAGTCGTACCGGGGGTTGATGACGCGTCTGAGGCCTGCCTTCACCTTCTCCAGGCGGCCCTCGCTTATCTCGCCTTCGAAGACGGAGCGCTGCACCCAGTGCAGGTGCTGGCGCAGGTACTGGCAGACTTTGTTCACTCGCTTCTGCTCCACATCATACACTAGGACGACGTACACGACCTCTGTCTCCCCTGAGTCTCACCATCCCGAAGCCCTGGGCGTTGCGCTCACCGAACCCCATGTCGTAGCCCACCTGAAGGAGGAGGGGATCTCCCTGGGCGCGAAACAACCCCTCATAGCCCCGGACGTTGATGCCGTTGACGGTGACCAGCCGCGAGCGGGGCTCGCCTATGGGCTCCAGCCGCACCCGCGCCCCGTCCCCTGCGGGGTGTCCCAGGGCCCGCGCCTTGTTGACCAGGTTCTGGGAGATGACACGCTGGAACTCTTCCTGCGTAGGGGAAAGAAAGCGTCGCTCCAGCTTGCCGTCCCGCTCCACGACGGTGGAGGCGACTATGGGAGACAGGCTTTCCACCACCAGAGGCAGGGAGATGGCTGGCTCCGCCTCTACCTCCACCGCGCCCACGGTGAGAATGACGTGGCCCAGGTTGACCTGGCCGACGGTGAGGAGCGGCCCCACCACGCCCTCCAGCACCTGGGGGATGGGCGAGGAGACCCACCAGTGGACCGGCGGCTCCATGAGGAGGCCCTCGCCCTGGGCGCGGGCGCTACGAGGCCGTAGCCAGGAGTAGGTGAAGGGCTTGTAGCGCCGGCCGTCCACGGCCAGGCCCTGGCTGTGAAGGCTCTCCGCCAGCTCCGGGTCCCAGCGTCGCAGGGCGCTGTAGACGGTGCCCCGTAGCAGCTCCGGGTAGCGCCAGGGGAGGAAGAAGGGGCCGGGGGCCTCCAGAGTTATCTTCAGTCGCATCGGCATCGCCTCCTCTACCACCAGGCTCGCAGGGCCCTGTAGGGTTCCATGTCTATGAGGTGGCGCACCAGCTTGTAGGCCTCCAGGCGAATGAGCTGTCGGTAGGAGACGTTGCGCTTGAGGGTGCGATGGTACACGGTGGTGGCCAGCGTCTCCTCCAGGGCGCGGATGAAGGTCTTGCGCCCTCTCTCGCCCAGGTAGACGCCCTCGGACTCGCCCAGGGGCTCCAGGTCGCTCTCGTCCAGCATGTGGCGGTTGACCACGCGGAAGATGGTGCGGTCGACGATGAGGGGACGGAAGACCTCGGCGATGTCCAGGGCCAGGGAGAAGCGCCGCTGCGAGGGTTCGTGCAGGTAGCTGACGGTGGGGTTGAGCTGGGTGACGTATATCTCCGCCAGGGCGACGGTGTAGAGGAGGGTGTTGCCGAAGGAGAGGAGGGCGTTGACGAGGTTGTCAGGTGGGCGGCGCACCCTCCCCTGGAAGGGCTCCTCCAGGTCCAGGATGAGGTTGAAGGCGGCGTAGTAAGCGTCCCTGGCGCGGCCCTCCGCTCCCATGAGGCTGGGGATATCCGGGCAGGCCGCTAGCTGGCCGATGGCCCCCTCCACGAGGGCGATGACGCCGTCCAGCTCTCGCCCTCGCCGCTGGTAGTAGGCCAGGTTGCGGCGCACGTGGTAGAGCGCTCCCTCCACGAACTGTCGGGCCAGGTAGAGGCGCTTGGCCTGGTCCAGGTAGTGCTCTACCTGCCGCACCAGGAGGTGGCCGCTGACGTTCCCCTCCCTGGGGTAGAAGCTGCCGCTGTAGAAGCCGTGGTAATTGAAGCAGTGGAGGACGACGCCATGACGGCCCAGGAAGTTGAGGAGCTTGGTATTAAGGTCCACCTCGCCGAAGAGGTAGAGTTCCCGCACGTCCTCCACCGGTATGGGGCGGCGGCCCTCTTCCCCTTCCCGCTCCAGGTAGAGGGTGTTCTGGTGCCGACTGAGCCGGCCGTTGCGGAAGAGGTAGTAGCTGCGGGCCACCGTCTACCCCCAGCACAGCTCGGCGTAGGCGCAGGAGCGACAGACCGGCATGAACTCCACCCGCGGCGGGGCGGACAGGGCTTCCACCTGGGCGACTCCGTGGAGGGCCTCCGACACCTGGGCCTCTAGCTCCGCGGTGAGGCGCACCTCCTCCCGGCGGCGCTCCCTGGGGAAGCGCAGCTCGCCCGTCAGCTCGCCGGCGCCCAGGTAGCGGAGGTAGAGGAGGTAGTAGGCCACCTGGAGACGGGCCGCCTGGGCGAGCCGCCGGGAGTGCTTCACCTCCAGGACGCGCCCCTCCCCTTCCAGGACGTCGACGCGCACCAGTTCGTCCAGCACCACCTCGCGACGGGCTAGATGGGGGTAGGCGCCCTCGTGCAGGAGGCGTCCCAGGAGGACGCGGTCTGAGGCGTGCTCCATGCGGAGCCCCTTGGCGAAGAGCCAGAGCTTGCGGGGGCATACCGCCCAGTAGTTCACCTTCAACCCGTTGGTACGAAGGGCCTCGAATTCCTCGGGCGTCAGCACTGGCGACGAGGCGGTCATGGCTCCCTCCCGGCGTGCCCTTAGTCCAGTAGCGCGTATGTCGCGGTGCCCTCCCTGGCGGCCTGGAGCAAGCCCAGCTCCTGGTCATAAGGCAGCGTGGTCTGGAGACACCCCAGATCCCGCAAGGACGAAAAGGCGCCGCTCTGCCTGAGCCAGTAGACCGGCACGGGCACCAACAGCTCCGACAGGCGCCATCCCTCGCCCTTCTCCCTAAAGGCGTAGGCCTCCTTGAGGAAGGCAGCGGGCAGGACCTCGACGCTTACGTGCCCCCGTCTGGCAGTGAAGCGCTGCTGCATCTCGACATCGGAAAGGTCAATGGTGTAGCAGCCAAGGGCCTCTTGGACTTCGCGCACGGTGTCGCGGCCAGCCTGCAGATCTTTCTGCCACTCAGGCGACGAGATGACCCTCTCGTAGAGTTGGTGCGTCGCCTCGGCCAAATCGGCATCGCTGGGAGTATCGGAGAGGGTACGGAGCAGTTCCAGGCCCCACTGCAGCACGTCGCGCCCATAGATACGCTGCGCCCCCTCCGACGCCTGACAGAAGACATGCACCGGGGCTGGCGGGCCGTGGCCCCGCCGGTTGACGCGGCCCATGCGCTGCACTAGGGCATCGATGGGCGCCAGCTCAGTAAACAGTACATCGTACGAGATGTCGAGGCTGACCTCGACGACCTGGGTGGCGACGAATATAGTGCCCGGCGCCGGCGAGCTCACCTCGGTTTCCTTTTCCCGCCGGTGGCGGAAGATGAACCGGGAGTGCAACAGGCGGACGGGGCCGGCACCGACAGCTTCCTTCAGAGCGAGATACATGGCCTGGGCCTGCTGGACGGTGTTGGCGACCACCAGCACCCGCTGACCGGCACGCGCGGCCGCCCCGACCTCGCCCACGCAGCTATCCAGCGGCGCATCACGCAGGTGGAGGCGGTGCCGGGCCCTGGTCCAGAGCTCGGGTTCGGCCTCCACCAGCACGCCCTGCGGAAACAGCGCCAGCAACGAGGGTGGCAGGGTGGCGCTGGCCAGCGCCAGCCGGGCTGGTCGCTCCCTTTCCAGCGCGGCCAGGAGCAGGCCCAGAGTGTAGGGCTCATAGGCGTGCACCTCGTCCAGCACGAGGGTAGCCTGCCTGGCGAGGGTGCGGCGCTCCTCCCAGTGGCGGCCATGCAGGTGGGCGAGGATGAACTGGTCGAGAGTGGCCACGGTGACGGGCCGGGCGAAGGCGGAGCCGAAGAGCCGCACGTCCAGCGAGTCCTGGTCCAGTTCCTGCCGGAGCATATAGTTGGCGCGCCCGTGGGCCAGCCCCACCTGCTCCTCGCCGTACACCTCTCGCAGTCGCCGCCACATGGCGTTGACGGTGGCCTGGGTAGGCAGAAGGTACAGCAGCCGTTCTGCATCCCCGACCCACAGGAGGAGGGCCTCGGTCTTTCCCGTGCCGGTGGGCGCCCGCAGCCAGAGGACATTGCTGCGAGCGCCGCCGGCCCGCCTCTGGAACTCCCTCAACGCCAGGGAGGACACGCGCGCGGCGACGCGGCCCGCCCCGTCAGACAGGAAGAAGATAGAGGTCTGGGAGCCCCTGGCCGAGGCCAGCCAGTCGGCCAGGTGAAGCACTGCCTTGACACGAGCGAACTCGTCAACCGGCTGAACTTGCAGCAGCCCGAGGAGGCTCGACTTCACGCCGCCGGCGAAGACCATGCCGGCATCGTGCAGCACTCCAGCCAACGAACGCTCAAGCAAGGGCCTAAGGCGACCCAGCAGCTGGCGCGCTGGCGGCAGAGGCCCGATTCCCATCTCCTCCAGCAGCTCTCGCGCGGCTTCTAAGGCATCCGACAGGGCGGGATGAACGAAGTCCGGCGGCGCGTTATAGCCCTGGTAGAGCCCGGGCCCCAGAGGCGAGTGGTGAGTGAGTACAGCACCCGTAGCCGCCAGGCAAAGGGAATCCCAGCCGTGTTCTCCCGCCAGGTGGGCTTCGGCGACCAGTACGAAGGGCAGCGAGGCCAGCGCGTGAGGGTAGGCTGCGGCCTTCTTTTGGTTGGCGGCCTGCCGCAGCTGCTGCAGCTCCCTGTCCGAGGCGCCGCGGGCCTTCGCCTCCTCGAAGGCACGGGCAGCCCGCATGTGCTCCTGAAAGCTGTGGGTGGCTTTGCCAATGTCGTGCAGGACGCAGGCGAGGAGGGCTTGCGCCCGCAGGCGCCCTTCCAGTCCCATCCGGCGCGTCAGGTCATTGCCCAGGAAGAGCACCTCGCGCAGGTGGTCCACCAGCGGCACGCCGGGCTTGGCTAGGAGTTCAGCCACGCGAAGTTCCTCCCTCGGAGCTGCAGGACGGGGAACCAGGGCGAGGGCACCACCATCTCCACCTGGAAGGGCAGAAAGCTGAGCACCGTCATGCGCTCCGGATTCCTGATGCCCCTATCGTCCAGGCGGAAGGAGAGGGGAAGAGTCTCTACCAGGAGAGGCTCCATACGTGTTCCGGGGCGCAACACCGGCCGGAGGGAAACACCGCGAACGTCGCCGGGCAGCACCGTGCCCCGGAAGCGCGGCTCGCCCGCGGCCGTCTCCTCCAGCGCCACCTCGTCTATTAGCGCCAGTTCGTCCTCCCGCCCCAACGAGAGGGGATAGGCTGGGTCGGCGAAGGCGGCAGCCATCCGCTCCAGCACATCGTCCGGCCCGCCATAGATGAGGGTGTAGCGGGCGAAGAAGAGCAGTTCCCGGAAGTAGGGTGATCTTTCGGCAATCTTGCCGCTCTTCACTTTCAGGACCGTCCACATGTCGCGGGCCCGTCCAGGCTCGGCATCGGCCCAGGCTGCCACCGCCACCTGATGCAGGGGGCTGTCCGCGGCCCAAAGCTGGCGGTCGGAGAAGCCGAGCGCCGCGCCAGCCAGGCCGATAACGGTAGTCGGCGGTGGCAGCGGCAACGACCGCTGGTAGTTATGGTCCAGCGGCCGCCGGAAGGATGCTATCGGGGCCCGCACGGCCACCAGCAAGGCTCTCACCAGAGCTCCTCCACGTCCCTCTTGGCGGCAGCGATGGCCTCGTGCACCGTGAGCACATCGCCGTAGAGCGCCAGGGCCTCGCGCACCTCATCGACGTTGGCGAACACTCCGGCCTCGATGCCGAACAGTGTCCGCTCCCGGTGGTCGGAGAACTTTTCCAGGGCGTTCACTAGAGGGGCCGCGTCCAGCCAGTAGGAGCTAGCCTCGTAACGGGCAGCCAGGGCCTCCAAGAATACCGGGTGCTTGACCTTGAGGCGGCTGTAGGCGAGAAACTTGGGCGATAGGTCGGCCAGCATGCGCGCCGTACGTCCGCCACCCCACAGGAGGTTCAGCGCGTCGAGGAGCGTCTGGAGGCGCTGGCGGCGTTCGGTGGCGGAGAGGGTACGTTCCTCCTTCTCGCCGGTCTCCAGGGGCCTGAATACGCCGACCCGATCCAGCTCGATGAGGAGCGTGCCTTTCATCAGGTTGGCGTAGAGCTCTGTCTCAAACATATTGCCGCCGGCGGCCATGTTCTGACCAAAGCGCTCGAACGAGCGCGTGCCCAGATCGCGGTCGCCCTGGAAGGGGAAGAGGCCCACCGCCGCCGAAACCCGCACCGGCGAAGTGCGCCGCCTGGCCCCCGACGGGTCGAGATAGCCAAACAGGTCCTCGTCGATGAAATCCCAGGGACGGACGGGCGGCGTGACCTCCTGGCCGCCCTTTCCCCCCACCTGGGCGAAGGGCTCCGAGAGCGAGTACCCCAGTTCCTCCAGGCGGTCGCGCAGCATGCGGCGGACGGCCTGGCCCGATATGTAGGGGATGCTACTGCCGTCGGGAAGGGTGACCTTCTTGGCCACCACCACGTTGCCTTCGGTGTGCGAGGCATTGACGTTGGCAGCCGAGACCTTGGCTAGGTAGCCGATGACGATCGCCTTGCTCACTCTCTAATCCTCCTCCCTGGCCTGAGACTGGCCAGACTGATGGCCTCCCTTGCGCAGGAACGCGTTCATGGCGTAGATGGCGAGGATGGTCTTGACGCGCACCCAAGGCACGCCGGCGATGCGCTCTCCCCTCTCGATGCGCAGGAGTGCCTCGGGCACCGTAGCCTCCAGACGGAACTGGGCATCGTTCAGCACCCGGTAGAACGCCTCCGGGTTCTTGGCATTGCGCAGCTCGTACAGGAGCCCCATCTCGTTGTGCTCCTGTGCCGCGATGCCCAGACTGTGGCCGAACCCTGCCAGCGTGCGCTGGAACTGTTCGTCCATACCCATCACCTCCTGTGCATACTGCT
>Ga0209276_100693_pt1 | contig 37892 bp, 36 predicted proteins | sample DewCreD2012metaG_3_FD_185473 | JGI IMG/M metagenome (GOLD analysis project Ga0209276, IMG submission 185473) | Hot spring sediment bacterial and archeal communities from British Columbia, Canada, to study Microbial Dark Matter (Phase II) - Dewar... ...
GATATATCCAGTACTACAACAACAAACGCATAAAGGCAAAACTTAAGGGCATGAGCCCGGTACAATACCGGATTCACACCCTTAAGGTAGCCTAATATATACTGTCTAACTCTTTGGGGTCACTTCAATTCTGATGGTCTTCATTTAGAGAGCGTCTCACCTATAGATCGAACTGCAAAACCGTACTAAAGTTACTCTCTAACACGGTTTTTCCGCTTTACAGCAAGCAATCCGCACCAAAGCTACTCTCTAAGACGGAAATTCCGCTTTACAGCAAGCAAAAGCTTTGAAATTTGCTATATCTTCAATTTGGCACCTTCAAATGAAACACTGTAACGCCAACTACTGCGTAAATCTTATTCTATAAGGAATGGTGAACCCCTAAGTCCACCTCAAAAACTTGTAAATTCTGATATTACAAAAAAGACTATCGATGAATTGGTAGTTTATCGATAGTCCTTCCATGGGACTATCCCTTGGCATTCACAACATTCTTAGCTGAACCGTCAAGAAATGCTTGAATATTATCTACGGCCATCTGCAGCAGTCTGGATCTGGCTTCCTTACTAGCCCAAGCAATATGAGGAGTAATCATACAGTTGTTAGCACCGATTAATGGAGAGTCTATTGGAGGTTCAACGGATAATACGTCTAACGCAGCACCTGCAAGACGCCCTTCGTTCAGAGCATCCGCTAGATCCTGTTCTACAATCAATTTACCACGCGAGGTGTTAATTAATAACGCAGTCGGCTTCATCTGCTGAAGTGTCTTCCGGTTAATCATACCTTGAGTTTCAGGTGTTAGCGGACAATGCAGGCTAACAATATCAGAGGCTTCTAGGAGCTCATTCAGACTGCAGAGATCTAGATAGTCATTATCTGGATCGGGCTCCATGGTTCTAGAATGGACTTTCACCTTCATGCCGAATGCATGAGCGATTTGGGCAGTACGCAAACCAATCCGCCCGCGACCCACTATGCCGATCGTCTTCCCTGCAAGCTCTATTAATGGCTTCTGCCAATAGCAGAAATCTGGATTTCTACCCCATTCGCCTAGACTGACGGATTGACTATGAAGACCCACGTGATTCGTCCACTCTAATAACAGAGCAAATACATACTGCGCTACTGAATCCGTGCCGTAAGCCGGAATATTGGCAACGACGATATTCAGCTTAGCCGCTGCTCGGACATCAACCACGTCATAACCCGTAGCTAGAACTCCGATATATCGAAGCTGTGGGAGCTCAGCGAGAATATCCTCAGATAGTGGTGTTTTGTTCGTCAGAATAATGTCTGAATCTTTAGCCCGTTCAATAATAAGCTCTTTGGGTGTTCGGTCATATAGGTTGACCTCAGCTGCTCCTAATTGATGAAGACCCTCCCAGCTTAAATCCCCGGGATTTAATGTATAACCATCAAGTACAGTGATTTTCAACTGCTTCACCCTCCGAATATCCCTCTGGTCTGTTCTGTTATCACCCTTTAATACCGCCAGATGCAATGCCTTCAATTAAGTACCTTTGGAAAAAGATAAATACGGCAAAGAGTGGAACCAATGATAATAATGACATGGCAAACATGGCTCCCCAGGAATTCTGTCCGGTAGAATCCGTGAACATCCTTAGTCCAAGCGCAACGGTATACTTACTCAGTGTGCTTAAATATAACAATTGCGAGAAAAAGTCGTTCCATGTCCAAATAAATGTGAAAATCATCGAGGTAACCAAAGCAGGCATAGCTAATGGCATGATCAGGTATATATACTTCATGATTGGCCCGCAGCCATCAATCTCAGCAGCTTGGTCAAGCTCACGAGGAAGAGAACGAATGAATTGCACAATCAGGAATATAAAGAAGCCCTCTACTGCAAAAAATTTAGGAAGTATAAGTGGCAAGGTTGTGTCTATCCAACCGAGCTTATTGAAAACAATATATTGCGGAATGACGGTTACATGGAAAGGTAGCATAAGTGTGACTAGCATAATCGCGAATAAGGCCTTCTTCATAGTAAAGTTAAGCCGGGCAAATGCATAAGCAGCCATAGAACAGGATAGAAGTGTTCCAATGATCGACATCCCCACGATATAAAACGTATTTAGGAAAAATGTGCCGAAGGTAACACCAGAGACACCCTTCCAGCCCTGAATATAATTATCAATCGTAAAATCATTGATCCATAAGGTCGTATTCGAGAAAATTTCCGTATTAAATTTAAACGAGCTACTCAGCATCCACAATAGTGGATACACCATGATCAGACACCCGGCAATAATGAACACATGCAGGGCGGCCCTACCTGGCCGAATCGTAGTCAAGTCAACCACCCCTATTCTTGATAATAAACCCATCTACCGGATGTAACAAAGATCAAAGCTGTGATGAAAGCAATCGTCAACAACAATAGCCAAGCCATCGCAGATGCAAAGCCCATCTGGAAGTGAGTAAAGCCCTTCTGATATAAATATAAAGTATAGAATAAAGTGGAATCCAATGGTCCCCCATTCCCACCACTAACGATAAAGGCAGGCGTAAAGGCTTGGAACGCAGAGATGATCTGCATGACTAAATTAAAGAATATAATCGGCGTTAATAATGGAAAAGTAATACTTCTAAACTGCCTTACTCTCCCAGCGCCATCAATCTTGGCAGATTCATAAAGCTCTGTAGGTATTTGCTTCAAGCCTGCTAAGAAAATAACCATCGAAGCACCAAACTGCCATATGGCTAGAATGATCAATGTGTATAACGCCGTATCTGGTGTGGAAACCCAATTCTTGCCCTCAATACCGAACGAGGCTAGGAATTCATTAACGAGTCCTTCACCACCGAACAGCTGACGCCATAATATAGCGATCGCAACACTTCCTCCAAACAAGGAAGGAACATAATAAACCGCTCGATATACTCGCAAACCACGAAGGCCACGATTTAATAATAAGGCGATACATAGGGCAAATGTAAGCTGCAGAGGTACACCAATCAATACATACTTAATCGTTACTTCTATACTGTTTAGATACTTGCGATCCTGGAACATCTCTGTAAAGTTACCTAGACCAATCCAATTCGGTGACGTAAACATATCATATTGTGTAAAGGAAAGATAAAGGGAGAAAGCCATGGGAAATGCACTCAAGCAGATCAAACCGATCAACCATGGACTTAGGAAAAAGTACCCAACCCAATTGTTCTTCCAGAAGGTTCTAATGGCTTGCATGATTTCACCTCCGTAATGGCAATCGAATGGAAACCAAGGTGGCTTCCATTCGATTGTTCTACTTATATTAGAAATTCAGAATGACTATGATTATCCAATTACTTCGCTAAGATAGCTTCTGCTGCTTTAACGAATTCAGCTGCGGCTGCTTCTACAGAGCTCTGCCCGAAACCAACAGATTCATTCGCAGCTAGCAATGCCGTAGCTACTTCACCTTGACCTTTAGGTGGAAGTGGAGCAGTCTCAGCAAATGCAAGCGTCTCCTCAATGGCTCCTACAGCTCTTTGTTGAGCTGGATTGATGAGTGTCTTCACAAGCTCATTCATCTTCGTCGATCCTACTGCACCTTGCTCAAGCTGGAAGATTCGAATGGCATTCTCGTTATTCACGAAGAAATTAATGAATTGTGCAGCCGCTTCAGGATTCTTGGAGCCTGAAGTAACGGCAAGATAAGCACCCTCAATGAATTCACCATTCTTACCGTCTGGGTTAACCTGCTTACGCAATGCTCTTACCTCACCATCTTTGATATAATTCTGGTAGTTAGGAATCTGATTGAAAGGTAATGCATGGAAAGCAACCTTACCTGAGATGAACAGATTCTGCTCCAATGGAGCCGTACGATACTCAGAGGTTGTTGCTGCATCCGGAACTGAACCCTCTTTACGAAGATTATCCCAAATCGTTAGCCAGTTCACCATATCTTGTTGGTCGATGCCTAGTTTACCCTCTTCTGTGAATAGGTTTTTGCCTAGTCCACGGGAATAGTAAATTAGGCTCGTTACATCACCGCCCATGTCAGTAGCTCCCCAATGACCTTTCTCATTAAAGGCAGTCGTTACTTCCTTGGCTTTAGCAGCGAATTCATCCCAAGTCCAACCGAAGCTTGGCGGCTCGACCTTTAGTCGCTCTAATAAGCCAGAGTTATACACCCATCCAGACATAGTTACACCTTGAGCGATCATAACAAGCTTACCATCGATTACACCAGAGTTCGTAACCGGCTTTGGAAAATCACTCTGATCTAGAACACCGGAATCTACGTATGGTTGTAAATCTACAAGCGCTCCACGAGAAGCGTAATTTGCTACTTGTGTCATATGCATACCAACTACGTCAGGTGCATTACCACCAGCCGATTGTGTAGCTAGCTTGTCCCAATAATCGACCCACTCACCAAACTCACGAGCAACGGTGATATGTGGATATGCTTTTTCAAACTCGTCTACAATGGCATTATATTTTTCATGACGCTTTGTATCTCCCCACCACGTAAACCGAATTTCCACTTCCTCAAGCTCTTCCTTTTTTGGTTCTTCAGCAGCCGGAGCAGGCTCCTTCTCTACGGCCTTTGTGTTATTCGCTGGAGCAGGCTCATTAGCCGTATTATTGGAACAAGCAACTGCACCGAATACGAATACGAGGCACAATATACCAATTAAAAGCGCTTTCATTTTCATTTAAAAACCCTCCCAGATTCATAATAAATAAGATCATAAACTTATACATGCTTACTTGATAATTAATTAGAGGCTCGCTTAACATTCATCCTTTAGCTCACGTGCAGCTTCTAGCTCTAGAAGTCGCAATTTCCCTACTCTTCTTCGGAAATGCTCCTCCGTACTGAAGGTTGCTTGAATGAATGAACGAACTAAATCCTCGGCCAGCCATAACCCGACAATTTGTGCACCCATACACATCACATTCACATCATCATGCTCTACGCATTGATGAGCCGAATGGATGTCATGGCAGACGGATGCACGTATTCCCGGAATCTTGTTTGCTGCAATAGCCGCACCTACTCCTGTACCACAAACCATGATACCTCGTTCATGCTGACCACTACGAACAGCATCACAAACTTGTCGTGCAATGTCTGGAAAGTCGACGGGCTCCGTAGAATGACAACCATAATCGGTTACCACACATCCCAGCTTCTCCAGCACGGGCAATAATACTTGCTTCATTTCATAACCGCAGTGGTCACTTCCTATGGCAATATGCATACGAATAACCTCGTTTTCACTATGAGTTATTGACCCTTAATATATACAGCTTTCATTCCAGTAAAGAATTCTTGGTTAGAATGACCAATCGAATATGAACCGAAGCCAGATTTCTTCACCCCGCCAAAAGGCATGTGGGCTTGACTAGCCGTTCCGTGATTAATATGAATCATCCCGGTGTCAATCGTCTCAGCCAGCTCTTGGGCAATATCCAGGCGATTCGTAAAGACAGATGCAGCTAGGCCGTATTCAGTCGCGTTCGCAAGCTCTAATGCCTCTTGAACATCCTGAGCCTCCATAACCACCAATACAGGACCGAATATCTCCTCACTAGCAATCCTCATATCCTTACTCACACCAGAGAACAGGGTCGGAGCCAGAAAATAACCTTCATGCTGATCCTTCAAATGAAGATCTTCTGAGTGGAGTCTTTCCCCTCCGGTTACTAGCTTTGCACCCTCTTGTTTACCAGCTTCGACGTAGGCCATAACTGTCTCGTAGTGACTCTTATTAAGAAGTGGTCCCATATTGGCGTTCTCCGCCCAAGCAGGACCGATTTGGATAGCTTCCATTCGCTCCCGTATATGGTTGATTAAAGCTTCTGTCTGATGCGGCAGCACAATAACCCGACTAATCGCCGTGCAACGCTGACCTGTGCAAGCAAAAGCGGCACTTACGATCTGATCAGCTGCAAAAGGCAAATTGTCGTAATCTAACACTAAGGCTGCGTTCTTACCACCCATCTCAAGCTGTGTCTTAGCTAAGCGTGATGCAGCAACACCATTGATCCGTAAGCCGAGTTCAGTCGATCCCGTGAAGCTAATGCCTCTGACAAGCGGATGCGCAACTAATGGATTTCCAACCTTGCTTCCTGACCCCAGCAATAAATTAACTACACCCTTCGGTAAACCTGCCTCTGCTAATAGCTCCACTACTTTGATCGAGGACCAAGGCGTAGCTGATGCCGGTTTTAATACCACCGTACACCCATAGGCAAGGGCTGGAGCAATTTTACGAACGGGTGTGACTATTGGAAAGTTCCATGGAGCAATCGCGGCTACTACTCCTATCGGGTAGCGAACAACCTGACTACGGATTTGCCCATTCTCACTAGGTAGTGTCTGCCCTTCAACACGAAAAGCTTCCCCTGCTGCATATCGAGCTTCATTAGCTGCTCGTTGAACCTCACCTAATGATTCGTTCAGTACCTTACCTTGCTCAGCTGACAGCACATAGGCCAATTCCTCACGATTCTTCTCTAACAAATCTGCAAAACGATACAGGATAGCTGCACGCGCAGGAGCAGGAGTTTTCCTCCAGGTTTTAAAAGCCTCATCAGCTGCTTGGACAGCTAGGTTAACATCCTCTTCGTTAGAATCAGCAAAATCCCCAAGCTTCAATTCTGGAAGCGCCGACTCATAGAGCGGGTAGGTCTTGTTGCTCACAGACGCCGTCCACTCTCCATTGATGAAGTTTCCATAGGTTAGGCCAGCATTGGCGCTAAGCCAATTTCTCATATCATTGTCTTTCATGGGTTCGGTCGTTCCTTTCCTATTAGCTTGTGATTGTTATCGATCCATAGCATCTCGGCACAATTGCTTCAGATCTTCTAGAGTCGGCATCCTTGGATTAACCGGTACATTACCAGAGACCATGGCTTCCTTCGCAATAAGATCCAAATCACCTTCAGTTAGTCCGAAATCGGATAAAGTTTGGGTAATCCCAACATCCTGCTTTAACTGTCTGATCGCCATAACTGATTTCTCAGCAGCTTCTCTGGTAGACAAGCCGTCAGTTGGCATATCGAATATTTGGGCAATTTCTTTGAATTTCCCCAAATTGCCGATCAAATTATACTGCATGACCTCTGGTAAGAGAATAGCGTTAACCGTGCCGTGTGGAATATGAAAGTGGGCCCCAAGCGGAATAGCTAGTGCGTGAGATAAGCCCAGTCGAGTTGGATTAAAAGCCATCGCTGCAATAAGGCTGGCTAAGAGCATGTCATAACGAGCCTCTAGGTTATCCCCCTGGACAACTGCCGTTCGTAAGCTTCGTGCAATCATCTTCATCGATTGAATAGACAAGGCCTCCGAAATCGGTTGAGTTGCTTTATTCACATAGGATTCTAACGCATGTGTTAATGCATCCATACCTGTTGCAGCAGTAATATGTGCGGGTAACGAAGTGGTCAGCTCTGGATCGCCAATCGCCACATCTGGACAGTTATACGGACTACCGACGCTAAGCTTGACTTCAGCCTCTTTGTCAGATAATACGGACCATATCGTAATCTCACTGCCTGTTCCAGCTGTTGTAGGTATAGCAATAACGGGAGCACCCTTCTTAGGAACGATGTTGATGCCAACATAGTCACGAATATGACCCTCATTGCCTAACATAAGTCCAATAGCTTTTGCCGTATCTAGTGCACTGCCTCCGCCTAATCCGACTACACAATCACACCCTGCTGCAAGGGCTTCATCTCTCCCCCTCATCACACCTTCGATATCTGGATCAGGCTCGATATCACTATAGATGGAATAAGGTATACCACTATTCTCCAAGACAAGCGCCAATTTATCAGTCATGCCCGCTTTTTGTACACCTGGATCACTAACTAGTAGCACCTTCGTACCCTTTAATCGATTAATATGATCAGGCAATGTTCGGATTGCGCCGTTACCAAATTCAATGACAGTAGGCAGTTCATACCGGAAGATTCGATTCAAAAGCATTGACTACACTCCTAAAAGTTTTGTTTATAGTACGCAAAGGTTATTCATATTTCCTAAGTTAGTTAACCTCCAACAAAGCATCGGAGAGTTCAAGCCCGTATCGATCTCCCCAGTATCTGAGCTCCTGCTCCACTTTGGCCGGAAGCTCAATCCCATTCTTCATTCTATCCATGGTACACCGATGCTCTAGCTCACCTGGGATAAGAATCTCTTGAACTCCTGGTGCTGTAGGCTCTGCCTTGATCTCACTAATATATTGATCCATTCTTGATTTGAAGAGGTCAATTGGCATAAAGCGGTTAATATCAATACCAATGAAGAAATGGCCTACATTCTGCGTTTCCTGCCAATTCTCATACATGTTATTGACATACTTACCAAAGCCAGCACCTGTTAATACACCACAAAGAATGTCGATGAACATAGAGATCGCATAGCCTTTGGCACCGCCTAATGGGAGCACGGACCCAACCAAAGCCGCTTCTGCGTTCGTAGTAGGATGGCCATGCTTGTCGATCGCCCATCCTGGAGGAATATCCTGCCCCTTCTGTGCGGCGGAGATGATCTTCCCTCTAGCTACAACACTAGTTGCCATATCTAGAATGAATGGAACCTGCGTCCCTGTCGGAACACCAACTGCTAATGGATTCGTTCCGATAAACGGACGTATCCCACCAGTCGGAGGCATCGTTTGGGAGGCATTGGACAGCACAATCATCACAATATCCTGTTGAACAGCCTTCAGTAAATAATAAGCACAGGTACCAAAATGATTAGAGCCCTTCACCCCAACTACAGCGTTACCATTCTGTTTGGTTACTTGAATGGCTATATCCAATGCTCGATTTCCGACAACCGCACCCAGATGGTTTTGACCATCTAACAACGTAACAGAACCATCTGTATGTTCATTCATTGGGGTATCCTTGTTAATCATTCCCGCTTCGAGTCTCTTCAGATAGATATCCGCTCGAACAACACCATGAGAGTCTACACCCCGTAGATCCGCTTGAACAAGTGACTCCCCCACAGATCGTGCATCTGCTTGGGATACTCCAGCTTTCTCAAACAGCCCCGTACAGAAATCCTCAAGCTTCTTCCATTGGTACATCCCCGTCATAGCAGATCACATCTTTTTTGCCGTAACGTCTCATCAACCCAAGCTCGATCCACCGTACCATCCTCAATAGAGGCTAAGATTAGATTTTCTCTACTAAGCTGCTCATGTCCTAGACGAGCTATGTCTTCGGCATGCTCTAGAGGTATAGCTACAATGCCATCCTCATCCCCAACGATAATATCACCAGGGTGAACTAGCATGCCTCCAACCGTAATCGGTACATTAATCTCACCAGGTCCATCCTTGAACGGTCCTCGATGCGTGACTCCTTTGGCATAACAAGGGAAATCCCGCTCTCGAAAAGCGGCCGAATCACGAATAGCTCCATCGATGACATAACCAGCAATTCCTTTTTTCTTAGCCAGACATAGCATGATTTCCCCAATGATGGCTTGTGTCATATCACCGCCTGCATCAACAACGATTACGTCGCCGGGCTCTGCCATATCAATCGCTTTATGAACCATAAGATTATCTCCCGCTCTGGTGCGTACCGTGAATGCAGTCCCGATCAGCTTCTGGCTTGGGTGAAACGGGCGGAATTCAGATGATGTTCCCTGCAGCCGGTTCATGTTGTCACTCAGCAACGGTGTAGCTATCTGTTGGAATTTCCCCAATAGCTCTTGATCTGGCCTACGAGTTAAGGGCAAGATGCGAAATCCGATATTTGCCATAGTCCTTAGTCCTCTCTCAAGTTAGTATCCATTTGCCGATTGCAGAAAAATCGTCTTGACCAAATTCCTTCTCAGACATCTTATAGAGCTGTAGAGCGAATGAGGCAAGTGGTAGGTTAAGCTCCGCGCCTTCTTTTACGGCAATATCCACGTCTTTCTTCATTAGAGAATGCTTAAAGCCAGGAGTGAAATTTCGATTCACTAAGCCATCTAACTTATTCATGAACATCCATGAGGCACCTGAGCTTTTACCAATAACTTCTCTCAGCATGCTATTGTCAATCTCAAGCTTCTCGGCTAGAGCCAGCGCTTCTGCAGCGGCAACCATATGAATTCCCGCCAGCATTTGGTTTATTGCTTTGATCGCCTTGCCTGCACCGACTGGTCCAACCAAATAGATATTCTGAGCCATGCCGTCAAGCACAGGCCTACATATGGTAAGAAGTCCTTCGTCTCCACCAACCATAACGGTTAGCGTGCCTTTCTCAGCACCAATCGTTCCACCACTAACAGGTGCATCTAGAACACGAATTCCCTTTGCTTGATAAGCTTCCGCTATGTCCTTCATCACGCCAGGAGAACCTGAGGTCATTTCGATGAGTACATGTTCCGGAGTTAATCTGCCTAATACATCGTTGGCAAGCAGAACCGCTCGCATTTCCAGATCAGTAGGCAATATACTAATCAGCACCTCACAATGGGATACAATGTCTGACAAGGAGGAATGCTCTATGGCTCCAGCCTGCTTTAAGGCTTCTACTGGCTCCCGATTGTGATGTGCTGCAACATGGACTTCAAAGCCCTTCTGGAGAAGATTCCGAGCCATCGGCAGTCCCATCGCTCCATATCCGATAAAACCGACACGTTGTAAGCTCATGCAATTTCTCCTTCGATAATATTTATATTTGTCTTTCTTTTGGTAAATAGGTATAGTTAATATGTTCGTGTAATTTTGTCATTCAGGAGAACTCCATTCTCTTGAATGACGTTTTTTTTATTTAACGGTATCGTCATGCTCCCAGCCGAGTGCATCATACAGCTTACGTCTACCAACCTTATCCCCGTCCAGTTCCTGTTGTGCATACTTAGCTACTTCACGCGCTTTAGCACGAGGTACAACAATAACGCCGTCCCCATCCGCTACAATCACATCCCCATCATTAATGGTTACTCCACCAAGTACGACCGGTTGATTATGAGACTCATAACGAATTCTACCTTGGTCCATTCCTTGTGAGATGAATCTAGACCAGAATGGGATTTTCTGAAGTACGATCTCGTCCGTATCACGCGGTCCACCATTGGACAAGAATCCAACACAGCCATTCTTGTAAGCATTCAGAGAGTTGTTAGAGCCTATAATCCCTACGCGAAAGCCGGATTGATCCAGACATACGAAATCTCCTTCTTGAATTTCCGCTTGCCAAGGCTCTGTACATACATTCTGGTAATACCAGCTCGACCACTTGGTATACTCCTCCGGTGTTAGATGTGGAACTGGACCTTCATAAGGAACATACCGAGCTGTCTTCGCAATTCCTATCGTGCGAGTTCTAAATAATGGCCTGAAATCAGCATCTAGTGATCCATAATGATGCATCATGTTCCAATCCATTCCATCCCTTACATCTGCTACACGTAAATCCTTGTACAATTCCAAAATCTCTTTTCTGTCATCTGTTGACATTTGCCCATCTCCTCTAATTTTGACTGAATTTGTTTGACTTAGCTCCATGCTAACCTGTTGTACGAGTCTTCGGAGACAATCACCTCCTTAAAGTTTGTGTAGATAAGAATCTATTTACCAATCTGGGATCCACAAGAATTTCTAATGATCAGCTGTGGCTCCAAGACAATGGTACCGGGTTTAGGCTTACGTTTGGCAACGATGGTTTTGATTAACAGCTGAGCTGCGATTTTGCCCATTTCGTAGCTAGGCTGTTTAATCGTTGTTAAAGGCGGGTCCAGATGCTTAGACCAGATCGTCTCATCATAACCTACTATGGCAATATCCTTAGGAATCTGTAGCTTTAATTCTTTAATAGCTTCTATCACTTCAAGTGTCATCATGTTGTTCGTGGAGAATATCGCATCCACATCTGGATGATCGCGCAGGAATTTAAGTGTAGTCTCCTTGGTGCTTCCAGACAATTGATCGGTTTCCTGAATGATCAGATCCTCTTCGGTAAAGCCACTCTCTAGCATAGCTGAGCAATAACCTTCAACTCGTTCCTGCCAGGTACTGACGTTCAAATTTTTATATACAAAAACGGCAATTTTCTTCCGTCCATTATGAATAAGATGATGTACGGCTAAGGATGCTCCCTTTCTGTTATCTACAACAATGTTGTGTATGCAAATATCAGGAATCCTTCTATTGATCGCGACTAGCGGATAATTCTGCTCTAGCAGCTTCTGGTACAGTATAGGATTCCTTACGGTAGGGTTGATAACAATCCCATCCACTCGCCTCGTTTGAAATTCCCTTATGTACTGCTCCTCCATCTCGGGCTCTTCATCCGAATTACAGATCATCAGATTAAAGCCGGAATCGCGGCATACATCCTCTACGCCTTCTAACACTGTTGACCAGAAAGGATTCTTCAGGTTAGACAATACAATACCTATCACATTGGTTCTCGAGGACTTCAATCCTTTAGCGAGTGCATTAGGACGATAGTCGAAATCCTTAATCACCTGTAGAACGCGATTTCGCGTCTCTTCCTTGGTATGGTCATATATGCCATTGAGTATCCTTGAGACGGTCGTTTTGGAGACGCCCGCTTTGGCAGCAACATCACTTATGGTCACCTTATTCATAGAAAAACACCCATTTTCCAGTTAGAATTCGTTTAGATTTTCTTGGGTACCGGTTCCCTAAACCGATAAATCAATTATATGTGTAGTTTGAAAGCGATGTCAACCCCAAAATTTTATACTACCTATCGTCGTGGCGCGGCAATCCTTATCGATAAGAATACCAAGAATATGCTGATTAACGCACAGGTAATCGCCATGGAATGAAGCTGTCCCGTACTAATTTCTCTGCCAAACATTAACGCTAATATGCTAGATGAGAGTATGGTTCCTAAGAATCGAGAGGTCATGAATAGACCTGAAGCTGTTCCAATTTGCGATTTGCTGACAAAGGTATATAACAGAGTCTGAAGAGCTATATTGAGAAATCCGTTACTAAATCCGATTAACGATAGGATGAGGAATATGATTATTGCAGGCGTTGCATCCTGTAGGAGTAGCATACTGATTGTACCGATTAGCATGGAGACCGCACCTACAATCAATGGCTTACGAGGCCCCACTCTATCCGCCCACCAGCCTGCGACAGGTGTACTCACCACACCAAACCCAGCGATGGACAGCATAATTAATCCTACTGTCTTCGTATCAAACTGCTGTACATGCTGCAAGTATGAAGGGATTCCGAATAAACTAGAGTAGAATACCGCATTCACTAGTATAAATTGTATATAGATAGAGCTGATATGCTTATTGTCCTTCAGAAAGGTTACATCGATGAAGGGATTGTCTATTCTTCGCTGATAAAGATATAGCCCTATTCCCATAGCTAATGAGAGCAGCAACAGGGTTACATTCACACCCTCTGACATGGATAATAGAACCATTAACAACATAAGGATAAAGCCAGCAAACCAAGCCATCCCCCAATAATCCATTCTTCCTTCAGGGTTATGGTCACGTTCACTATCTCTTGGAATTAATCGTATAGCTAGAATAAAGGAAGTAAGGATGAATGGAAAGTTTATAAGAAAGATGAGCTCCCAATCCCCATAATGAATAAGCACCCCACCAAGGAAGGGGCCAAGACCAGCAGAAGCTGATGAGAAGATAGATAATACAGCCAGGACTCTTGCTTGATTATCTGTAACGATAGATCGAATAACACTCATTCCAGCCGGATACAGCGCAGCACTACCTATAGATTGAAGCACACGAAAAACGATTAGCCAACCAAAGTTCGGTGAGAGAGGTGCAAGCATAGAAGCTACTGTAACCAAGGATAAACCGAGCATGAATATTCTCTTAGGCCCATATTTGTCGGTAAATCTCCCGAATATCGGTTGACCAATCGCGCTTGCTACATAGAAGCTAGCAATTAACCAAGAGATACTCTGATAGGAAACTTGAAAGTCCTCTTGTAAACGTGAAAAGGCAACGGCAATCATCGTTGTATTCAGAGGATTTAATAATGTCCCTAGTGCGATTGCAGCAACGATGTAAAATTGTTTGCGAGAAATACCCATTATATTGCACAATCTCCTGACGGAATTATCCTAATTAATTATTCATTATACTATATTTGTTTCACAGTTTACTTTTCTAATAATTCTAGATTTTACAGGGAAAAATAAAGAAAAAGCATCGGAGGCTAACGATGAACTGGTATGATAAGCTCAATAATTATTTTCCAACACAAGAAATGAAGAAAAAGGGGCAGCTGAGCGATTTAATTGAGGATAAGGATGTGTACCACATAGAGGAAACAGACGATTATATCGTGCTATATGCTGAATTTCCTGAGTTTATCTTTATTGATTATATCCTAGTAACCTCGACACAGCGAGGAAAAGGACTCGGAAGCGGCATTCTAAATCGCTTTAAAGCAAAAAATAAAATGATTCTGCTAGAAGCAGAACCACCAGATATCGAGGATATAGATACAGAAAAAAGAATGGCTTTCTATATAAGAAATGGCTTTCTAAAGGCAAATCATATTCAATATGAACGAGAAGATGAAAAAGGGCAGTCCTACTCCATGGATATCCTCTATTGGGCAACGAAAAAAACGTCTCAGAAGGTTATTATGGATCGTATGGCTGAAGCTTGCAGGGTCATTCACAATTATCGATCCAGGCATTATTACGGAAGAGTGGTTGCCAATCCTGAGGAGGTGCTCCAATGGACCGAATAAGGTTTACAGCCACCAATGGTTGTCCTCAATAGCAGGTAGATTAAGTGATTTCTTATTCCACTCGAATGTAGTCATTGTACCGTTCAATAGCCAGCGGCTTGGACAGGTCGTCTCCAACCAATCTAACGGTTCTCCTAGTGGTAGTCTCTGGGATGCAAGTTTAAATGCAGCTCGCAGCTCTGTCTCTTGTTCTTTGGTCACAATGGATGGGTCAACAGATACGAATAATGGCGTTCCACTACCTGCGAGCAGCTCCAGCCATTGTTTGTTCATTTCCCAGGGAATTTGTTCAGTTATACCGATGCAATCCGCATCGTGACTGAAGAATGTACCATGCTGGGCCATGCGAAATGCGAGTGTGTTCACACCCATATAACGCGTCCTTTCCCACGACTTGCCGCTCGTATCATCGCCTGTACGTTGGATTTCAACTAGACCAGCTGCAAGATGGCCAATTGTATTACAGCCGATTAGTAAGCTACTACCCGATGCTTCTGCTATCGTTCTGTACAAATTTAAGGTGATTTCAGCAGTTGTTAAGGAACGGTCTCGGAACATATGGGATAATCCATTGGTTTGTGACTTCATCTGGAAGCCCCACTTACCTAGGAGGTCGAATGTGGTGAAATCGTGCTTAATTAGCTCATAACCCCAGCTAGACATGGTCTGAACGGATTCCGAGATGAAGGCGAGCACGTCTGGAACGCTTGGATCGAGAATTTTCCCATTAGGACTCGGGACATACCTCACCCACTCCTCGGGTACCTCCCCCGATAGCATTAACGGTCGGCACCAAATACCTGGGCGAACACCAATTTCCTTTATTTCGCTTGCTAAGCCCGTCATATCAGGAAATAGCCCATTGCCTATCCAGGGACCCCCATTACAGGCTCCGCCACCGCTTGCCTTCTGCCAACCATCATCAATAATCATAAATGGGCGGTTTTCCAAAGGGCCTGCGAGCGAAGAGATAAATCGCGAATCGTTAAGAATCTGTTCGTGAGAGCTGTTACCATAGGCATAATACCAATTGTTCCCACCATATACAGGCTGAGAAGGCATGATCGGTTTCTCACACATGATCTTGCAGAAGCGCTGTGCCTCTACAAATGCTGATTGTCTCTTCGTTCCCTCGTGCATGACGATCTTCGCTACTTCAAGCTTTCTGCCATTAAGCAGAACGCCTGCATGTCCATTGCGAATATCAGCCGTAAAGGTTAACCCTTCCTGATCTAATTGCCAGCTACAGAACGCACTCGGACCTGTTCTCACGCCATATCCATTCGTAACATGACCATTATTCGTAAGGAAATACCACGGCATAATCCGTTCTGGCACAATTCCACGCCATTCAAGATCTCCATAAGCACGTTCCCAGTGGTCTGCGAGTACAAGAAGCTTGCCCTCTAGACGAAAGTTCCAGCGCATCTTAATGAACATAAGTGGTGTGTTAAGCGACTCTACAGACACCAGCAGCTCCTGCGAATGTACCATCGAACGTACCTCTATATCTCTATGGCTCCATATTCCTTGTTCTTCCCCTCGTAAGGCTTGCCACCCCTCCTCAGTCTGTATGCTGATTTCATTGGGGCTCTGTATAAGGCAGAACGTCATGGGCTGCACGAACCTTTCTTAAATTCACAAATACTAATAGCATTAGATTACTTGAAATATTGTAATATCGCTACCGTTTAATTGCCTTCGTCCAGAAGCCTCCATGAATTTGATTCGGTTCATGGAAGATTACGAAGGCTTTAGCGTCAAGCTCAAGAATTTTATCGTTTAGCTGCTTCTGATTTTTACGTTTGGCCAAGATTTCCATAATAAGACGGTCGCCATCACGTCCATTACCGAGCCAGGAGGTTACCCCATAGCCCGCTTGACGTAATACTTGTGCAATCTGCTCGTCTGGTTTGTTGCTAATGACCTTCAACGTGATGTAACCGAGCGCAAGCTTCTCTTCTATCCATGACCCTACTAGTACACCCAGCGCATAACCAATTGCATAGACGGCTAAGCTTGCAAAGTGATCTAGGTAGGATAATACCAAATTCAAGCCTAATACATAAATCGTTACCTCCAATGTACTGATTAAAGAAGCAATATACTTCTGGCCCTTTAGGGTCAATATCATGCGCAAGGTAAAAGCTGATACGTACACAATCTGAATAATGAATATAAGGATTAGAATCTTCAGCATCTCTATACCACACTCCTTTTCTGTAAAAATGAAACCCCCGGAAATTATTAATTTCCCGAGGGTTTCTTATTAGCTTATGCTTCATTCTACCATAGTTAGTACTAGCTTGTTTACTTTATGCCGGCAATCCATTCATTAACCTTGGTTTCATTAGCTTCAACCCAGGCCTTAGCGGCTTCCTCTTCGGACATTCCTCCGAGTATATCCACCATCACATTCTCCATATCAGCTGGATCCCACTTAAACTGATCCAAGAAACGATAAGCATCGGGTTGATCTTCCTTCAAGCCCAAACGCACGAGTGTGTGGATTTGTTCGTCTCCGCCATATACATTCTGCGGATCCTCTAAGTATTTTAATTCCATCTGGGCAAATTTCCAGTGTGGAGTCCAGCCTGTGACAATAATAGGCTGTTCATTTGCATAGGCATCCTGAAGTACTTTTGCCATAGCTGCAGATGAGCTTGCGAGCAAATTCCAGTCGTCTAAGCCATATTCCTCGATTGCCTTTTCCGTCGCCGTCATAAGACCCGCTCCCGGCTCGATACCTGTAATCGTGTAATTAAGCGACTTACCTACCTCTTCTTTCTTCAGATCCTCGATCGATGATATTTCCATATAAGTTGGCACGACTAGACCGACCTTAGTACCATCCAAATTTACACCAAGATCCTCAAGCTTATCTTTATTAGGTTCATAATAATTCTCACCGTGTGTGCTTGGTAACCAAGCCGCTACCATGGCATCTGCACTACCATCAGCAATGCCCACATACATCGGCCCTGCATCTACTTGCAGCATCTCAACTTCATAGCCTAGTTTACTTTCTAATACTTCCCTTACCACATTCGTACTGGCAATCTCTGAATCCCATGCTACATAAGCGAGTGTTATCTCTTTGGCCTTCTCTTTTTTCGTATTTCCTGCGTTTCCTGCTTCATTCGTATTCGTCGCACAGCCTGCTAACAGCAAGCTTATCAGTACTATTGCAGTTAAGGTTAAGATCAAATTCTTCTTCAACAATTATATCATCCCTTCTTATTTTTCTTCACAAGATTTTGTGTCATTCGGTCAAGAATAATCGCTAATACAACAACAGCTAATCCTGCTTCAAAGCCCACACCTGTCCTAGCTTGAGTCACTGCTTTGAAGACATCCGCTCCGACTCCCTGTGCACCAATCATCGATGCAATAACGACCATAGAGAGCGATAGCATAATCGTCTGATTAATACCTGCCATAATGGTCGGCACCGCTATGGGCAGCTGAACTTTATATAACTTCTGCATAGGCGTTGATCCGAATGCGTTCGCTGCCTCTACTAAGTCCGCGGGAACTTGACGAATACCTAGATTCGTTAGTCGGATTGTAGGAGGAACGGAGAAGATGACCGATGCAACCACACCAGGAACGACTCCTAGGGAGAAGAAAGCAACAGCTGGTAATAAATAGACAAAAGCTGGCATCGTCTGCATGAAATCCAGAATAGGTGTAACTACGTTTCGAGCTTTATCATTGGCGGCACAGAGAATACCTAGGGGTACACCGATTATTATCGATATGAATGAAGCCGTGAGAACTAAAGCCAATGTCTCCATCGTATGTTCCCAATAACCTAAGTTCAGTACGAGAAGTAAGCCGAGCAGAGTAAATACGGCAATTCGATAACGCCCAATCCAGAAAGCAATGAACGTAAAGATAACAATTACTAAGAGTGGAGGTAAATAATTGAATGCATCTGCCAATGTGTTTACCGTTACACCAATTAGAAGCTTAATGGCGTCAAAAACGGGTTCTGCATTGGTTTCCAACCATAATTCTATCGCCTCAACCCATTCTCCGATGGGAATTTTGGGTATGTTCATCGAGGGGGCTCACCAACTTCCTCTCCGGAATTTCCGGTTAATGCTGCAAGAACGGCTCCTCGGATAATTATTCCCACCAGCCGCTGTCGATTATCGATCACAGCTACGGGGATTTTCGCACTGCTCACAACATCGAATAGCTCTCCAAGAAGAACATCAGGGGATACGGTAGGAGTATCACGAATAAGAATTTGTTCAACGGTTTGTCCAGACTTAATGGCCGCTGCTGCATCCTCAGCCGTAACAACTCCGATAAGCTGTCTTGCCTTATCTACGACATAAATATTCGAGATACCCCGATCGCGCATGAGTTGTAACGCCACCCTCGGGCCCCGATCCAACGTTATCGTTTCAGCACGGATCATGACATGCGAAGCGGTTAACACCTTGGATAAATCAACATCCTCGACAAATCGTTCTACATAAGCATTAGCCGGATTTGTAAGGATCTCTTCTGGTGTACCGATCTGAACTACAACGCCGTCCTTCATTAAGGCTATTCGATCTCCAATGCGCAGAGCTTCGTCCAAGTCATGGGTAATGAATATGATTGTTTTCTTCATACTTGCTTGAAGCTCTAACAATTCATCCTGCATGTCCTTACGAATCAGTGGATCCAATGCACTGAATGCCTCGTCCATTAGCAGAATCTGCGGATCATTCGCTAGACCACGAGCGAGACCAACCCGCTGCTGCATACCGCCGCTTAATTGATCCGGTCGACTATCCTCCAAGCCTGCTAAGCCAACTAGCTCAATGGTTTGTTTCGCCTTACTCCTTCGTTCCTCTTTAGCTACTCCCTGTACTTCCAAGCCATATTCTACATTCTCTATGACAGTACGATGGGGAAAAAGTGCAAACTTCTGGAAAACCATACTCATCGTCTTCCGCCTAACCTGTCGAAGCTGCTCCGGATTCAATTGGACAATATCCTGCCCATTAATCAGCACCTGTCCAGCTGTAGGCTCGATTAGTCGATTAAACAATCGAACCAACGTTGATTTCCCACTACCGGATAACCCCATGATGACGAAAATCTCTCCAGCTTCTATGGAAAGACTAACCCGGTTCACACCCACAGTCAGCTTTGTTTCTCTGGCAATCCGTTCCTTTGACCATCCCTTATCAAGTAGTGGGAAAGCCCTTTTGGGATCGTTACCGAATACCTTTGTTAGTGCTTTGACTTCGATAATCGCCATATTTGCCCCCCTCTGATCATCTGTATTTCGGGCTACCTTACCTTCATAGTCTAGTCTTTACTTGTTTTCGGGTCAAAATGGATATAGAGCCATATAATGCGTACAGTTTAAACTTTACAAACTTTATATAGTGTATGCTCTGTTTTCCTTACATTTCCTCCCATAGTTCACTCTTTACTTTTCCTAAGCTATTTTTTACAATTACTAGTGTGAATATTCATTCTGAAATATCGCAACAATTATAGTATAGGGGGGCCGTTATGACATCATTTGAGGGGCTAAGCGAAAAGCACATAGAATTCATCGAGAAATCGCGTCAACGCGTTAAGGATTCGATTGGCAACAATATGGACCTCTATGGAGTCACGTTATCCATAGGCCATCTATATGGGAATATATACTTTCATAATGGACCCGTCACATTGGATGACATGGGTGAAAAAATGGGCATGAGCAAGACAAGCATGAGCACTGGCATGCGTACATTAATGGATTTAAAGATGATTAATAAGGTTTGGGAAAAAGGATCACGGAAGGACCTCTATGAGGCGGAAACCGACTGGTATCAAAATTTTGTCGATTACTTCTCTATCAAATGGCGCAAATCCATGGAGATGAATATAAATTCATTGAATAAATCAATTGCTGAGCTCCGTATGCTTCGTGAAGATAATATGCACAATGAAACGTTGGCTAACCTGACAGCAATAGATTTGCAAAAAATGATGAATGCAATCCAATACTACACATGGCTAGAACGTTTCATTGATGCATTAGAATCCGGGGAAATATTCAATTGGATTCCGAAGGAGAATAACTAATTTACTTGAATCATCATGCTATGGATGTCGGAGATCCGAACACCGTGGTAAATCCTTCAATTGAACTCAGAATACGATCAGCTTCTTCATCGTTCATAGAACCAAATCTCTCAACCGCGTCAACAATTTTGGGGAAAAGATGAATGTCTCCCGCGCTTGCAAAACCAGCTAATCCTGGGAATGAAAGCACAAAATGTACGCAAGCATCTATAATCTGCTGCTGATCAAAGGGCTCATACCAGGTTGCGTATTGGCGTTTCTGCTCTACGCCCCACGGACCCTTTGCAATGGCTTTTATAACCCGAACTGCTGCCGTCTGTTTGTTCGCCTCTTCCATTAATGCATCGAAAGCTTCTCGATATTCCGGTATGGAGTACATGTAATAATTAAGCGGTAATAGGACTGTTTCGAACGGGTAACGACGAAGTGCCTCTAAATGTACTACAGGCGCCTGATGTCCATGGCCAGTGATACCAATTGCTTTGACAATTCCTTCTTCTTTGGCTTCAATAGCTGCCTCTAGAGCACCACTATTACCGGTGCATTGATTAAGCTCCTCCATGCTACCTACAGCATGTAATTGAAGCAAATCCACTGTGTCCACTTGCATACGCTCCAAGGAACGGTAAATCTCCTCTTTGGCTTCCTTCTTCGTTCTTTGCCCGGTTTTTGTAGCCAAGAAGACATCTTCCCGAGCTTTGCTGATAATTGGGGCCATTCGGAGTTCAGCATCCCCATAGCTCGCTGCTGTATCGAAGTGGTTAACCCCATGCTTGAGCGCGAACGAAATCGATTGATCTGCCTCATCTTGAGTAACACCCCCAAGGCTTGCTGCCCCGAACATAACCACCGATCCCTCATAACCTATTCGTCCTATCGGTCTTTTTTGCATATGTAGTCCTCCTAAAAGTTTTTGATGATCACGCGAGTGATCGATAAAGCTACTTCGTTTCCTCTGATCGGTCCGTTGCTGGAGATGGAGTAATAGATAGCGCAGATATTTCTTCGCGATGTTCACCTGTCAAGTTCATCTTCAACGCCGCGAGTGACGGCTCAAGCTGCTCCATGTTACGAGCTCCAATGATCGGCGCAGTTACAGCGGGATGGGACATCGCCCAGGCCACTGCTAAGGTAGCCGGGTGAATATTCTGTTCGGCTGCATACAGGGTAAACCGCTCAGCAGTTTCATAGTAAACCTGCTCTGCATATCGCTTTGTGTAATTTTCTTGATCAATTAAGCGGCCTTGCTCTGGCTTTTTATTTACTCCATATTTCCCGGACAATAATCCTCCACCGAGTGGGCTATAGGAGATGACACCTATTTGTTCTGCCTTCGCAAGTGGTAAGATTTCCACCTCCGCCTGCCGCTTGGCGAGATTATACATCGGTTGTATGCATTCAAATCGAGCTATGCTTTCCCTTTCGGATATACCTAATGCCTTGGCAATCTGCCAGGCAGCCCAATTACTCACTGCGGGATATAGAATCTTTCCTTGTTGCTGTAAATCATCCATTGTCCTTAATGTCTCTTCCATAGCTGTCAACGAATCAAATCCATGAACAAAATAAAGCTCTATCCTATCCGTCTTCAATCGTCTTAGGCTATCTTCTACGGAAAGCATCATGTGCCTGCGCGATAATCCTCTATCGTTAATACCTTCACCCATAGCACCATGAACCTTTGTAGTTAGAACAACCTCATTCCGGCTGTCTGCAATAGCTTTACCCAGAATCTCCTCAGCCCGTCCACCATTATAAACATTGGCGCAATCAAAGAAGTTAATACCTGCCTCTCTACAACGACGAAACATAGCTAATGACTCGTTCTCATCCGCAATACCCCCGAATGACATTGTCCCAAAACAAAGACTAGATACCTGTATACCGGTTTTACCTAATGCGCGGTATTCGATAATGGTCTACCTCCTAAAAGTTTTTGATGATCACGTGAGTGGGCGATAAAACTACTTCGTAAGCATAGGCTAAGTTTTTGATGGATACGTGAATATAACGATAATACTACTCGCATGCGGTAGCCTCGCATAACCCACCCTTTAATTAAAACACAATTAAGACGTGTTAACAAAAAACTATCAGAAAAACCAGACTGATAGTCATTTCTGTGCTTAAAGAAGCTTTTATGATTTGGGTGGCAGTGGACAGAACCCCACTTGCTAATTTCGCTGATATTGGCCAAATTAAAAAGGAACTTAAACCAAGTAAAAGTTTTTGAAGAAAACTCGCTACGAGAGCATATGCTTTTTGAGCTGAGCAAGACAATATTTCACTCGGAATCCGAACAACCGATTTTCTCAACAGTCTGGTATTTACATCTAATTTAAATAATCTAACTTCTAAATAACTAATACATGCAAAATTACATCTATTTCTCTATTCTCGTCATAAAACCTTGGCTTTTTATAGGTTTAGTTGCACATTGTCACTATTCCTTCAGTTCACCTAATATCCGAGAAAATAAATGTAATTTTGCACTTATTGTTCCAGTAAGAAGCAAGTAGGTAGCAAGGTAGTAGCAAGGTAGTAGCAAGGTAGTAGCAAGGTAGTAGCAAGCAAGTAAGTAGTAAGTTCGTAAGCAGTAAGTTCGTAAGTAGCAAGGTAGTAGCAAGGTAGCCAAATAAGAAAGAATGTAAGAAGTTAGTAAGTAGTAAGTAAGCACGTAGGACCTTAGCTAAGTCAGCTTAGTTCCTACGTGGATTACTTCAATTGTTTAAGCAATTCCCTCATAAAGCCTGGTAAATCAGGCCAAGCATGACCTGACACAATGTTCCCATCCACATGAAGAGTATTCTTCGTATAAACCGCGCCTAATCCCTCTACATCTAAGCTACATGCAGTGTATGCTGTCATCGTACGCCCTTCAAAATAGGTGTTGTTCTTTAATGCATGGAGAACAAGAACACCGTGACATATTACACCAACAGGCTTCTTCGCATCGAAGAAATGACTTACGATTCGAGGGATATCCTTATCTAGACGGATGTATTCTGGTGCACGTCCGCCTGGAATGATAAGTGCATCATACTCCGTTGGATCTACCTCCGCAAAGGAAGTGTGTGATTCTAACTGATATCCTGGTATCTCGGTATAGGTGTCCCAGCCTATAAAATCGTGAACGACGGTTTTCAGTACTTTTTTCGTAGGGGAAGCAATGACTGCCTCATAGCCTTCTTCCATAACACGAAAGTAGGGATAAAAAATTTCTAAAGCTTCAACAGCATCACCGGTAATCAGTAAAATTTTTTTAGACATGTAAGCTCTCCTTCATTCGTATTTTTTGAAACTTTAATTGGTATATGATAACAGCTAGAAGTATTATTCCACCTGTAATCGATGAGGTCAATTCAGGGACTACAAGGAGAATTCCTCCGGTTGCCGCGATACCACGTAAGAGTATACTCATAGGTTTAAACCAATATCCAATCATTCCAGCGCCTAATCCGATCATACCTATCGATGAGGTAACCACAATAAGTGTGGCCTCCATCCAATTCGTATCGATAAGTAACATTTGCGGTGAGAATACGAAGATATAAGGAATGATAAAAGCGGCAATGGCTAGTCGCACGCATTCCACACTGGTTTTCAGCGGATCACTTCCCCCAATACCTGACGCTGCAAAGGCAGCTAACGCCACAGGAGGTGTAATATCCGCTAGTATCCCGAAGTAAAATACGAATAGATGCGCGGCTAGTAATGGGAACCCTAGCTCGACCAATACAGGTGCTGCGATCATCGAGGTAATGACATAATTCGCCGTTGTCGGCACACCCATACCCAACAATAGACTGGCTACCATCGTCATAAGTAGCGTAATGAAGATGCTTCCGCCGGCTAAGTCAATTAAACCGTTAGCAAACTTCAATCCTACCCCAGTTAGTACGATGACACCTACAATCATTCCCGCCGCTGCACAGGCTACCGCTACACCCAGGGCAGCACGTGCTCCTATCGCCAAGGATTCCACTAGACCTTTGATGGTCAGTCGTTTCTCCCCTGGATTCAGAAAGCCAACAGCAATCGCTATGAATAAGCCGTATAAAGCTGCTCTCATTGGACTCATGCCCGTGCTTAGCAAATAAATAATAGCAACAAGTGGCAACAGAAGATAAAGCTTTTTTAATACCTCTTTTACCGTAGGAAGCTCTTCCTTTGTTAGTCCCCTAAGTCCCAGTCGTTTGGCTTCAAAATGAGTCATAATCCATATTCCTACGAAGAAAAGAATCGCAGGTATCGTTGCCGCCTTCACTATATCCCAGTATGGAATACCGGTAAACTCCGCCATTAGAAAAGCCGCAGCTCCCATAATAGGAGGCATAATCTGTCCTCCGGTAGACGAGGTTGCCTCTACTGCACCAGCAAATTCTTTGCGATAGCCTAATTTTTTCATTAATGGAATGGTAAATGCACCTGATGTGACGACATTCGCAACGGAGCTTCCGCTTATCGTACCTTGCAATGCACTTGAGAATATGGTCACTTTGGCCGGACCACCGCTTGCTCGACCCGCTATAACTAAGGCCAAATCATTGAAGTAATCTCCTACTCCTGTCTTATCCAGGATTGCACCGAACAGAATGAATAAGAAGATGAAGGTCGACGATACAGCAAGGGGCGTACCCAATATCCCTTCTGTTGTAAAGTACATATGTGAGGACAGACGTTCAAAGCTAATGCCAGCATGTCTGAGGAATGAGGGCATAAATGGACCAAATAAACAATATAGCAAGAAGATAGAAACCATAATTGTAATTGGTGGACCAACAACTCTTCTAGCGGCTTCAAGTACAAGTACAATAGCTAATCCACCTACTATGAGATCTAACGTATTCAGATTACCGAAACGACGAACAAGCTCGTCATAGAACAGCAGCCAATATAGACCTACAAAAGCACCGGTAAGAGAAAGCAATATATCAAACAAGGGAATCTTCTTCTCACCTAGGCGTTTGTTGGTTAAGGGAAAGAGCAGAAAAATTAGACCTAATACAAAACCAAGATGTAAGGATCTTTGTAAATGAGAAGCCAATCCACCTATATAAGCCGTGTAAATATGAAATAATGAAAAACAAACGGCAATGGTAAATACCGTCTGTTTTACAAATCCCGATAACTTACGTGTCCCCGCCTCCGGATCATACTTAGCAAGTAAATCTTGTATCTCTTGTTGAGACAGAGCCTCTTTTTTTTGTGCGTTCACTTGGTCTGTCAATGGATCGTCCTCCCCATTAGCCTTTTTAACAGATTCTCTTTAGAGATGGAAAATCGAATCGAGGTCCCTGGTTTACTAAGTGTATGAAGAGGAATGGTATCTCCTTGGAACAAAAACGTATGATTTGCAACAACCTGCCCTATGTAAAGATCAATACGACGAATGGGTCGATTGATGTTATCGATAATTACCTTTCCGTCTTCACGTCTGATTGACTGCCCTGGTTCAATCGTTGAAGGGAGACCCGCTCCGAAGGATTCATAGATCGTAGAATCTATGATTAGCTCTCCATCACCCACTCGAATAACCTCGTCGACCTCTGTTCTAGCTACAGAATGGGTATAACGGATGATGAACTGATCTCCTTCGGAGACAGAGTGGCTCCATAATATGTCTCGTGTATCATTTGAGGTTATTGTCAGTACAACACCAAGATTCCAGAATAGGACTAGCGTTAGGAGTACTGAAGGGAATAACCACAATAAGTGTTTATACATAGCTACTTACTAATATTGTTCTCATCATAATACTTCTGGGCTCCTGGATGGATAGGAATTGTTAAACCGGCCAAAGCCTTCTCCAGCTTCACAGCTCCACCCTTAGCATGCTTAGACTCAAGTACGTCTAGATTCTCGAACAATGCCTTCGTAAGATCATAAACGAAATCCTCACTTAGCTCCGTGCTTGCTACTAAAGAAGCTAATACGGCTACTGTCGCAGCATCATTATCTTGGCCATCATACGTACCAGCCGGAACAACTTCGTCAACAAAGAATGGATACTTCGTCTTAAGTGCGGATACGACATCAGCATCCAAGCTAAGAATACGTACACCCTTGGAAACAGCAATATCTTGTACAGAGGAATTAGGTATTCCTGATGTAACGAACATCGCGTCAATTAAGCCATCCTTGAAGCTATCCGCTGAATCTGCATATGACTTTAGCTCTTCGTCAATATCCTCATAGGATAATCCTGCTGCTTCGAGAATCTGTATACTATTCGCTTCATTCCCGCTTCCCGGAGCTCCTACGGATACCTTCTTACCCTTTAAATCCTGTATAGACTGAATGTCACTATCAGTTGCCACTACAAGCTGAATAATCTCAGGATATAAAGCGGCAATTCCACTAATTCCCTCCACTTTTGCATCGAAGGTTACTATACCATTCACAGCATAATCAGCAATATCATTCTGAGTAAACGCTAGGTGTACTTCACCCTTGGAGATTAACTGCATATTCTCCACAGAAGCACCTGTTACTTGAGCTGTCGCCGTAATACCTACCTCATCCTCAAAGATTTGTGCCATACCCCCGCCTAATGGATAATAAGTACCACCTGTCCCTCCTGTAGCGATCTGAATAGCATCAGGGTTAGAAGATGAAGATGATGAACAACCAACAATAGACACAATTAGTGCTAACATTAAACTGAATATGGCCAACTTTTTTGTCGTCATGGCTTTATCCCCTTCATAATTCAGATTTATATTCATATCTGAACAATTTCATAGTAGTTAAGCACAGTTATGAAATTGATTGATTTTATTATAAATATGAATTCATAAAGCTTTCATACCATTTTTTATTATCAGAATATTCGTTCAATAGATTTTAGTATACCAGTATCTAGTAGACTCCGGCAACCTTAGCAGAAAATAATGTTACATATCGTAACACCATCTGTTCACTTCACCCCTGTTTTCCCTGCCAATTATGGATAGGTTGTTACAGCTCCCCCCGGCATTGAAGATACGGCTAAGAAGAAGCGGTATTCGCGTTGGTAATATCAAGAGCTTCTCCATCCATGATAACCATATCGAGAAGTGATCCAAATATCCAGTTCACAACAGATAGGGCCTATCACCAGAGCAAGATTGATGTACTCGAGCAGTTTAAAAACACGATTGATATCAACCTCTTTTCTGCATAATCTCACCTTCATTCTCACTTGTCCATATTCATAGATCTAAGTTATAGTAAAGGCAACAGCCAGTATATAAATTGCACTTTTCCAAACAAAACTCAAGGGACTATATGCCATGAACAAAAGCACTTCCTTATTGTTCAATTCGCCTCCGCTACCATACATTGTCGCATGGGGCAGGGGCTCCTACCAGGTCGGAGAATCGCATAATAACCGAAATCACATAGGAGCCTCCCTATTTCACTAGGCTCTTCCGTAAATATGAAGCGGTCTCTCCCATTCAATATCGAAAGAAATTCTTGAAAAAATAGATTATTATAATGAGAAAAGGGGTAAAACCATGAAGCACTCTATCTGGCAACAGGAAGCACCACTCGCTCAAGGGGAAGATCAACCTCAGATCACACCTTACCTCGTGCCGAGTGATACGATAACAGCAGCAATGGTCATTCTACCCGGGGGTGGTTATAGCATGCGTGCTTCCCACGAAGGTGAACCAATAGCGCTATGGCTGAATGGACTAGGAATAAGCGCCTTTGTTGTTGATTACCGGGTTGCACCTTATCAACACCCTGCACCACTGTTCGATGCACAACGTTCAATTCGTTATGTAAGGCACCACGCCTCTGAATGGAATATCGATCCCCACCGCATTGGAATACTTGGTTTCTCAGCGGGAGGTCACTTGGCATCCACAGTGGGAACGCATTATGATAGTGGCTCACCGGATTCCCCTGATCCGATTGAAAGGGTCTCGTGCCGACCAGACGCGATGGTATTATGCTATCCGGTTATTTCGTTTGGTGAATACCGGCATAATGGCTCTATGTCTAATCTGATTGGAGAGGATGCCCCCACTGCTCTTCGCGAATATCTATCGAATGAGCTACAGGTAACAGAGCAAACACCACCAACCTTCCTCTGGCACACAGCAGATGATGCAGCTGTTCCTGTGGAGAACAGCCTTCTCTTCGCAGCCGCACTTAGCCAGAACAGAGTTCCCTTTGATTTGCACATATTCGAAAGTGGACGACACGGACTTGGCCTAGCGCTTGAACATCCAGAGGCTCACAATTGGACAACATTGTGTGAACGATGGTTGCGTAAACGAGGATTCTAAATCAACTAGGAGGTTTGAAGCTATGGAAATTTGTACGAATTGCACAGGTATAGAGACCATCCAGGATCAAGGGGTAGTTTTATTAAAATCTCTAGATGGTGAACCGCCTCAGTTACCCGCTTCGTTAGGCTCATGGATGTCTGATTCTAGGAAACCCCAGCACTACTCACTTCAATATTCGAGTATTGAGCAGCTTATAGAATTGTTGAAGCTGTTAGAGGCATCTGCTTCAGTAACTAGTCACGAGGGGATAGAAGTAAATATTTCTGGAACCACCCATTCAAATCGACCAGCGGTCGACCCTAAATTTCATTCGTTATCCCTCTATCTTTCTCGAATCCGACATCATAATTTGATTTCCATTATTCAAGATGCGGAATTTGCTAGCTATATGCAGCCCATATTCGACGCTCAAAGTACTGGACTCTACGGTTATGAATTTTTATTACGTTCATTACCTACAGGGAGGGATTTTAGTCCATTTGAACTGTTCAAGGTGGCACAAGAAACGGGGTTACATTCTTTCCTTGATCGTCAAGCGAGAATTTCTGCCGTCCATACAAGTTCGACCTACTTACCGCAAGGCTTAAAACGTTTTATCAATTTCTTACCCTCTTCGATCTATAATCCTAACTTCTGTTTAAGTCACACCTTTAAAGCGATAGACCGAACACAGCAGGATCCGAAGGATTTTGTCTTTGAGGTCGTCGAGACAGAGAGAATTGTTGATATACACCATCTGCAGAATATTTTTAAAAAGTTCAAAGAATATGGGATGAAGGTAGCTCTAGACGATGTAGGTATAGGCTTTTCAACCGTGGATACCATCTCTCGATTGGCACCTGATATTGTAAAAATTGATCGTAACTTAATCAGTCTCTGTGATTCTAATGAGAATAAACTGCATAAAATCAAAGAAATCGTAGATGTTTCCAAGCTCCATGGAGCACTCATATTGGCTGAGGGAATAGAACGAGCCGAAGAATGGGTAGCCTGTAAATCCTTAGGTGTGCAACTGGTTCAGGGGTATCTGTTTGGCAAACCTCTAGCAGTACCTATTAGCTTGGTTTAACATGATTCCAATACCATGCTTCCCAGCTTTCTATATGATCTCCACTTGATGATGCTCATCGGGAGGACATAACGCCAATACCTTGGGTAGCCTGTCTGAGCAGCTTGACTTATACTAATTCCCTTCTCACTTGTCAACCAACGTAAATCCTCCACGTCCTGATCACTATATAGACGATGCCGACCATCACTTCTTACAGGATCCACAACACCATAGCAAGTTTCCCATGCGCGAATTGTTCCCGCCGAAAGGCCCAATAATTTTACTACCATTTTGCTGTTATACACGTATTCCACTCACTTACTAACTCATATCATCATCTCTTCAATAGCTTTACAAATGCATGGCAATAACTATACATGATCAATTTTAGCGTTGTCGGTTCCTCAATTACAATACATAAAAAATTTTTTTTAGGTAAATCCTAGTATAACAGCTTACATTCTAGGAGGGATCTTGATGTCCAGTTTTTTGTTGAAGATTTTTATGTGTCCTATTGCCGTAATTGTTTCTGCTTGGTTATTTACGAATGTTGAATATGCACGGTATTCACAGGCGATTATTGTTGGTCTAACCTTAGCCGTGGTTGGTACGATGATGGAGTATTTCATTCTAAGGAGAGGTACACTATGGCTCAGTACATTTATGGACTTTGTTGCCGCACTATTCATCGTATACTTTGTATCCAACTGGTTTGAGGGTGCTTTGGTTACTTTTGGAGGTGCAGCGCTCGTCGCGTTACTACTTGGGGCAATTGAGCACATCACTCACTTATGGTTAATCCGGAACGGGAAAACCCGGAAATCACATGCGTGAGTAAGGATATAACGGAGGGTGTTAAGTTCAAGCCGACCCTAATAAAGGAAGAGCCATCACCTCCACACGCCATACATTGTGAGCGCTGCGAGCTCTCGCTTCAGCGAAAAAGAGTTATATGGGGCGAAGGTAACCCCCAAGGTCCCATCTTCATCATATTGGATAATCCCGGAGCACGCGAAGATAAAGAAGGGAATTCTTATATATGTGGTACTCGGGAGACCCTACAGCAAGGATTGACACAGGTAGGAATCGATTTAAATTGTGTTTATGTTACTTATTTATTGAAATGCCGTCCTATAAGGGCCTATAATAAGCCTCTCGCCAGAGAGGCCTGTTCTATACATTTGCAGCTTCAGCTGGCGGAGAAAAAACCACAAATGTTATTAGGTCTAGGGAATACAGTAGCCCAGTCATTGCTTCAAGACAACGAAGCAGAGGTCATAAAACTTAGGGGCAAATGGGGTTTAGTTGGAGGAATACCTATAGCTTTTTCCTATCATCCCTTAGCGGTACGACGAAGGCCAAATTTGTTTGACTCTTTTATAGCCGATTTAACACTTGTTTACGAAGAGCTGAGAAAAAACAATAAAAGCTTGTTCAACTAAAATCGAGTTGAACAAGCTTTTTGCAATGAGAAAGTTATAAGGATTCTGATTATTTAAAAAAATGTTAGCAAATGTCTCTTTATCTCTTCGTTCGTTCCTTCGACAACGATTTGTTGTTGTTCTTTATCGAATAATGCCTGGATAGGCTCTGGATATGTCTGACTAATATTGCGTAGCCGGATAGCTTCATCAAATTTAGCCGGATGCGCAGTCGAGAGCGCGACCGTCACTTCTCCCTCTCCGACAAGCTTGTCGACTGCTGCGACACCACAAGCTGTATGGGGATCCAACAGGTAGTCGTATTGTTCATAATAGTCGCTAATTGTGTTCAGACACTCTTCATTCTCCACACTATATGCAGTGAAGTCGCCCTGAACCTTCTGTAACAGCTGTTCTGGAATGACAATTTTACCTTCTGCCTTAAAGCGTGACATTAGAGCGTTGACGGCTTCACTGTCTTCTCCATATAGGTAGAACATATATCGCTCGAAATTACTTGCAACTTGAATGTCCATAGAAGGACTGTATGTTCCTCGAAAATCACCCGGCTGATAAACCCCTTCATTAACGAAGCGAGCCAGGATATTGTTCTCGTTCGTAGCTAAGATGAGCTTGTTAATCGGAAGCCCCATTCTCTGCGCGAGGTAACCGGCGAATATATCCCCGAAGTTGCCTGTAGGCACGCTGAAATTAATCTTATCAACTTGTCCCTTATTATTGATCAACTGGAAGTACGCGTAGAAGTAGTAAACCGTTTGAGCAAGAATCCGAGCGATATTAATCGAATTAATAGCCCGCAGATGGTAATCACGCTTGAAATTCACATCCGCGAATAGTTCCTTGATAATACGTTGGCAATCATCGAAGGATCCTTTAACAGCAAGGTTCAGTACGTTATCATTATCAACGGTTGTCATTTGCAGCTCCTGCACCTTACTCACCTTCTGGTGTGGATGTAAGATACAGATGCGAATTCCTTCCTTGCCCCGTACACCCTCAATCGCAGATGCCCCAGTGTCCCCTGAGGTAGCGCCAAGAATATGGATAATCGAATTATTCCGACGAGAGATATAAGAATAGAGGTTACCCAAAAATTGTAGAGCCACATCCTTAAACGCATAGGTTGGACCGTGAAATAGCTCTAATACGTATAGATCGTTGGTGACTCGATGCACTGGTGTCACAGCCTCGTGACGGAACGTTGAATAGCTTTCATCAACGAGCTTCTTGAGATCTGCTCGTGGTATCTCCTCATTCACGAATAATGAGAAAACCTCAAGTGCTAGCTCTGGATAAGTTAACCCTTGCCATTGCATAAGGGTAGTCTGTGATAGCTGCGGAAGCTTATCAGGTAAGAGTAATCCACCATCATCCGCCAATCCCATCAATACTGCATCGATAAATCCTATTGGCTTTACTTGTCCACGTGTGCTTATATACTTCATAATTAGCTCCTATTTATGTGAATTTATATATTGTAACTTTACTTCATGTGTTCGCCGCTAGTCAATTAGCTTATAATCCTTGGCAATCGTGGTAGCTTGCATTCTATTCTTCACTTCAAGCTTGCTAAAGATATTATACCCGTGGTTCTTAACCGTTCCTTCCGCCAACTCTAGCGTGGCCGCAATCTCTCTGTTCGACATCCCATTACTCATTAATTGGAGAATCTCGATCTCTCGCTTCGTTATAGATTCAATAAGCTGCGTACTCTTACTTGCATCACTTGTCTTATTCTCGTCCCAATTATTCTCAGCAAAGTCATCAGCAAATGCTCGTTGAACGGTTCTCCTAAGCCTATCCTGAGAAATTGGTTTCACGATGTAATCATAGGCATAAACATCAAATGCTGGTAAAGCATATTCTTTGTGAGATGTGAGAAACACAAGCTTCGCTGACCACTCAGCCTCCCTTAGGCGCTTAGCAAAATCGAGTCCGCTCTCCCTCGGCATATTAATGTCGACAAAGACTAAATCTACTCTATTACTCATTAGAAAAGAAAAAGCGGATGCCGTCTCTTGGAAGCTTCCGACAACTTCCACTTCACCGATCTTGGCAAGCATCCGATTCATAATCAAATGCATGGCCCTCTCGTCATCAATTATAACAATGTTCATCCTGCGCCCCTCCTTCCAGCTTGTCCGATTGTATCTAGGTCATTTGTAGCTCGTCCATTTGCAAGAGGAATAGAGAAGTAAAAGATGCTCCCCTGTTTAGGAGCGCTATCGAACCAAATATCTCCGCCATTAATTTGCACAAATTCTCTACATAGTGTTAGCCCCAGCCCAACGCCACGTTCTCCAGCTGTGCCCATGGATGAGGTCGGATATGACTCTTGGAATAACGTCTTGGCCTGATCAGGTGGTATGCCTTGACCTGTATCACTAACAGATACAACGACTTTCCCTTCGACTTGGTCCGCCTTTAGGACAATACTCCCCCCGAAATTTGTAAACTTAATAGCATTAGAAAGTAGATTTCGTATAATCAAATCCAACATTTCTTTATCTGCATAAACGTAGGTGTCATCAGATATTTCGGAACTTATATGAATACGTTTCCTTTCTCTGCGCACTTGTAACATACGCATATTCGTCTGTACAGCTTGAGACAAGTTCCATACTGCGGGAATAAACATCATCCCCCCTCGTTGGCTCTGAAACCAATCCAACAGGCTTTCAACGAGCGTAAATGTATTCTCAATTTGTTGTCCCATCTCATTGACGACTTCCTCATGATCCTCACCGCAGGCCTTCATCTCATCCCTCATCAATTCCATCAGGCTAACGAGCACGGCAAGTGGATCACGAATATCATGGGCAACTACGTTAAACATCTTATCCTTGAAGATATTCAATTCTGTAAGCTGCCTAGCATTAGTTCGTAATGTCTCTTCAGCAAGAACGGCTTCAGTTACATCACTTAACATAAGTACAATACCAGCGGGTTTTTGACTAGTATCATAAACATGGGCAACGTGAATGTCATAATATCGGATTTCAATTTGTTTTAAAATTCTCACCTTACTTTCTATAGATGGACCTTGTATAACCCTCCCAAGTAACTCTGGATAATCAGATAATACTTGGGCAGCAGTTTGTCCAATGATCTTCCTATCACTTAATCGTCCTATTATACGCACAGCAGACTGATTAAAACTAAGAATACAATGATCCTGATCGAATACGATGACCGCATCCTGCATGGATTCGAATACTTTCTGCAAGACCAGTGGCGCTAATTTCAGAAAATTAAATTGATAAATCCCCCACATGAAGAATATTCCTGAGAACAGAAAGCCAAACGGGGAAATATCTATGGGCATATAGAAGATATTCGTCAGATAAATAAGTGTAAGCCCATAGGGTCCACAGGAGCCTATCATCATTAAGATGACTTGTTTCTTCATATGAGATGAAACTTTACGATACATCTGAAGCATCAAACCGATGCCGATTACAAAAAGCATGTATGAATAGGCAACATGAAGCTTGTATAAGGGTCCTGGCTCAAAGGAGAATAATGAAAGCTCTCCCTCCTTGAGAAGCATCATCTCCTTATAGAACAAATGATGCCATTCATTCGTATAATGGCTGATAAACGTAATAACGGGAATGATCGCCAATATGGCGATGACCCATCTACGAAGATATGATTGACGACCCGTATAGTGCAAAACCATAATTGTCCAGAAGAACGTACCAAAGGAGATACCTATATATTCAATCCTTAGCCAGAAACGGACCTGCTCTAAAGTGGAACTAACAATTTCAAATGCATACCCGATTGAATAGAACGCACCAGCTAGCATACCTAGACCAAAACTTACGGAGATCGGGAACTCCCTTCGCCTCCAGGCTAGATAGGAGATGTATAACGTACAGCAACAGGTAACGATTAAGAGTGCAAATAGAAATAAATGGTAACTTATCGGCAATCGATTACCCCCGCAGTTGTAATAAATTATGTACTCCTATATTACCAGAAAATGGACAAAAAAACTTATAATTCGACAAAAAATAACCCTCTGCATATACACCAGAGGGTTATCATCATGTACTCGGCTTATTCAAATGCAATATTTGTCAACGGGCGACTTTGTTATTTGCCAAGAAAGGACTGCAGCATCCATACATGCTTCTCCAGACTGCTATGAATAGCGAGTAGCATATCTGCCGTTGTCTCGTCGCCTTCTGACTGGGCTTGCCCCATACCGTTCTTCAAGTCGGCTATCAGCGTTGTGAAATCTGCCGAAATTGATGCGACCATCTGCTCTGCTGTTTCATTCCCTTGCGCCTCCTTCACCTGAGCAAGCTCCATCGCGCCTTTCATAGTAGCTACCGGTTTACCTTCAATAGCAAGCAGTCGCTCCGCTAAATCATCAATGTAAAGGGCAGCCTCGGTATAAAGCTCCTCGAACTTGTTGTGTAGCGTGAAAAACTGTGATCCTTTAACATACCAATGGAAATTATGCAGCTTAACATATAGAACCGTCCAGCTGGCAATCTGCTTGTTCAGCAATTCTTGTAAGGATTTACTCACGATATGCTCCTCCTTGTCTATAACTCCAGTTTTCATCATATCTTGATCGACTCCTTCTCGTCAGTTAACTTCATCACTATAGTAGAATGGGCAGTCCGAACACTATTCATTCCGAATCGTATAAAATTATTCTATTTGGGGGGATGGTACCGAACTACCTTCTACTTGAATAAATTATAGAGATCGTATGAGACCCACTCCATGATAACGAAACAAACAGCTCAGATGAGGGGGAAGTCCAATGGTTACTTTGAATGTATCTGAAGATCAAGATTTCGAACAGCTTTATTACTTTCAGGATAGGGACAGCGGCCTTAAAGCCATCATTGTCATACACAACACGAAGCTTGGACCAGCGCTTGGGGGATGCCGATTATGGGAATACGTATCCGAAGAAGATGCCATCGTAGATGCTATTCGGTTGGCGCAAGGAATGACTTATAAATGTGCCATCGCTGGCCTTCCATATGGAGGGGGAAAAGCGGTTGTCATGGGTGATCCAAGTAAAGGAAATCATAAATTATTATTCCGGGCCTTGGGTCGATTTATTAATACCCTCCAAGGACGTTATATTACGGGTATAGATTTAGGGACAACCGTCGCTGACATGGACATGGTTAAGATGGATACGAACTTCGTGACCGATATCTCGGGCTCACTTGGGGCAACCGGGAATTTCACAGCCGAGATGACCGCGTATGGTGTTTTCCTAAGTATTCAAGCATCACTAAATTGTGCAATGAGTTCTAAGACACTAAAGGACAGAATCGTAGCTGTCCAAGGCTTAGGTAAGGTAGGATACTTCCTGTGTCGCTATCTCAAGCAAGCCGGTGCACAGCTTATCGTAACCGATATTGATAAACTAAGAGTGGAGAAGGTAGTCGAGGAGTTCGATGCCAAGCCCGTTCAACCTAATGATATATATAATCAAATCTGCGACGTCTTCTCCCCCTGTGCCCTAGGTGGTGTTCTGAACGATGTCACCCTCGCCCAGCTCCGCTGTGCCATTGTAGCTGGGGCCGCTAATAATCAATTAGCCGAGCCCCGGCACGGGGAGGAGCTTCAGAAGCTAGGTATTCTATATGCTCCAGACTATGTTATTAATGCGGGAGGTATCATTGTAACAGCCTCTGAATTAACTAATCGGAATGCCGCCCATGCCAAGCAGAACGTGAGTAAAATTGATCAGACCCTTAGAAAAGTATTCGATCACGCACTAGCGCAAGGTATTCCAACCTCTACGGCTGCAGATCAACTAACGGAGCAAATTCTAGCAACCCCCTGAGAGGCATAACAGTGTATATCCGATTCATCCATTTACGAGGTTAGCTTGTTGCGTCCCTCGCTCTTTGATATATAGAGCTTCCGATCTGCTTCCTTAAGTAGCTCTTCTGTGGAGGAATAATCCCTTGAATACTGGGCAAGTCCAGCGATTGCCAAGTTCTTGCGTTCGTTCATCAACAATTTGCCCAAGTTTACGTTTAGAGCTCCCAATGTTCGTGGCTATCTCTACAAAACGTGTTGCTAAGAGACCAATTTCATTCTTAGATGCTGTAAGAAGAGGAATCTCTTGGCTAGACGGTCACGCAAGCACAAATATTGCATTAGCCTTGCATAAAACCTAACAGACAAGCTATGTATGTTAAATAGTGCAATTTAAGTTTAATATTCCCAGATACATTTCCGGTCTCAACGCCAAACAAGCTGACTCTAAGTGGAAATAGGCTCTGTTATCCATTTAATGGTATTAGTTACTTTTTATTCTTCGCTTTTCGTTTTCTT
>Ga0209276_100694_pt1 | contig 37876 bp, 35 predicted proteins | sample DewCreD2012metaG_3_FD_185473 | JGI IMG/M metagenome (GOLD analysis project Ga0209276, IMG submission 185473) | Hot spring sediment bacterial and archeal communities from British Columbia, Canada, to study Microbial Dark Matter (Phase II) - Dewar... ...
CAGCCGCCCTCAAGTACGGCGCCCCAGGCGAAATCGGCCCCAACAACGAGGTGCGCCGCATCTCCGTCGTCCCCGCTCCCTACCAGCAGCCCCACCCGCCCGTCTTCGTCTCCACCATCGGCAGCCTCGACTCCGCCCGCTGGTGCGGACGCAAGGGCTTCATCCCCACCTACTTCCTCCCCACCGACCGCGCCGTGGAGTACGGCCAGGCCTACCGCGAAGAGGCCCAGGCCGCCGGCCACAACCTCGCCTTCGGCCAGAACGAGGCCCTCGTCCGCTGGCTCCACATCGGCAAGTCCAGAGAGGAGGTCTTCCGCAAGATCGAGGAGTACGACGTCCCCCTCTTCACCATGTGGTACCACTGGTTCTTCCCCCGCATCCTGGATGTCCCGGGGGAGTCCTATGCCGAAAAGGTCCTCAACAGCGGCCTGCTGATAGCAGGCACCCTGGACGAGGTGAAGCGCCAGTTCGTAGAGACCTTCGAGCGGTTCCCGGCCGAGTACCTGGTCCTCATCTGGCACTTCGCCCAGGAGCCCCTGCACGAAGTCCTGGAGGAGATGGAGATCTTCGCCACCAAGATCCTGCCCGAACTGCCATAGCTTGAAAGCACACCGTAAGCGCGTAGCAAAGACGGAAGGAGGGAAAGAGGTCATGGAAAAGGACTCTTACTGGCAGCGTTACTGGACGAGGCGACTGGGCCGCCGCCAGTTCCTGCGATACGCTGCGGGTGGCGCTGGCACCCTCGCCTTTCTGGCGGCATGCCGGCAGGAGGAAGCTGCCCCACCGCCGCAGCAGACTCCGGCGGCGCCGCGGGCGCCTACCGCCGGTCAGGGTGGCACCCTGGTGCTGCACGACAACGGCGACCCGGCTAGCTTTGACTATTACAAGACATGGTCCTACCGGACCATGATCTACATGTCGATGGTCTACCCCAAGCTGTTGAAGTTCAAGGTCGGCCCGGGGGTAGGGCCCCTCGACTTCGACATCGTGCCCGACCTGGCTGTGGCCATGCCCGAGCAGCCCGACGCCACCACCTACATCTTCAAGCTCCGCCCCGCCAAGTGGGAGAACAAGCCGCCCCTCAACGGCCGGGCGCTGACGGCCGAGGACGTGGTCAAGAACTGGGACCGCTTCAAGGCCGAGCACCCCAACCGCTCCTTGCTCGTTGACGTGGACCGGGTGGAGGCCACCGCCCCCGACACGGTACGCTTCGTCCTCTCTCGCCCCCTGGGGCCGTTCATCAACCACATCGGGCACCAGGGCATGTTCTACATCATGCCGTACGAGCTCTTCGGCACCGGCCAGCTCGAGAAGGACATGTGGAGCGCCGGGCCATTCCTGTTCCGTGGCTACCAGGTAGGTGCCGAGGTGCGCTTCGAGTGGAACCCCAACTTCTACATCCCTGACAGGCCTCGGCCGAACACCGTAATCTACCGCTTGATCCCGGACACGTCCACCACCATCTCCCAGCTGCGCACCAAGCAGATCGACTCCCTGGCCTGGACGGCGGTGGTAGGCGCTAAGGACCTGTCCTCCCTCAAGAGCGACCTGCCCGGCGCCACCTTCACCCCCTACGATGTCCAGGGCAACTCATGGATAGGGTTCGACCTGCGCGACCCCGTCTTCCAGGACAAGCGGGTACGACAGGCCATCTCCATGGCCATAAACCGGGACGACCTGGTCAAGGTCTCCGAGGAAGGTCGCTGGGCCCTGCCCTACGGCGTGCTGGACAAGTGGTACTTCGACCCGAAGAAGAACGAGTTCCCCAACGCGCGCTACTACCAGTACAACCTCAACGAAGCCAAGGCATTGTTGCAAGCGGCAGGACACACGCGGCTGGGCCCTTACGACATGATCGCCTCGGCCGTGTGGACGCCAGAGCAGCTCCAGACCGCCCAGCTCATCCAGCAGCAGCTGCGGGCAGTAGGCATCGAGACTAACCTCAAGCAGCTGCCCTTCGCCGAGTACTACGCCCAGACGGTGATCGGCGGGCGCTGGCAGGGCGCTATTGCCGTGTCGTCCAACCTGGTGGGGGCCGACCCCAACGAGTACTTCTCCCTGCTGTGGAACCCGGACAGCCCTCGGCTCATCGCGCCGGGGCTGGAGCCCATCCTGCGCCAGGACACGGAGCTCATGAGCGCCATCGAGCGGCAGCGGCGGGAGGTGGACCCCAACCGGCGCCGCGAGGCCATCCGCGAGGTGGTCAATATCATGGCCGACCGCATGTACAACGTGCCTCACGTGGTGCCCAGACAGTACCACGTGCACCAGGCCAACGTGTACGAGCTGCACTGGATATTCACCTACGCCCAGGAGTACCTGCTCGACGCTTTCAAGGCATGAGGGAGGGCGATGCTGAAGGTAGACGTCCTGCTGCAGGGCTATTCCTTCACCACCGATGCCGGAGTGATCGGCTTCTGTAGCGTGGTCCTCATCGAAGGGGACTCCCAGCGGGTGCTCGTGGACCCGGGCCATGTTGGCCGGCGCATCTTCGTCGGCCCGGCCCTGGAGCAGCGGGGCCTCACCCCCGCCGATATCGACTACGTGGTCATGACCCATGCCCACTGGGACCACGTACAGAACTGGGACATCTTTCGCGACACGCCGGTGGTGATGCACAGGCTGGAGTGGAAATATTCCCAGAACCCCCACCCGAACGACTGGGCCACCCCCTTGTGGACAGGGGACTCTTTACGCCAGGCCCGCATCGTCGAGGTGGAAGAGGGCTACGAGGTCATCCCCGGCTGCCGCATCATCGAACTGCCGGGACACTCGCCGGGGAGTATCGGCGTCGAGGTGGAGACGGAGCAGGGGCTGTGCATCATCACTGGCGACGCCCTGCACTTCGCCTCGGTGGCCCTCACCAAGCAGAACCCGCTGGTCTTCTGGGACGACGACCTGGCCAGGAAGAGCATCGAGCGGGTGGTCCAGCGGGCAGACATCATCTACCCCGGACACGACCGGCCATTCCGGGTCGTGAACGGACAGGTAGAGTACGTCCAGCCGCTGCGCATCACCATGCTCGGCTTCGGCCCCGAGACGACAGGAGTCGCCTTCGACCCCAACTACAAACGCCAGGTCTGGATCATGCCGGGCATCGAAGAGCAGCGGGCCCGGCTGGGCCTGGACTAGAGCGGCCATGGCGGTCCCTGCCCTGGCAGGAGTGCGTGTCGTCGAGTGCGGCGGCATGGCCGCGGCCGCCTATGCCGGCAAGCTGCTGGCCGACATGGGCGCCGAGGTGATAAAGGTAGAGGAGCCGGAGGGCGACCCGGCTCGGCGGTGGGGTCCCTTTCCCGATGAGGGCCCTCACCCCGAGAGGAGCGCCCTCTTCCTCTATCTGAACCAGAACAAGAAAGGCATCACTCTGGACTTGCGGCAGCCGAGGGGGCAGGAGCTGCTCTCGCGCCTGGTCGCCCATGCTGATGTCCTGGTGCACAACTTCCCAGCGCCGGAGATGGCCGCCCGCGGCCTGGAGTACGAGCGGCTGGCCGCCGCCAACCCCGGCCTGGTCATGGCCAGCATCTCGCCTTTCGGCCTGTCGGGGCCGCACAAGGACTACAAGGCCCACGATATCAACGTTATGGCCGCTGGCGGCTGGGTGTGGCTCAACGGCGTTACCGGGCGCCCGGACATGGCCCCCCTCAAGCCCTACGGCCCCCAGACCGAGTACCAGTCGGGGTTGGCTGCAGCCGTGGCCGTCATGGGGGCCCTCATCTGGCGACTGGACACGGGTAGGGGGCAGCATATCGAGGTCTCGGGGCAGGAGGTGGTCTCCACCGAACTGGAGTTCGTCTTCCCGTTCTGGCCGTACGAGGAGCGGGTGCCTGTGCGCTGGGGCCACCGTATCGTCGCCCCCTGGGACTACTTCCGTTGCCAGGACGGGTGGGTCTTCATCATCTGCGTAGAGGAGCACCAGTGGCAGCGTCTGGTGGAGCTGATGGGCGACCCCGAATGGGCCCACTGGGAGGTGTTCGGCAACCGCCTGCTGCGTGGCCAGAACTACGACGCCCTGAAGCCCTTCCTCGATGAGTGGTTCGCCCAGTGGAAGGTGGACGACCTCTACCGGGCGGCCCAGGAGAAGAGGATCCCCCTGGGCCCCGCCCTGGACATGCCGGGCCTGTTCGCCTCGCAGCACCTCCAGGAGCGCGACTTCTTCGTGGAGGTGGACCACCCCGTAGCTGGCCGCCTCTCGTACCCCGCCAGCCCGTACCGCTTCCTCTCGGAGACGCCGGCCGTCCCCCCTGGCCCGGCACCCACCCTCGGCCAGCATAACCGCGAGGTCTACTGCGGCCTGCTGGGGCTGCCCGAGGCCGAGCTCGACAACCTGCGACAGGAAGGCGTGGTGTAGAACGGCATGGCTGAGCACCGTAAAGGCCCTCTCACTGGCGTCAGGGTGGTGGAGCTGACCACCGCCTGGGCCGGCCCCTACGCCGGCCAGCTCCTCGCCCACTTGGGCGCCGAGAGCATCCGGGTCGAGTCCACCCGACGGCTGTGCGTCACCCGTACGGCCGGCCCCATGGCTGACCGTGTGCCCGGCCCCGACCGGGCAGGCTACTATGGCGAGTACAACCAGGGGAAACGCAGCGTGCAGATAGACCTGTCGCGGCCCGAAGGGGCCGAACTGGTCAAGCGCCTGGTTGCCATCAGCGACATCGTCATCGAGAACTTCGCCCCCGGTGTAGTGGAGCGCTGGGGCCTGGGATACGAGGACCTTCGGCGCGTAAAGCCCGACATCATCATGGTCAGCCTGTCGGGCCACGGCCGCAAGGGCCCCCTGAGTCACTACGTTTCCTACGGGCCGTACCTGGTGGCCCTCTCAGGCTTTTCCACCATGACCGGTTACCCGGGGTGGGAGCAGCCCATGCACGTGGGCATGTCCTATCCCGACCCCAACGGCGGCTGGCACGGCGCCTATGCTGCCCTGGTGGCCCTTTGGCACCGCAAGCGCACGGGCCAGGGCCAGTACGTAGACCTGAGCCAGTGGGAGGCGGCCGTAGCCCTGTTGGGCGATGCCGTGGTCGCCTACTCCATGACTGGCCACCAGCCCGAACGGCTGGCCAACCGTGACCCTATGATGTGCCCGCACGGCATCTTCCGCTGTGCGCCCGCCCAGGATGGCCTGCCCGAGGGGCTCCTGCCCGAGGACCGCTGGCTCAGCATCGCCTGCGCCAGCGACGCTGAGTGGCGGGCCCTCTGCCGGGTCATCGGCAAGCCGGAGATGGCCGAAGACCCCCGTTTCGCCACCTTCGAGGCCCGCAAGGCCCACGAGGACGAGGTGGAGCGGGCCGTGGAGGAATGGACGGCCACCCAGGAGCCCTACGAGGCCACGCGCAAGCTGCAGGCAGCGGGCGTGGCCGCCTATCCCGTCCACTCCAACAAGGACGTGGCCGAAGACCCACACCTCAACGCGCGCAACTTTTTCTCCCTCAAGGAGCACCCGGTGGTAGGCGTGCGCAAGCACACAGGCATACCGTGGCGCATGTCGGGCACGCCTTGCGAGGTATGGCGGGCGGCGCCCACCCTGGGTCAGGACAACGAGTACGTGTTCTGCCGCCTGCTGGGCCTCTCCCGGGAAGAGCTGGAAAGCCTCCAATCGAGCGGAGTCATATCCTGAGCACAGGGGGTAAGGAGCGATGGACCTGGACCGCATCCCCAAGTTCGACCAGCTGCCCATCAAGGAGGGCGCCCCGCCCGAGTCCAACTGGGGCGTCTTCGGCGACGACGACCAGCTCGGTTGCCTCAATTTCCTGACCGAGGAGAGAGTGGTAGCGGCCGCCAGGCTGGTGAGGAAGGGCAAGGTCTTCCGCCTGGACACGCCCATCGGCTATGCCGACCCTCCCCTCTTCAACCGCCGGCCCGTGCAGCACACCATCATCGACTGGCGCCCCCATGGCTTCCTTGCCTTCGACGACCAGCTCGACGCCTACAACACTCAGGAGGGGGCCCAGTGGGACGGCCTCGGGCACGTGGGCCATCTCCGCCACGGCTTCTACAACGGCGCCTCCCCGGAGCAGGTGGCCAACAAGGAGCGCCTGGGCATCCACCTGTGGGCCAACCGGGTGGTAGGCAGGGGCGTCCTCATCGATGTGTTCAAGTACCGGCAGGACCAGGGGCGGCCTGTCGACCCGGGCGAGACCGTGGCCTATTCCCTGGCCGACCTGCAGGGGGCGCTGGCGGCGCAGAAGACCCAGCTGCAGCCGGGCGACATCCTGCTGGTGCGCACCGGCTGGCTACAGCACTACCTGAAGTCCTCGCCCGAGGCCAAGCAGCACATGGCCGACCTGCGCAACCTGCGCGCCTGCGGGCTGGAGTCCAGCCGCGAGCTGGCCGCCTGGCTCTGGGACAACCGCGTGGCCGCCCTGGCCACCGACTGCCCGGCCGTTGAGCCCTGGCCCTGGGACCCCAGAGACGAAGGAGCCCTCCACTACCGCACCCTCGCCCTGCTGGGGCTGCCCATCGGCGAGCAGTTCAACCTGGAAGCCCTGGCGGCTGACTGTGCCGAGGACGGCGTGTACGAGTGCATGGTCGTATCGGTGCCGCTGTACTTGGTGGGCGGCATCGCATCGCCTCCCAACGCCGTGGCCATCAAGTAGGCCCAGCCAGAGACCAGATTAGGGGGCCGTGCGGATGTGCACGGCCCCCTTTTTACAGCTGAGAGACGGCCACCCGGGCCTCAGACGGAGATAAGCTCCTTCAGGAGGGGGCTTTCCCTGACCTCGCTGGCAGGGCCGGAGAGGGCGATGCGGCCTTTATCCATGATGTAGGCCACATCGGCCATCTCCAGCGCCAAGGGTACATTCTGCTCTACTAGGAGTATGGATATACCCCGTTCCCTCACCTTGGCCAGCGCATCGGCGATGCGCTCCACGAACGTAGGCGCCAGCCCCTGTGTGGGCTCGTCCACCAGGATCACCTTGGGCTCGCCGATGAGCGCCCGGGCGATGGCCAGCATTTGCTGCTCGCCGCCGGAGAGGGTCCGCGCCTCCTGTCCTCCCCTCTCTCGCAGGATAGGGAAGAGCTCGTAGATAGCCTCCAGTTGCCCGCGCTCGTTGCCCAACCTGCGCCCCAGCATGGCCAGGCGCAGGTTGTCCCACACCGTAAGGCCCCGGAACACGCGCCGGTCCTCGGGCACGTAGCTCAGCCCCAGGCGCGAGATCTCATGGGTAGGCAGGCCTACGATCTCCTTCCCCTCCAGACGCACGCTGCCCCGGCGCGATGGCACCAGCCCCATGATGGCCCGCAGGGTAGTGGTCTTGCCCACCCCGTTGCGCCCCAGAAGGGCCACTATCTGCCCTCGCCGCACCGACAGAGAGACGCCCTGCACTATGTGGCTCGGGCCGTAAAAGGCGTGGAGGTCGTTGACGGTCAGGACCTCGCCATCGTTCATCTCGTCGCCCCCGCTCACCGGCGCGCGGCCTCGTCCGCTCTACTTGTGCCCCAGGTAGGCCTCCACTACCTCCGGCAGTTCCTTTATCTGCCCCGGCAGGCCCCGGGCCAGCACGCTGCCCCGGTGCAGCACCGTCACATAGTCGGACACGTTCAGCAGCAGGTCTATCTTGTGCTCCACCAGGAGTACGGTCACGTGCTCCGCCAGCCGCCGCACCAGGGACATCATGGCCTCCGATTCGCCCAGGCTCATGCCAGCGGTGGGCTCGTCCAGGAGCAGCAACCGAGGCCCGGTGGCGAGGGCGATGCCCACGTCAAGGGCCCGCTGCTCGCCGTGAGAGAGCTGGCTGGCCAGAAGGTGGGCCTTGGCCTCCAGGCCGACGGCCCTCAGCACCCTCTCCGCCGTCTGGGCGGCATCGCGCAGCGCGTCGGCCTTGGACCAGAAGTTGAACTGCTTCCATTTGGCCTGGGCGGCGATGCGCAGGTTCTCCATCACCGTCAGGTTCCAGAAGATGTCGGTGATCTGGAAGGAGCGGGCCACCCCCAGCTTACACACCTGCGGCTCCGCCCGTCCCGATATGCGCTTGCCGTCCAGGTACACGGCGCCCTTGTCGGGCTTTAGCCGCCCCGAAATGATATTCATGAGCGTCGTCTTGCCAGAGCCGTTGGGGCCGATGACGGCGTGGACGGTGCCACGCTCGACGTGGAGGTCCACTCCGCTCAGGGCCACCACTCCCCCGAAGGACTTGCTCACCCCCTCCACGGCCAGCACTACCTGGTCGCCGTCCCTAGCCATACTCCACCACCCTCTCCGGCCGGGCCGCTTGCCACCGCCGGCCCACGGCGCGCATTAGCCAGCCCTTGATGTTGCCCCAGATGCCCTCCGGGAAGCCCAGCACGCACAGTACCACCAGCACCCCCAGCACCAGCAGCCAGGCCGATGTGATCCGGCTCAGGTATTCCTGGAAGGCGAGGAAGATGCCGGTGCCCAGGAAAGGCCCTACGAAGGTGCCCCGACCGCCCAGCAGCACCGATATGACCGCCACCCCCGACAACGGCCAGTTGATGGCGTCCAGCCCCACGAAGTGGAAGAAGGTGCTGTGCAGCACCCCGGCCACGCCGGCGAAGGCCCCCGCCAGCACGAAGGCGATCCAGTGCACCCTGGTGCTGTCGATGCCCGTGGCCAGGGCCCGCGTCTCGCTCTCCCGCACCGCTTGCAAGGCCTTGCCCATGGGGGAGAGCACCACCCGGTGCATGGCCCACAGCGACACCACCGTCACCGCCAGCACGAAGAAGTAGAAGGTGCCGGGGTCGCGGATGGAGTTGGCCTCGAAGCCGAAGCCGAGCGTGGGCGATGGCACCCCCCGCAGCCCATCGGTGCCGCCCGTCCAGTCCTTGGCCAGCGAGTAGGCGGCGTAGAACAGGATCTGGTTAAAGGCCAGGGTGAGCATGGAGAAATAGACCCCGCGCCGGCGCAGGCACAGCCAGCCCAGCACCGTGGCCATGGCTACCGTCACCGCCAGCGCCAATACCAGCGCCACCCAGAAGTTATCGGTCAGCCTCACCAGCACATTGCCCGCCGTGTAGGCGGCTATGCCGTAGAAGGTGGAGTGACCGAAAGAGAGCAGGCCCCCGTAGCCGAAAATGATGTTCAGGCTGGTGGCCAGCAGCCCCAGGATCAGAACGTGGGTGGCCAGGTTCAGGTCCGGCCCCACCAGGCCCACAATGACCATGCACAGGGTAATGATGGCCACGGGGTTGCGGTCGAGGAGCGCCCACAGCTCGGCCGGCCCTAGCCGCAGCCCCCGCTCGGCCACCCGTGCTGCGCCCGCGACGCCGCGAGCCGGGGCCCGCTGCTCCGTCGTCGCCGGGTCCTTCTGAACCTCTTCCATCATTCTCTCCCCAGGAGGCCCCGTGGCCTCGCCAGCAGCACCAGGGACATGAGGATGAAAATGGCCACATCCTTCCACTGCGGCCATTCCATGGAGACCAGGCTGGTGACCAGGCCGATGAGCAGTCCGCCGGCCACCGAGCCGCCGAAGCTGCCCAGCCCGCCCACGACCACCACCACGAACACCGTGACCAGGATCTCCAGCCCCATGTCGGGGTGCACCCCGCGCAGCGGGGCCGACAGCACCGCTGCCAGGGCTGCCAGGGCCAGCCCCAGACAGAAGACGATGCGACGCACGTGGATCACGTCTATGCCCAGCGCCATGGACATGGCGCTGTCCTGGGCCACCGCCCGGATGATCCGCCCCAGGTCTGTCCGCTCCAGCACCAGCCAGGTCAGCACCAGCAGCACCACGCCGATGGCCGCCGCCACCGCCAGGTACTTGGAGAAGTCCATGAACCCCAGAGGTATGGTCCCCGACAGTTCGCCGGGTATGTCCACCGGCTTGCCTATCTTCCCGAACCCCACCCGAATGCTCTCGGTGATCACGTACGACAGGCCAAAGGTCATGAGCAGCGGCTCCAGCCCGGTCCGGTCCAGGAGCGGTCGCAAGAGCCAGCGCTCAGTGACGATGCCGACCAGTATCAGGCCGATGGGCGCCCCCACCAGCGCCAGCCAGAACACCCCCAACCTGTCCACCATCAGGAATCCAAGATATGCACCCAGGGCGTAGATGGCGCCGTGAGCGAAGTTGACCACGTTCATCTGCCCGAAGATGAGGGACAGCCCCGCCGCCAGCAGCGCCAGCATCACTCCGTTGGCCAGACCCACCAGCACCTGACTGGCTACCTCTTCCATCGCCACCTCGCCTCTATCGGGCTCGCTTTCCCCTTTGCCGGTCGTCCCCCGGAGGCGGGGGCCCTCGCGTGCAGGGCCCCCGCCTCGGACAGCCTCACACTACTGGCCGCAGGGCGGCAGCATGGACTCGGCGCCAGCCGCACTGGCCACCACCTGCCGCAGGGCCCACTCGGGGTCGCCTGCCTGGCGGGCCTGGTCGGCCGTGTTGCCTCGGCCCACTATCATGGTGCGCGCGATCTCACCGTCGCACTGACGGATGAATATAGGCTCGGTGAAGTCGTAAGAGCCAGGCACGGCCGCCGCCACCCGGCTCGGGTCGGTGGTGCCGGCCTTCTTCACCGCCTCGGCATAGACCTTGATCGTGTCGTACATGATGGCCGCGTAGCCATCGGGCGGGACGCCATAACGGGCACGGTATGCCTGGGCGAACCGCCCGGTGGACGGGTACTGGCTGGAGGCACCCCAGTAGAAGGGCAGCAGGGCGTGGGTGTTGGCGATCAGGTCGTACCCCGCCGACTTGTCGATAGTCAGGTCGGTGATGCCGGCCATGACCTTGGTGTCGGCGTCGAACAGCCCGAAGGCCGTCGCCTGCTTGAAGAAATTGACCATGTCGCCGCCCGCCGAGAACACGTAGACCACCTCGGGGTTGGCCCTGGCGATAGACGGGATGTAAGAGCTGAAGTCGGTAGTGCCCAGGGGGGCCATCGTCTCGCCGACGATGGTCACGCCCAGCCGGCTGGCGGTCCTGTCCAGGATGGCCTTCCACTCGTGGCCATAGGCATAGTCCGGGTAGATCACCCACCAGCGGCGACCCAGGTTCTTGGACACCCAGTCCAGCACGAAGGGGGCCGCGGCGCTCTGGGCCCACGCCGTGTGGAACGTGTACTCGCCCCGCTCCTTGCGCAGCGTGTCCGTGGCCGAGGTCGCGAAGTACAGCACCCCCGCCGCCTTGGTCACGCTGTTGATGGCCAGATTACCGCCAGCGTGGATGGTGCCGGCGATCATGTCCACCCTCTCCTGCTGGATGAGGGACTGGGCCTGCCGGGCCGCCTCGTCGGTCTGTAGCTTGTCGTCGCGGATGATGAGCTGCAGCGGCCTGCCTAGGACGCCGCCAGCCGCGTTTATCTCGTCCACGGCCAGGCGTGCCGCGTTGGCCTGGCTTTCGGCCAGCGAAGCGTACACCCCCACAAAAGGAAGAACGAGGCCGATCTTTATGGGCTGCCCGCTGGCGCCCGTGGGTGTCCCTGTGCCGGGGGTGGTGGCCTCCTCTCCAGCACAGGCCACCACCGCCAGGCTGGCGAGCCAAACCGCCAGTAGTAGTAAAGGCTTACGCATATCCTGACCCCTCGGAATAGAGATTTCGGCAAGCTGCTACCCGCGGCGTGTCATACACGCCTCTACCATGCCTGCCTGAAGGTCGCACCTCCCTCCCGCCTGGCCGTGGCCCTGCTACCGGCCCGGCCGAACGATGAGCGGACTCCTGCATTCGCCTGCCCGATAAGTCACCTCCTCGCCAGGGCTGCGGGTCCCCCGCTCACTCTCACTCGTAGCTGCCCGGCGGAGCAACGCCGCGTGCTCGTCCCCTCGCGCGGCGTCGCCCGGCCCGCTCGCCAACGGTGGGCCGACGACAAGAGCGCCTGAGGATGCGGGGTCGCAGGTAGGGGAGACCACGGCCGGGGGCGACATACCACCGGCGATGAAGGCTGTCGCTGCTGGCTCCCTCGGCTCCCGTAGCGATCGGACGGCAGCATATACCATTGTGAGCTGCACGAAGCAAAACTCATATAGAGTTTACCCTGGTGCGAGCTAGAGTCAACCCCGGGCCATGTATGGCAACTGATGACATTCCCATCGATTAGATGGTGAAAAGACGCATATTTTCTCATGATGCTATCGGAAAAACTATAGGAAATTATGCGGTTGACCCTAGTGCAAGCGCCTCATACACTCGTGACGGACATCCAGAACCATCCGGGAGGTGCCATGGTCAAGCCCATCATCCAGATCTACCCGGTGATACCGGCCTCCGACGAGGAGCGCCAGCGGCTCCGCCCCATCGGCCGCAACCGCCAGCTCTACCACCAGGTCCTCAAGGACTGGCGCCTGCTCGCCCAGGCCGCCGACGACCTCGGCTTCTGGGGCCTCTCCTCCATCGAGCACCACTTCCACTCCGAAGGCTTCGAGGTCGGCCCCAACCCAGGCATCATCGACGCCTGGCTCGCCGCCCACACCAGGCGCGCACGCCTCGGCCAGCTCGGCTACGTCATGACCACCCAAAACCCCCTCCGCGTGGCCGAAGAAACCGCCATCCTCGACCACATCCTCGAGGGCCGCTTCTTCGTCGGCTTCGCCCGCGGCTACCAGGCCCGCTGGACCAACATCATGGGCCAGGCCTACAACACCAGGGCCACCCTCTCCACCGGCGACGAGGCCGACCAGCTCAACCGCCGCATCTTCGAGGAGATGGTCGACATCGTCCTCAAGGCCTGGACCCAGGACGCCCTCGACTACAACGGCCACTTCTTCCAGATACCCTACCCCTACCACTCCGGCATCACCGACTACCCTGCCTACCCAGCCGCCCTCAAGTACGGCGCCCCAGGCGAAATCGGCCCCAACAACGAGGTGCGCCGCATCTCCGTCGTCCCCGCTCCCTACCAGCAGCCCCACCCGCCCGTCTTCGTCTCCACCATCGGCAGCATCGACTCCGCCCGCTGGTGCGGCCGCAAGGGCTTCATCCCCACCTACTTCCTCCCCACCGACCGCGCCGTGGAGTACGGCCAGGCCTACCGCGAAGAGGCCCAGGCCGCCGGCCATAACCTCGCCTTCGGCCAGAACGAGGCCCTCGTCCGCTGGCTCCACATCGGCAAGTCCAGAGAGGAGGCCCTCAGAAAGGTCCAGGACTACGACGTTACCCTCTTCACCATGTGGTATCGCTGGTTCTTCCCCCGCATGATGGACACGCCGGGCGACTCCGACGTGGAGAAGGTCCTCAACAGCGGCCTCGTCATCACCGGCACCCTGGACGAGGTGAAGCGCCAGTTCGTGGAGACCTTCGAGCGGTTCCCGGCCGAGTACCTGGTCCTCATCTGGCACTTCGCCCAGGAGCCCCTGCACGAAGTCCTGGAGGAGATGGAGATCTTCGCCACCAAGATCCTGCCCGAACTGCCATAGCCGAGCGCACCCCCAGGTGACCGGCGGCACCCCTCCCCCACAGGTGCTACCGCCCGTGAGGGGAGGGGTGCTAGTATGTAGCCGCCGTAGATATCTTTGGCGGCCCGATGACGGCACCCGCAGGGCCGCGGGAGGCATGTCCATGCAGCGGGAGGTCGCCTTCTACAGCGACGGCCTCAGGATCGCAGGCATCTACTACCTGCCCGATGACCTGGCGCCCGGGGAGCGACGGCCAGCGGTCCTGTGCCTGGACGGCTACTCGGGACTGAAGGACACCTACCTCTTGCCCGTACCCGAGCGGCTGGCCCGGGAGGGCTACGTGGCCCTGGCCATCGACCACCGCGGGTTCGGCAAGAGCGAGGGGGCCAGAGGCAAGCTCATGCCCTTCGGCCAGGCGCAGGACGCCATGGATGCGATCACCTTCTTGCAGCAGCAGCCCGAGGTAGACCCTCAGCGCATCGGCCTCTACGGCACCAGCTTCGGGGGTGGCACCGTGGCCTGGGTAGCGGGCACCGACCGTCGTGCCAAGTGCGTGGTATCGGTGGTGCCCGTGGCTGACGGCGAGCGCTGGCAACGCAGCCTGCGCGCTCACTGGCAGTGGCTCGAGTTCCTGAGGGAAGTAGAGGAGGACAGGCGCCAGCGAGTGCTGACCGGATCTTCCCGACGCGTAGGGCTGGACGTCATTATGCCCTGCGACCCCCACGGCACCCGGGCGGTTGCCGAGCTCTACAGGCCCGCCGAAAACCTCCCCGAGGGATACCCTCTGGAGAACATCGACGCCACCCTCACCTGGCGCCCGGAAGAGCGGGCGCACCTGATATCGCCCCGGCCCATCCTCATCATCGGCTGCGAGAGGGACGGCGTCGCGCCAGTGGTGGAGGCCGAGTCCCTCTACGCGAAGGCCCGCGAGCCCAAGCGCCTGGTGGTCATCCCCGATGCCTACCACCACGACGTGTACCGGGGCATCAATCCCCAGGTGTTCGAGACCGTCATGCAGGAGACGCTGGCCTGGTTCAGGGCCTACCTTTGAGGCTGGCGGCAGTAGGGCGCCGACGGGAAACACAGACCGGCAGGGGCTGCGCTCAATGCAAACGCAGCCCCTGCCGCATCCCGACGCCGATGCCCTAGCCCGAGCGCTGGCGGGGGGCAGGCCGCCAGCGCACCGCCTCCGGCTGCCCCAGCCGGTTCCGCAACACCCCTATCCCCTGCACCTCCAGCTCCACCTCGTCCCCAGGCCTCAGCACCCGCCCCAGCTCCAGCCCACAACCACGCCCCACCGTGCCCGAACCAATCAGCTCGCCCACCTGCAACCCCTCACCCCACGACACGTACGCCACTATCTCCTCCGGCCGCCACATGATCGCCCCAGACCTGCCCCGCGACCACTCCTCCCCGTTCACCCTCGCCACCATCTCCAGACCCATCAGGTCCACCTCGTCCACCGTCACCACCCACGGCCCCACCGCCGTGGCAAAGTCCTTCCCCTTGGCAGGCCCCAGCCCACTCTCCATCTCCCTACCCTGTATGTCCCGCGCACTGAAATCGTTGAATATCGTCACCCCAAATATGTGCCCCAACGCCTCCTCAGGCACCAGGTCCCGCCCAGCCTTCCCCACCACAAAACCCAGCTCCAGCTCGTAGTCCATGGCCTGCGTGTACCCAGGCCACGGCACCTCCCACTCGTGCCCCAACAGCGTCCCCACATTGCCCTTGTAGTAGATCGGTATCTCGTAGAACACGTCGGGCACTTGGCGGCCGAGGCGGGCAGAGGCATTCTTCAGGTGCTCCTCGAAGGCCAGGCAGTCCCGCATCACCGGCGGGTCCACCGCCGCCAGCCACCGCACCCCGCCCAAAGGCAGCGACGCGTCCCCAACATCGGCCGCGGCCGCCCTCTCCACCCCCTCCAGAAACTCCTCCCCAAGCCCTATCGCCGCCGTCATGCTCCCGGGAAACAGCGCCCGCGCCAGCCGCCTGGCCGCCTCCCTGCTCGCCCCCCGCCTCTCCAATCGCAGCCGCTCCGCCACTGCCAGGTCCACCACCCGCCCCTCCTCCGCCAACACCAGCACCAGCCGCGCCTCCTCCCCATCAGGCCCCTCTACCGATATCCTTCCCAGCTTCATGCCAGACTCCTCAGCGGGTGTCCCAGGTACTGCTGCATCTTGGCCGCTATATCGGGCAGGTTGAGCGGATGGCAGGGTGGCTCGCCGCGCAGCTCGGAGAAGGCCCGCGCCAGGTTGCCCACTATCCGCTCGCTCTCCCCCCACTCCCCATACCGCCCCAGCTCTATCTGCCTCGCCCCCTCCAGCGGGTCCCTCACCCCAGCCTCGTACAGCTCCCTGGCCCTCTCCTGCACCATCCGCAGGTACCCCTCCACCTCGTCCAGCGCCTCGGGCCCGCACACCTCCCCGTGACCAGGCACGATCACCTCCGCCCCAAGCCCCCTCAGCCTCTCCAGCGTCTCAAAGTAGTGCCAGATGCACCCCTCCAGCACGAAGGGCGTGCACCCCTTGAACACAATGTCGCCCGCAAACAGCACCCTCCGCTCCGGCACCCACACCACCACGTCGTTGCTGGTGTGGGCCGGCCCCACGAACAGCACCTCCAGCCTCAGATCGTCCGCCCACAGCGTCAGCCTCTCCTCGAACGTCACCAGGGGTGGATCCAGCTCCAGATCGCCCCAGTTGCCGACGGGCGGCAAATTCATGGGGGCCAGGCCCAGCTCCAGCACGCGCTGCCGGCACTTCTCGTGGGCGATGATGGCCGCCCCCGGGAAGCGGTAATTGCCGAAGGTGTGGTCACGGTGGTGGTGGGTGTTGACCAGGGCCCGCACCGGTGCCTGGCTCACTCGCCGGATGGCGTCGGCGAAGGCCTGGGTGCGGGAGGCGGTGGAACAGGCGTCGACGGCGATGACACCCCGCTTACCAACGATGAAGCCAGTGTTGCTCAGGGACCAGCTCCAGTCGGGCTGGAGATAGGCATAGATGCCCGGGGAGACCTCCTCCAGGCGCGGCGCCGGCACCTGGCCGGGGGAAGGGTGGCTACCTGGAGCGGTCATCCTGGTTGCCTCCTGTCACATGAGATACACCCGCTTTAAGGCGCTCTTACTGCCTCTTCCAGGCCTCGACGGCGTATTCCATGCCGTACGAGTTGATCCAGGGAAGCTCCACGTTGTCCTGCCGCACGTGATAGACCACCGGCACAGCCAGGGGTATGGCGTACAGCCGGTCGGCAACAGTGTTGACCACCTGCCGGATCACCTCGCGCCGGCGGGCGGGGTCGAGCTCCCGTCTCTGCCTCTCAAGCAGGTCCAGCATCTCTTGGTCTTCGCGAAGCAGCGGCTCCAGGCCAGGGCTGTGCAGCCTCGGGCTGCCAGGGGTCCAAAGAATGGTGTAGTACTCGTTGGGGTCGCTGCCGGCAAGGTGTTGGCCCAGGGCGAGGCCGCCGTTCCAACGCCCACCGATGACCACTTGGGACGCGAACTCCGGGAAGGGGACTTCCTTGATCCTGGTCTCGATGCCGACCTCGCGCAGCTGCTGCTGCACGTACTGGGCCCATTCCACCTGTTCGGCCCAGAGATAGCGGGCGATGAGCAGATCATAGGGGCCCGCGCGCTCGACGCCAGCAGCCCTGAGCAACGCTCGCGCCTCGGACGGGTTGTACTGGTAGTTCCTGGCGTTGGCGAACTCGTTCTTCTTGGGGTCGAAGTACCAGCGGCTGAGGGTGGCGTACTCCAGCGCCCATACCCCCTCGCCCGAGATTCGGCCCAGGTCGTCGCGGTTGATGGCCATGGACATGGCCTGACGCACACGCTTGTCGCGGAAGAGGGGTTCCCGCAGATCCATATGCAGCATCACGTCCACCAGAAGCGGGCAGCGCGTGTAGGTCGCCGATGGCAGGTCGCGCTGCAACTCGGGCAAGTCCTTGGCGCTGGGCAGGCTGCTGAGGGTAGTGAGTCCGGCATCGATCTGGCGCGTGCGCAGCTGTGACAGGAAAGTTGAGTGGTCGGGCAGATAACGTATGACGATACGGGAGGCATATGGCCTGTCCACCAAGAAATAGTCGGGGTTGTATTCGAAGCGGGCCTCGGCACCCACGTCGTACCCCCGGAACAGGAACGGGCCCGCGCTCCAGAGGTCCTTGTCCAGCTGGCCCGTGCCGAAAAGCTCGTACGGCATCACGTAGAACATGCCGTGATGGGCCATGTGAGCCAGGAATGGCCCGAGCGGCCGGGCCAGGGAAAAGCGCACCAAGTCCGGAGCTACTGCCTCCACCCTCTGCACGTCGGCCAGCAACGTGCGGTTCGGATGCTCCGCCTTGAAGCGGTCCCAGTTCTTGACCACGTCTTCGGCCGTGAGCGGCCGGCCATTCACGGGCGGCCGGTTCTCCCACCGCGCGGGACGTAGCTTGAAGATATACGTGGTGGCGTCAGGCTGCTCGGGCATAGCTACAGCCAAATCGGGCACCACATCGTAGTCGAGGGGGCCGACATCGGCCCCTACCTTGTACTTCAACAACCTGGGCGAGACCAGGGCCAAGTGCTGGATGGAGCGGTATTGCCAGTTCTTGTAGTAATCGAACACCCCAGGGTCGCCCACGTCGCGGAAGACGATGGTGCCGCCCTGCCCCCGGGCGGGGGGTCTCGCCTCGGCCGGGGCTGTGGCCATGGGCGCCCCTTCCTCTCCACGGCAGGCCAGGGTGAGCCCAGCAACTCCCAAGCCAGCAGCCGCGTACTGCATAAAGCGTCGCCTGTCCAGTCGCCGTCGCCACAAAAGGCGATCACGCTCCGTCTCCCGGTAGCTGCGCAGCGAACCGTGGTCCATGGCCTCACATCCTCCTACAGCGGTAGATACAGAGGGCTGCACAGGGCATACCATCAATGCTAGCCCTTGTCGCCATTGATACCTCGATGGCCGCCTATGTCAAGGCTTGCCGAGCCCCATCCCGTATAGCCCCATCGTGCAGCGACTACGCTCTAGGGCGTCGACGCCGCCTTGGCCGTCCTTGACGCCGCAGCGGCAGCGGTGATAAAGTTATCCTTGGTTAGCACTCTCGGGTCGAGAGTGCTAAACGGCAAGGGGGTGTCAGCGGGATGCTGACGGAGCGGCGGGCCGCCGTCCTGCGCTCCATCGTCGACGAGTACATAGACTCGGCCCAGCCCGTGGCCTCGCGCACGGTGGCCCTCAAGTATCTGGCCCACGTCTCGCCAGCCACCATCCGCAACGAGATGATGCGGCTGGAAGAGGAGGGCTATATCTCTCAGCCCCACACCTCCGCCGGCCGCGTCCCCTCCGATAAGGGCTACCGCTACTACGTGGAGCGCCTCATGCGCGAGGAGGCCCCCTCCCGCGAGATGGGCCTAATGGTCCGCCATCAGTTCCACCAGGTGGAGGAGCGGCTGGAGGACTGGGCCCGGCTGGCAGCGGTGGTCCTCTCCGCCCACGTCCAGGCGGTGGCGGTGGTGACGGCGCCCCGCACCCGGCCCGCCCGACTGCGCTGGCTGGAGCTGGTGAAGCTGCAGGAGCTTCTGGCCCTGCTGGTCGTGGTGCTGCAGCATGCCCAGGTGCGCCAGCAGCTCCTGGCCCTGCCCGAGGCCCGGGAGCAGGACGAGCTCTCAGCGCTGGCCCGCTCCCTCAGCGAGCGCTTCGCTGGCCTGGGCGCTCAGGAGGTGCGCAGCCGGCTGGAGGGCCTCCCGGAGGTGGAGCGGTCGGTCATGGAGGCCGTGGCCTCCATCCTCGAGGCCGAAGACCGCGCCAGCCACGAGGCAGCGGCGGTGGAAGGGTTGCGGGACGTCCTCCACCAGCCCGAATTCGAGGAGCGGGAGCGGGTGCTCGGCCTGCTGGAGTTCCTCGAGGGCAGCCGCCTGGGCCGCCTCCTGCCCTTCCCCACGCCACAGCGGGGGCAGGTCCAGGTCATCATCGGCAGCGAGCACCCCGAGGCGTCCCTGCGTCACTACAGCGTGGTGGCAGCGGCCTACGGCCTGCCCGGCGCCGTGGGGGCAGTGGCCCTGGTGGGCCCCACCCGCCTCCGCTATGGCCGCGCCGTGGGCATGGTCCGCTTCGTGGCCTCCTTGCTGGACGAACTCATCGCCGCCAGTTTCGGGGGGTAGATAGCTTTGGCCGAGGAGCAGAAGGTCTCCCAGGAGCGTCCGGCCCAGGGGCAGGCGACGCCCCAGGAAGAGGTGGACGACCTGCGCTCCCAGCTCGAGTCCGCCCGCAGTGAGGCCCAGCGCTACCTGGACAACTGGCGCCGGGCCGAGGCCGACTTCGCCAACTACAAGAAGCGGGTCGAACAGGAGAGGGAGGAGACCCGACGCTTCGCCAACGCCTCCCTCATCATCAACATACTGCCGGTGCTGGACGACCTGGAGCGCGCGCTCCAGAGCCTGGACGCCCGCCTGGCGGGCCTCACCTGGTTCGATGGCATCCGTCTCATCTATCGCAAGCTCCAGGCCGTCCTGGAGAGCGCCGGCGTCAAGGAGATCCCGGCCGATGGCCAGCCCTTCGACCCCCGCTACCACGAGGCCATCCACTATGCCGAGGGCGATGAGGGCAAGGTGCTGGCGGTGGTGCAGAAGGGCTACACCCTGCACGACCGCGTCCTGCGCCCGGCCCTGGTCATAGTGGGCAAGCGCCTGGCCGAGAGCGGCGGAGGCCAGCAGGGCAGCCAGCAGGCCCAGGAGGGAACGACATCATGAGCGAGCAGTACAGCCAACAGCAGTGGGGGTGGGCAGCATGGGCCGTGCCATAGGAATCGATCTGGGCACCACTAACTCCTGCATGGCAGTCATGGAGGGCGGGGAGCCCAAGGTCATCCCCAACGCCGAAGGGGAGCGCATCACCCCGTCGGTGGTGGCCGTCTCCGGCAGCGGGGAGAGGCTGGTGGGCCGCCCCGCCAAGCGACAGGCCATCGTCAACCCCGACAACACCATCTTCTCCATCAAGCGCCTCATGGGGCGCAAGTTCAACGACCCCGAGGTGCAGCGGGCGCTCAAGTACCTGCCCTATAAGGTCGACGCCGCCCCCAACGGCGACGCCCGCGTGTGGATGGGAGACCGCTCCTACTCCCCCCCAGAGATCTCGGCCATGATACTGCAGAAGCTGAAGATGGACGCGGAGGCCTACCTGGGGGAGCCGGTGACGGAGGCGGTCATCACCGTCCCCGCCTACTTCGACGACGCCCAGCGCCAGGCCACCAAGGCGGCAGGCGAGATCGCTGGGCTGAACGTTCTGCGCATCATCAACGAGCCCACCGCTGCCGCCCTGGCCTACGGCCTCGATAAAGAGGGGGAGAAGATCGTCGCCGTCTACGATCTGGGCGGCGGCACGTTCGACATCTCGATCCTGGAGATCGGCGAGGGGACCTTCCACGTGCGCGCCACCGCCGGCGACACCTTCCTGGGTGGCGACGACTTCGACAACCGCATCATCAACTGGCTGGTAGAGGAGTTTCTCAACGAGACCGGCATCGACCTGCGCCAGGACCGGGTGGCCATGCAGCGCCTCAAGGAGGCGGCGGAGAAGGCCAAGATCGAGCTCTCGACCCTGATGCAGACGGAGATCAACCTGCCCTTCATCGCCGCCGACGCCTCCGGCCCCAAGCACCTGGTGCGCACCCTCACCCGTGCCAAGCTGGAGCAGATGGTCATGGACCTGGTGGAGCGCACCCTGGACCCCTGCCGCGAGGCGCTGCAGGCGGCCGGCCTGCGCCCGGAGCAGGTGGGCGAGGTCATCCTCGTGGGCGGCCAGACGCGCATGCCCCTGGTCATCGAGACGGTGCGCAAGTTCTTCGGCCGGGAGCCCCACCGCGGCGTCAACCCCGACGAGGTGGTGGCGGTGGGTGCCGCCATCCAGGCCGGCGTCCTCAAGGGCGAGGTGCGGGAGGTCCTGCTCCTGGACGTGACGCCCCTCGACCTGGGCATCGAGACCCTGGGGGGCATAATGACCGTCATCATCCCCCGCAACACCACCATCCCCACCACCAAGTCGCAGATATTCACCACCGCCGCCGACAATCAGACCAGCGTGGAGATCCACGTGCTGCAGGGCAACCGGCCGCTGGCCAAGGACAACAAGTCCCTGGCCCGCTTCATCCTGGACGGCATCCTGCCGGCGCCCCGCGGGGTGCCGCAGATCGAGGTCAGCTTCGACATCGACGCCAACGGCATCCTGCACGTCTCGGCGCGGGACAAGGCGACGGGGCGCGAGCAGAAGGTCATCGTCCAGCCCAGCACCGGCCTGAGCAAGGAAGAGGTCGAGCGCATGAAGCGGGAGGCGGAGCTCTACGCCGAGGAGGACCGCCGCCGCAAGGAGGAGATCGAGCTGCGCAACCAGGCCGACAACCTGGCCTACAGCGCCGAGAAGACCCTGCGCGAGGTGGGCGACAAGATACCGGCCCACCTGAGGGGCGAGATCGAGGAGCGGGTGCGGCGCGTGCGCGAGGCCCTGGCGGGACAGGACATCACCGCCGTGCGCCGGGCCATGGACGACCTGTCCTACACTCTGCAGCAGGCCGGCGCCGCCGTGTACGGCGCCCAGGCCGGCGCCGGCACGCCGCCGCCCGGCGAGGGCCGCAGCGGCCCCGACGAGGGCACGGTGGAGGGCGAATACCGCGAGCTCTGAGGCCAGACTGTCACCGCCGCAGCGGGGGGTGGGACGCGGGACCCACCCCTCGCCGCTTCCTCGTCGTTTCTGCAACTAGGCGACGCTGCTAAAATGGGCCTCGGACTCCACCGAGGGAGGACGCTATGGCCACAGTCGGTCGCACCGCTCTGCCCAAGCTCTGGTGGCAGGCCATCTACACCGTGCCCCAGGTAGATTTGTCGTGCGTGGACCCGGTCACGCGCTGGCTGGTGCTGTCGCGGGCAGCAGTGGTGGCCATGACGGTGACCTCGGCCGCCATTGGCGGGCTGCTGGCAGCCAGGGACGGCGTGTTCGACGGCCCCCGCTTCGTGCTGGCCCTGGTAGGGCTGGTGCTCGCCCACCTGGGCTCCAACCTGGTCAACGACCTGGGCGACTACTTGCGGGGCATCGACGCGCCCGATTCGCCCCGGGCCCAGTACGGCCCGCACGGCCTGGCCCACGGGGGCGCCTCGCTGGCCCGTTTCGCCCTGGCTACGGCCCTGGTGCTGGCTGCCGCCACCGCAGTGGGAGTGTGGCTGGTGGTGCTGGCCGGCCCGTGGGTGCTGGCCTTCGCCCTCGGCGGCGCCTTCGTCCTTCTGTTCTACTCCGGCTTTCCCTGGTCCCTCAAGTACGTGGGCCTGGGTGAGCCCTCGGTGCTGCTGGTGTGGGGCCCGCTGATGGTGGGCGGGACGTACTACGTCATGGCCGAGACCGTGCCTGCCCACGTCTGGGTGGCATCCCTCCCCTACGGCCTGGCCGTTACGGCGGTGCTCATGGGCAAGCACATCGACAAGCTGGAGTTCGACTCCGCTCGCGGCGTGTGGACCATGCCGAGGCTGCTGGGCGAGGCGCGGGCGCGACGCTTCACCCAGGCCCTCATCGTCGCCGGCTATCTGGCCGCCCTGGCGGTGGCCATCTGGCAGGTCATGCCCGGGCTGCTGCTGGCGGCCCTCGCCCTGCCCGTGGCCAGGCGAGTCCTGGCTGTCTTCCAGCGCCCCAAGCCGGCCCAGCCCCGCCGGCCGGTGCCCGGCTGGCCGTTGTGGTTCGTCAACTTCGCCTTCTACCACACGCGGCAGTTCGGCGCCTATCTGGTGGTGGGGCTAGCGCTGCAAGTAGCGGTGGAGCGGCTGCTGGACGCTTTCTAAGCGCCCTGCGCACACCAAAGCGGGGGGCATGTGCCCCCCTGCTGCTGCCACCGCCCCTGGGCTAGTCCTGCTTGACCGCCTCCACCTCGAGGTTGATACGCACCGTGTCGGCCACCACCACACCGCCCGTGTCCAGGACGGCGTTCCACTTCACGCCGAAGTCATGCCGGTTGATGGCAGTCTGGGCGCTGAAGCCGATGCGCTCCTTACCCCACGGGTCGCGGGTGCGGCCCAGGTACTCCACGTCCAGGGCAACCTCCCTCGTCACGTCGCGGATGGTGAGGTCGCCGATGACGCGGGCCCTGTCCTCGCCCAGCAGCTCCACCCGCTTGCTGCGGAAGGTGATCTTGGGGTACTTCTCGGCATTGAGGAAGTCGTCGGAGCGCAGGTGGGCGTCGCGCTGGGGCTCGTTGGTGTCGATGCTGGCCGTGTCGATGGTGACCTCCACGGAAGAGTTCTCGGGGTTGGTCTCGTCCAGCCGGATGGTGCCCTCGAAGGTGCGGAAGCGCCCCTTCACGGTGGCGACCATCATATGGCGGACGGAGAACTCCACCAGGGAGTGGCTGGGGTCGATGACCCAGGTGCTGACAGCAGCCGGCGCAGGTGCGGTGGTCATACCGTCACCTCCCTCGTCGCTGGTCTGTGTCTCTGGTTTCCAGACTAAGGGGCATGCCTTACTTTGGTCAAGTAGCTAATGAAAGAATAGTATGGCAGCGGCGGTGGCCTTTAGCCTCGGCGGCCGGGTTACAATATAGGGGAGCGCCCCAGTAGCTCAGTAGGAAGAGCGGCGGCCTCCTAAGCCGCAGGCCGAGGGTTCGAGTCCCTCCTGGGGCGCCACTGCGTTGGCCATGGGCGGACGCAGGCGCTATAATGAGGGGTGCGAGCGCCAGCAAAGCGGGGGATGGAGCCATGATCAACATGACCGAACGGGCAGCCAGCAAGGCCAAGGAGATACTGGAGCAGAAGGGCATCGGCCCCCAGGGCGGCCTGCGCGTGTTCGTTGTCGGTGGCGGCTGCTCCGGCTACCAGTACGGCATGGCCCTGGCCCGTGAGGTCGAAGAGGACGACTTCGTCATCGAGAAGGACGGCATCCGCCTGGTGGTGGACCCCGAGAGCGCCGCTCTGCTGGAAGGGGCGGAGATCGACTACGTGGACGACCTCATGAAGGCCGGGTTCACCATCTACAACCCCAACGCCGTCCGTACCTGCGCCTGCGGGCACTCCTTCGCCACCGCCGAGGGCGGCGGGGCGCCCCGGCCCTGCCATTGACGGCATCGGGCACCACTGACGCGCTTGCGGCTCTGGAGCCTGCATCCTCGCTATCTGGACCCCCGGGGCCTGACCGCGCTATGGCGCGAGGCGCTTCTCGCCCGAGCAGTGCTGTCCGGAGAGACCAGAGGCTACCAGCGCCACCCTCAGCTCCAGCGATTCCGCTCCGGCGACAACCCGCTGCGTCTCATAGACGCCTACCTGTTCCACGTTCGTCAGGAGGCTGAAAGGCGGGGCTACCGCTTTCGCACCCTGCTGGTGGATCACCCGTCAGGGTTGGCCCTCCCGGTGACCGCCGGACAGCTCGCCTACGAGCTGGCCCACCTTCGCCAGAAGCTCAGCGCTCGGGCACCCGAATGGGCGGAAAAGCTACCTCTCGGACTTCCCGATCCCCATCCCCTGTTCGTGGTAGTGCCAGGCGGGTTGGAGCCGTGGGAGCGGCCCCGTCCTACCGTCCGCCCCGTGAAGGACGTTCCCCAGCATGCCGGCTGCGGGCGGTCCCCGGAAGATGCGCCGCCATGGAAGCCGCCCCAGCGCTCCACAGGCACGGGCCTGCCCCTTTACAAGGGAGGGCCGGCCCGCTAGCCTACGAACTGGCCCACCGCCGGAGGTGACCCATGGCCTACTGGATCGTCGTCGGCTCGGAGGAGAACTTCCGCATCGCCCAAGAGCGAGGGTTCGACATCTTCGGCTTCAAGAGCACCCGCCGCCGCGAGACCTCGCGCATGGCCCCGGGCGACAAGCTCATCTTCTACCTGACGGGCATCATGAAGTTCGGCGGCGTCGCCACCGTGACCTCCCAGGTGTTCGAAGACCACACCCCGCTCTTCAAGTCCAAGAAGGCAGGGGAGGACTATCCCTTCCGCGTCCGCGTCCAGCCAGACATCGTCCTGCGGCCCGAACAGTATTTGGACGTAAAAGAGATAGCGCCGCGCCTGGCCTACACCAAGAAGTGGCCGCCCGAGCACTGGCGGCTCGCCTTCCAGGGCAACCTTCACGAGATACCGGAAGAGGACTATCACCTCATCCGCCGCGAGATGGAAGCGGTCCTCTCGCAGGCCTGAGCCCCGCCGCCAGATAGCGACGCCCACCGGGCAGATTGGACGCGTCCCGCTGTTGAAAACGGGTGGACGATTTCTGACCGCTAGTTGTCATAAGCTCTGTTGAAACCCCCTAGCTGCCCGTGTTACCTTCCCAGTGCGTCCCCCTGTGGAGGAGAGTCCCATGAGTGAGGAGGCAGCGCGTAGGCTTTGGGAAACGGTGCTGGGGCAGCTCCAGCTCCAGGTGACGCGCCCTAACTACGACACCTATCTGCGCGATACCGTAGGCCTCGAGCTCAGCGACGACCGCCTGGTGGTGGGCGCCCCTAACGACTACGCCGCCGCCTGGCTCTCCAGCCGCGCCCTGCCCCTCATCACCTCCACCGTCTCGCGGGTGCTCGGCCGACGCGTCGACGTGACATTTCGCCTGCACCGTCCACAGTCCCGCCAGGGCAATGGCAGTCAGGGGCTGCTCCGCCCCACGCCCCTGCCTGCCACCGACGCCAATAACTCACGCCTCAACAGCCGTTACACCTTCGAGCGCTTCGTGGTAGGCGAGAACAGCCGCCTGGCCTATGCCGCGGCCCTGGCCGTCGCCGACAACCCTGGCGAGCTCTACAATCCCCTGTACGTCTTCAGCGGCCCCGGCCTGGGGAAGACGCACCTCTTGCAGGCCATCGCCCACCGCCTCATCGCTCAGGGCCGCCGCGTCCTGTACGTCACTGCCGAGCAGTTCACCAGCGATTTCGTGGCCGCCGTAGGCCAGCGCCGCGTGGACGACTTCCGCGCCCGTTACTACCACCTGGACGCCCTCCTCGTGGACGACGTCCACCTTCTCACGGGCAAGGAGCGCACCCAGGAGGAGCTCTATCACACCTTCAACCACGTGTACCTGGAGCGGCGTCAGATAGTGCTGGCTGCCGACCGCGCCCCCCACGACCTGGTGGGCGTCGACTCGCACCTCCGTTCTCGCTTCGAGGGCGGCCTCGTCGTCGACATACAACCCCCGTCCCTCGAAACCCGCCTCGCCATCCTGCAGCGCAAGGCGCAAGACATGAAGTACTCGCTGCCGGACGATGTGGCCCGGTACCTGGCCGAGCTATGCACCCGCAGCGTCCGCGAGCTGGAGGGGTACCTCAACCGGGTGGTGGCCTATGCCCGTCTCGTGGAGGCCCCCACCATCGACCTCGCCATCGTCGACAAGGCCCTCGCCGCCCTGACTCCCACCTCGCCCTTGCAGCCGCCCTCGCCCGAGACCGTCATCCGTACCGTCGCCCAGTTCTTCAACGTCCCGCCCCACGCCCTCGCGGGCAAGGGCCGCTCCAAGCTGCTGGCCGACGCCCGCCACATCGCCATGTACCTGCTGCGCGAGCAGTGCCAGCTCTCACTGAAGGACATCGGACGCCTATTCGGAAACCGCGACCACTCCACCGTCATCCACGCCCTCACCAAGATCGAGTCTCTCTTGCGCACGGACCCGCTCCTGCGCAGGCAGGTGTCCGAGATCCGCTCTCTCCTCTCCCTCGGCCTCTCCCAGGCCACTGCCTGACTTCCCACCGCCGCCTCTACCTCCTTTCCACGGGCCGTCCCCATCGATCCGCCGTAGCGTTTCCACCATGCCCACGCCACCACCAACATCGTCATCCCTCGTCCCCTAACTGCCCTCATATAATGGCTTGTGGGATGATCGACAGAGCCCGCATATGGGTAAAGGCCGGCGACGGGGGAAATGGCTGCATTTCCTTCCGCCGCGAGAAGTTCGTGCCGCGTGGGGGGCCCGACGGTGGCAACGGCGGCCGGGGCGGCGACGTGTATCTCGTGGCCGACGCGCACTTGCGCACGCTGTACGGCGTCGCGCGCCAGCACCGCTTCGAGGCGGAGCGGGGCCAGCACGGCCGCGGTGGCGGCATGGACGGCCGGAAAGGAAGCGACCGCTACATCCGCGTGCCGGTGGGCACCCAGGTGCGAAGGATAGAGGCCGACGGGTCGCTGACGTGGGTCGGCGACCTGGACCGGCCAGGAAAGACGCTCTTGGTGGCGAGGGGCGGGCGCGGTGGCCTCGGCAACGCTGCCTTCGCCACGCCCACACGGCGGGCGCCGCGCATAGCCCAGCGCGGCGAGAAGGGTGAGGAGTGGCAGCTAGTGCTCGACCTGAAGCTCCTGGCCGATGTGGGGATCGTGGGGATGCCCAACGCCGGGAAGTCCACATTGCTCGCCTGCTTGACGGCGGCCCGGCCCAAGATCGCCGACTACCCGTTCACCACCCTGGAGCCGGAGCTGGGCGTAGCGGACGTGGACGGGCGGGAGCTCGTGCTCGCCGATATCCCGGGCCTGATCGAGGGGGCCCACCGTGGGCGGGGCCTGGGGCTCGACTTTCTGCGCCACATCGAGCGGACGCGGGCCGTGGTCCATCTGCTGGACGGCTCCCGCCCCGACCCCGTGGCCGATATGCGGACGGTCAACGCCGAGCTGGCGGCAGCACCGGGCGACCTGCTGGGGAAGCCGCAGGTGGTGGCCGTGAACAAGATCGACCTGCCGGAGGTGCGGGCGCGCATACCGGGACTGCGGGAGGCCCTCTCCAGGGCTGGTGTGAGGCCGCTGTTCGTCTCAGCGGCGACCGGAGAGGGGACGACGGACTTGCTCCGGGAGGTGGCCCGCTTGGTGCCTGTGGGAGGGGAGGCGGCGAGCGAGGAGCCGGCCAGTCTGCCGGAGCGGGGCCCGCGCTTCCGGGTCTGGCGGGAGAACGGCGGCTTCCGCGTGGAGGGCAGGGAGCCGCTGTCGCTGGCGCAGATGATGCCCCTCGACGTGGAGGAGGGCCGGCGCGAATTCTGGGCGCGGCTGGGCCGCATGGGCGTGGTGAGGGCGCTCCGTCGCGCCGGAGCGCGCCCCGGCGACCGCGTGCGCTTCGGCGACGTGGAGCTAGAGTGGGAAGGTCGGCCGTGAGCCTCGCCCCGCACCCAGGAACTCCCGAGGAGTGGACGGCTGGGGACGCAGGCCGGGGCGGCGTAGGCATCGTCGGCGGCACCTTCGACCCGGTGCACTGGGGGCACCTGCTCCTGGCCGAGCAGGCCCGCGACCAGCTATCTCTGGCGAGGGTGCTGTTCGTGCCCGCGGGGATGCCTTGGCGCAAGGCTGGCCGGCCCGTCTCGCCGGTTCATCACCGCGTGGCCATGCTGAGGCTGGCGCTGGAGGGCTCTCCGTTCGAGCTCTCGCTGCTGGAGGTGGAGCGCCCGGGCCCCTCCTATACGGTGGACACGCTGCGCGAGCTCAGGGCCCTCATCCCCGAGGCGCAGCTCTACTTCGTGCTCGGGCAGGACGCGCTGCTGGATCTGCCCAACTGGCACGACCCGGGCGGCATCCTGGAGCTGGCGATGCTGGCGGTGGCATCGCGCCCCGACCACGGGCGGGAGGAGGCCTTGCGACACGTGGAGGCGTGCCTGCCTGGGGTGCGGGAGCGCGTCGTGTGGCTGGAGATGCCGGTCCTGGGCATCAGTGGCAGCGACATTCGCCGGCGAGTTAGGGAAGGGCGGTCCATCCGTTACCTGGTGCCTGCCTCCGTCGAAGAGTACATCTTGCGCCACGGCCTCTACCGCTGAGGCCTGCGCGGGGCTCTATCGAGGGCGCTGACCCGTCCGCATCGTAGCTGAAGAGCCTCAGGCCTGCCTGCAAGCGTCGCGGATACACCGGGTAGCGTACACTGCCGAAGGTTGCTTGAAATGCCGTGTGATATTGAGGAAGGGCTCATCGAGGGATACCTCGCGAAGCCGTATTCGGTCTTGCTGACGCCCCAGGAGGAGGGTGGCTTCGTCGCCGAAGTGGTGGAGCTGCCCGGATGCTGGGACGAGGGCGAGACGGCAGAAGAGGCAGTCGGCAACCTGCGCGAGACCATGCGGCCATGGCTGGAGTCGGCCCTGTCCCAGGGACTCAAGGTGCCGGAGCCGCTGGAGGCACGGCACTACAGTGGCAAGCTGGTGGTGAGGATGCCTGCCTCCCTCCACCGCAGGGTGGCGCTGCTGGCCCAACTGGACGACGTGAGCATCAACCAGTGGATCGTCAGCGCCATCTCCGAGAAGGCGGGTGCGCAGACGGCGAAGCTGGCCGCATTCGAGACCACCTGCTACAGCAGGTAGGTGAGGCGGATGCGGGCGCCTTGCTCCGCAGCCCAGCGGGCGATGGCCGCCAGCTCGTCCAGGCGGTCGGCCAGCCCCGGGTAGGGTTCGACCAGTTCTCGCAGCCTGGGGTGGCTGCGCAGGGCGTCTGCCACCCTGGAGGCCGTCTCGGCCAGGGGGCCTGGGTCCTGCCACAGGCGCTCCAGCTCCTCTACGTCCTCGGCATCCTCCACCTCGGCGCTGGAAAAGCGCAACAGGGGCGCCAGGTCGATCCGGAGCTGGCGCTTGAGCAGCGAGGCGGCCTGGGCCAGCTCGTGCTGGGCGCCGAAGCGCTCGGCGGCGGCGAAGGACATGAAGTAGACCAGGGGTGCCGTGTCGCCCCGGAAGTCCACGGGCGGTTCGCCGCCGACCGTCGTCTCCACCAACAGCATGGTCATGGCTTCACTCGCTGGCCACGGCGGCCCTCCGCGACTCACCGCAGCGGTGGCAGCTCCCGTTCGTAGGCGTAGTACTTTCTGCCGCCTATCTGCCGTGAGGCCACAGCCCCGAGCTCACAGAGCTTCTCCAGGGCAATGTTCACGGTGCCGCGGGCCATGTGGCCCACCAGGGACGGCGGCACCTCGAGGCGGAGGAATTCGCTTTGCAGGCCACTGTGCACCGCCTCCAGCAGCTCAGTGCGCAGTCCCTCGAAGATCTCATCGGCGGTAAACGCCTCATCGCGTCGCTCTGCTAGATATTGGTGGATGGTCTCCATGCAGCGCGCCATTGCATCGTCAATGCCGAGCTCGAACTGCCGACGCGTAATGGGCATTGTGTCCACCCCAAGATGGTACTCGTCGATGGCTCCTCATCACTATAGCAGCCCGGAATGCCACTTGGCCGCCGGTCAACCAAAGGGCACTCGCGCTGCCGGGAGGCGCAGCCTTCAGGTGAGGCGGGGTGTTCACACGTCCAGGTTGCGGACCTGGTGGTAGTGGCTCTGGATGAAGGCCTTCCGCGGCCCCACGTCCTCGCCCATAAGCTGGCTGAAGACCTTGTCGGCCAGGGCGGCGTCCTCCACCGTCACCTGGAGGATAGTCCTGCGCTGGGGGTCCATAGTCGTCTCCCAGAGCTGCTCCGGGTTCATCTCGCCCAGGCCCTTGTAGCGCTGCACCACCACGTTCTTGCCGTCCCGCAGGCGCTTCAGGTGCTCGTCCTTCTCGCGGTCGGAGTAGGCGAACATGACCTCCTTGCCACGGGCGATGCGGTACAGGGGCGGCTGGGCGATGTAGAGGTGGCCGCCCTCGATCAGGGGCCGCATGTTGCGGAAGAAGAAGGTCAGCAGCAGGGTACGGATGTGGGAGCCGTCCACGTCGGCGTCGGTCATGATGATGACGCGGTGGTAGCGCAGGCGCTTGGGGTCGAAGGAGTCGCCGAAGCCCGCGCCCAGGGCGGTGATGATGGCCCTTATCTCCTCGTGGGCCAGCACCTTGTCGGGCCGGGCCTTCTCCACGTTCAGCACCTTGCCGCGCAGGGGGAGGATGGCCTGGAAGCGGCGGTCGCGCCCCTGCTTGGCCGACCCGCCGGCCGAGTCGCCCTCCACGATGTACAGCTCCCGCCTACGGGGGTCTTTCTCCGAGCAGTCGGCCAGCTTGCCCGGCAGGGTGGTGTCCTCCAGGGCGTTCTTTTTGAGCACCAGGTCGCGGGCGCGCCTGGCCGCCTCACGGGCCCGCTGGGCGGTGATGCACTTCTCCACGATGCGCTTGGCCCCGCTGGGGTGCTCCTCTAGCCAGCGGGCCAGCTCCTCGGCCACCACCGATTCCACCTGTCCCTTCACCTCGGCGTTGCCCAGGCGGGTCTTGGTCTGGCCTTCGAACTGGGGCTCGGGGATCTTGACGCTGATGACGGCGGTCAGGCCCTCCCGCACGTCGTCGCCGCTCAGGTTGGGGTCGTCGTCCTTCAGGAGCTTCTGGCGGCGGGCGTAGTCGTTGAGGACGCGGGTAAGGGCGCTGCGGAAGCCCGTCAGGTGGGTGCCGCCGTCGATGGTGTTGATGCAGTTGGCGAAGGCATAGGTGGAATCGCTGTAGCCATCGTTGTACTGGATGGCCACCTCGATGATGGTGCCGTTGACGGTGCGCTCGAAGTAGATGGGCTCGTGCAGGACGCGGCGGCCCCGGTTGAGGCGCTGCACGAAGGAGCGGATGCCTCCCTCGAAGAAGTAGTTCACTTCCCGGCCGCTGCGCTCGTCGCGGAAGTGGACCCAGACGCCCTTGGTGAGGAAGGCCATCTCGCGAAAGCGCTGGGCCAGGGTGTCGAAGTCGAAGTCCCGGTTGGGGAAGACCTGCGGGTCGGGGCGGAACCAGGTGGTGGTGCCCGTTTCGCCGGGGGCGGCATCGCCTACCACCTGCACGTCGCTCAGGGGACGGCCGCGTTCGTATTCCTGGCGGTAGACCTTGCCGTCGCGGCGCACCTCCACCCACAACCGTTCGGAGAGGGCGTTGACCACCGCCGCTCCCACGCCGTGCAGGCCGCCCGACACCTTGTACGCCTGGCGGTCGAACTTGCCTCCGGCGTGGAGCTGGGTCATCACCGTCTCCAGGGCGGAGCGGCCGGTACGGGGGTGCAGGTCCACGGGTATGCCGCGGCCGTTGTCGCGCACCAGCACGCCCCCGTCGCGGTCGATGACCACCTCCACCCGGTTGCAGAAGCCGGCCATGGCCTCGTCGATGGAATTGTCGACTATCTCGTAGACCAGGTGGTGGAGGCCACGGGCGTCGGTGGAGCCGATGTACATGCCGGGGCGGCGGCGGACGGCCTCCAGCCCCTCCAGCACCTGGATGTCGGCGGCAGTATAAGAGCTCGACCTCTTATCGCTCATGGGCCTCCTGCGGCAGATACGGGGACTCTACGTCCATTTTAGCACACACATGCGACTCGCGCACTGCCGCAAAGGCACCTCAATCTCGCTTTTTCTGCCCTCACGCCTGGGCAGTTCGCGCCCCCGTGCCGGTCCGGGACACCGCCAGGAAGACGCCCGCCGCCAGCACCTGCGCCCCGCCCGAGACGGCGATGAGCGCCGGTAGCGACACATCGTAGAGCACGCCCAGCAGCGCGCTGCCAGCGAACCAGGCGACGCCGTAGGCCGAGTTGAACAGGCCGAAGGCGGAGCCGCGCCGCGTCGATGGCACCATGGCCGCCACCGCCGCCCGCATGACCGACTCCTGAGCAGCGATGCCGGTGCCCCACAGGGCTGCCGCTACCACCAACAGGGGCAGGGAATCCTGGGTGAAGAAGACCAGGGCGAAGGGGGCGGAGACCGCCGCTGCCAGGGCCACCGTAGCCAGGCCCAGGCGGTCAAAGAGGCGCCCCAGGGCCAAAGCGGCTAGGGCGTCGACCCCCATGGCTACGGCGTACAGGCCGGGCAGCCAGGAGCTGGCGATCATCGCCTCGCGCTCCAGGTGGAAGGCGATGAGGGGGAAGTCGGCGTAGCCGGCTGCCACCAGCGCCGAGCCCAGGAGGTAGAGCCAGAAGCGCCGCGGCAGGCGAGTAGAGGCGGTGGCCTCGGGGCGGGGCGCTTCCAGCATGGCGGTGTGGGGATAGCGCAGCCTGGCCGAGAACATGAGGGCCAGGCAGGCCAGGGCAGGCAGCAGCAGGAAGGCGAAGGCGTCACGGTAGTCGCCGCCCAGGTAGACGATGAGGGAGACCAGCAGCGGTCCCGACACGGCGCCGATCTGGTCGAGGGCCTCGTGCAGCCCGAAGGCCCACCCGAAGCCCACGCGGCTGGCGGCGTGGGAGAGCATCAAATCGCGGGCGGGGGCGCGGATGCCCCGTCCCGCCCGCTCGGCCACCAGCAACACCGCTCCCACCTGCCAGTGGCCGACCAAAGCCAGGGCCGGCACCGATAGCAGGTTGACGGCATAGCCGGCAAGGGCGATGGTCCAGGGCCGGGCGGTGCGGTCGGACAGGTAGCCGGAGGCGAGGCGCAGCACGTGGCCTACCATCTCGCCCAGGCCGGAGAGGACGGAGATGGCCACGGCCCCCGCCCCCAGCAGCCCCAAGAAGGGGCCGACGATGCTCCGGCCGCCCTCGTAGGTGGCGTCGGCGAGGAGGTCTGCCGCTCCCAGCAGGAGCACGAACTGAAAGGCCGCCGCCGCCAGGGCAGCTCCCGTCAGTCGTGTGGACGGCCCGCCGCCGGGGGCCTTATCCGCCAATGCCCGCTCCCCTACAATGGGGCCGTGCGTCTGCCTCCGGGGCTAGTATCGGCCAGGCTGGTGCGCCGGCTCAACCGCTTCGCGGTGGAGGTGGCAGTGGGGGAGGCGCTGGCGACAGCGCATCTGGCCAACTCGGGCCGCCTGTACGAGCTCATGGTGCCCGGCGCGCCCGTTTTGCTGGTGCCGCGAGCGTCGCCGACCCGGCGCACCGCCTACGACCTGGCCCTCGTGTGCATAGACGGCGTTTGGGTCTCCGCCGATGCCCGCCTGCCCAACGCCCTGTTCAGGGAGGCCCTGGCCGAGGGGCGGCTGCCCGAGTTCTCCGGCTGCCGGCCGGCGCGGGCGGAAGTGGCGTACGGCGGCACGCGGCTCGATTTCCTGCTGGAGTGTCCCCGAGGGCCGACGCTGGTGGAGACCAAATCCGTCACGCTGGTGGAGGGAGGCATCGCCCTGTTCCCCGATGCCCCTACCGAGCGCGGGCGCCGTCACCTGCGGGCGCTGTCCGCCGCCGCGGGCGAGGGGTTGGGTGCTGCGGTGGTGTTCGTCGTCCAGCGGGAGGACGCCCGCGCCTTCGCCCCCCACCGGGCCGCTGACCCGCGCTTCGCCGCTGGCCTGGCGGCCGCTGCCCGGGCGGGAGTGCGCGTTCTGGCCTACCGCTGCCGGGTGGACCCGTGCCAGGTCAGCATCGCCTCGTCGCTGCCGGTGCTCCTGTGAGGTGACTGCCCATGCTGGAGAGGATGAAGCGCCTGTTCGAGCCCCGGCCGGAGGACCCGGGCCCGCTGCCGGAGGTCACCCTTCGCGCCATCGGCGTGGTGCGCAACCGGGTGACGGAGCCGACGCCCGAGGGGTGGGAGCACGTGGAATCGCGCATCGTCCTGCGGCCCGAGCTGGCCCCGGCGCTGCTGGGCCTGGCCGACTACTCGCACATCTACGTCCTTTTCTGGCTGCACCGCATACCGCCCCACCTGCGGGGGACGCGGCTGCAACTGCATCCCCGCGACCGGCAGGACCTGCCCTTACAGGGGTTGTTCGCCACCCGCACCCAGTTGCGGCCCAATCCGCTGGGCCTGACGGTGGTCAGGCTTCTATCGGTGCGGGCGAACGTGCTGCGCGTCCTGGGGCTGGACGCCATTGACGGCACGCCGGTGCTCGACCTGAAGCCTTACATCCCGTACTACGATGCGGTGGCAGGGGCGGGGCAGCCGCGGTGGATAACCGAGTTGCAGCGCTAGGTGTGGAAAAGGATGTGCAGGACGTCGCCGTCGCGGACGCGGTAGCCTTTGCCTTCGCTGCGCACCAGGCCGCGGGACTTGGCCTCCGCCAGCGAGCCAGCAGCCAGCAGGGCGTCCCAGGGAACGACCTCGGCGCGGATGAAGCCGCGGGCCATGTCGGAGTGGACCCTGCCCGCGGCGTCGACAGCGGTGGCCCCCTCGGGCAGTAGCCAGGCGCGGCACTCGTGCCCGACCACGGTGTAGAAGGTGACCAGGCCCGTCACCGTCAGCAGGCGGCGCATCAGGTCCGGCACGGGGTCATCGGGCAGTCCCAGCTCGGAGCGAAAGGTCGCCGCCTCCTCCGGCGGCAGCTCCCGCAGCTCGGCCTCGGCCTGGGCGCAGAGCGCGGCAAAGGCGGTGCGCCGTCCTCCGTAGCGCTCCTGGAAGCCCTCGGCCAGGGCCGGGGCGCGGGCCGCGCTTCCCTCGTCCACGTTCAGGACCGCCAGCAAGGGCTTCAGGGTGAGGAGTCCGTAGGGGGACAGGGCCTTGCGCTCCTCGGCCGACAGCTCCTCCTCCCGCAGCGGCCGTTCGGCCTCCAGCGACTGCCTGGCGCGGGCCAGCGCTGCCGCTTCGCGGTGGGCCGCTTCCCGCTCGGCCGGCGGGCCGGTGCGGGCCACCTTCTCCAGACGTTCGAGGCGTCGCTCCAGCACGGCGAGGTCGTGGTAGGCGAGCTCCAGGGATATGGTGCGGTAGTCGGCCTCGGGATCGACCCGGCCCAGGGGATGGGGCACGTCGTCCCTAGAGAAGGCGCGCAGGACGAGGAGGAGGGCATCGGCGCGGGCGAGGGCTTCGGATACCTCCCCGCCGGGTGTGCGGCCCTGCAGGGGCCAGGGTGGCAAGTCGTGGAGCACCAGCTCGGGATAGGTCACCTTCTGGGGCCGAAAGAGGCGGGCGAGGGCGTCCAGACGCGGGTCGGGCAGGTGGAGGGAGGAGACCCGTTCCTGGCCGTGGGCACCGGTGCGCGGCCCGGCCAGGGCGCGCAAAAGGGTGCTCTTGCCCGACTTCTCCAGGCCGAGGATGGCCGCTTCCATGCTGCGTCCATTATCCCACCCTGGCCGCATCAGCGGTCAGGCAGAGCCCCGCCACCGCAGGCAGCCGACCTCAAAAAGCGGACGGGGCAGGCCGCCGCTGGCTGCCCCGTCCGGGCCCAATGGGGAGGGAGGTTGGACCCGCCCGAAGTGACCCACAGGGGGTGTCCCTCGTTACGCGTCAAGTGGAGACTGTTCCTTGGCCGGTGGGACACAGGGGCAGGACCGGACAGGATAGACACAGGGGCCGCACCCGGCACCTCTCCTTGCAGTGCCGCACTATGAGGGCGTGAAACTCGTTGTAGAGGGAAGCGTCGCGGGGGAGGCGGGCCGTGAAGAACTCCTGCCACTCGCCGTACGTGTCTCCCGGGGGCCGCACCTGCAACCGCGCGAACAGCCGCCGCGTGTAGGCGTCCACCACGAAGTAGGGGCGGCCGGCGGCGTACAGGAGGATGGAATCGGCCGTCTCGGGCCCGATGCCGTAGGTGGCCAGCAGGAGACGCCGAAGCTCTTCCGGGTCGTGGGCCAGCATGGCGTCCACGTCGCCCCCGAACCGGTCCACGATGAGGGAGCAGAGGGCTTTCAGCTTGCGGGCCTTGGCGTTGAAGTACCCTGCCGGGCGCACCAGACGCGCCAGGTCGTGCTCGGCAAGGGCGAGGATGGCCTGGGGGGACATGGCCCCGGCCGCCTTGAGCTGGCCGATGGCGCGCTCCACGTTGGTCCACGCCGCCGCCTGGGTCAGGATGGCGCCCACCATGACCTCGAACGGCGACTCGGCCGGCCACCAATGCTGCGGGCCGTAGGCCTCCAGCAGGGCGCCGTAGATGGCTAGGAGCGGTGGCTCCGGCCGCGGCTGCTCGGGGCGCATGGCCGACCTTTCCATGGCTACCATGGGGCGACGGGGCGCGCGCCGTCAATATGGGCGCCTGAGATCCGGTGGCGGCCGCCGGACGTAACCGGTGCGAGGGCCAGAGAGCCCGCGGAGGGGGTGACTTCATGCGCAAGCTACTGCTCGCCTCGGTATTGGCCCTGCTGCTGGCGGCGGCTGCCACCCCGGCCCTGGCGGGCACCCAGCCGAGCAATGGACGCGCCAGCGAGGGAAGGAACGCACGGGGATTCGGCGGAGGGCCCCACTGCCACATCAACGTGGTGGCGACGGAAAACCAACACGTCTTCGACTTCATCGCCGTCTACCCGTCGCACACCGCCCACGTGCACACGGGGCTCCCTCAAGGCGTCTTCGTTGCCGACCCGAACTGCGACGGCGACCCTGGGCAGTAACGGGCGGGCCGGTCGCGAATTCCCCGGGCCCTGAGGCGAGGGCCTGGGCTATAATGGGGCCATCCCTGCCCCAGCCCGCCCAGGCGGCTGGGGCAGGGGGAACATACCCTCGCACAGGAGGTCAGCATGGGCCCAGAAAGCGCCGCCCCTGGCCAGGCGCCTGCCCCGCGCCTGGAGGAGGTCTCCCCGGGCATCTATGCCTATCTCCAGCCCGACTGGAGCTGGTTCCTGAACAATACCGGTTTCATCGTCGGTAAGCGGGGCGTCATCGCCGTCGACGCCTGTGCCACCGCCTCCCGCACCCAGGCCTTCGCCGACGCCATCCGGCGAGTGAGCCAGGCGCCGGTGCGGGCCCTGGTCAACACCCACCACCACGGCGACCACACCTTCGGCAATTACCGCTTCCCGGGGGCGGCCATCATCGCCCACGAGAAGTGCCGCGAGCACATCATCCAGGTCGGCCTGGGGGTCACGTCCCTGGTGCAGGGGGTGGAGTGGGGCGACCTGGAGGTCGACCCACCCCTGGTGACGTTCGAGGAGAGGCTGACGCTGTGGGCGGACGATCTGAGGCTGGAGGTGCTGTTCGTGGGGCCGGCCCACACCAGCAACGACGTGG
>Ga0209276_100697_pt1 | contig 37708 bp, 29 predicted proteins | sample DewCreD2012metaG_3_FD_185473 | JGI IMG/M metagenome (GOLD analysis project Ga0209276, IMG submission 185473) | Hot spring sediment bacterial and archeal communities from British Columbia, Canada, to study Microbial Dark Matter (Phase II) - Dewar... ...
CCTGGAAGTCCATCGCCTTCAAACCGGTACTTCGTGGTTTGAAGCGAAAGCATCTATCATCCGAGAGGCCATCCGTTCTTATCTGGCTCAACCGCTTTACAATCTGCCGTCAACTGCGTAACTCCTAACTATTATAAATCCTAACTTGTTTTCCCACTCCCTCAATTATCTAACTCAACTCTAATGACTGTCTTACAATTTCCTTACAAAATTACCAGTAGAGATGGAATATAACGCCTTCGCCTCTCACGGTCTCTATGTAAATAGGGTCTTCAGGGTCTGGCTCTATCGCTTTGCGGAGTTCGGAAAGACGGGTAAAGAGGGTTGGTTCCCAGTTTTTCCGTTCCTCGTAACCCGGGTCTTCAGGGATGCGCGGAGTGGACGGACGTTCCCGGTACCCCCGGTAGTAGAGTTCCTCCCAGGAAATCGGTCTTCCGGCGTTCCGGTAGAGGTAACGGAGGAGGCGAAGTCCGCCCGGCGGTATTGATCCGCCCGGAACCTCCCGGCCTCCGACCCGGATGTGCCCCGTTTCTTCATTAAACTCCAATCGGGGCGGGTATTGGCTCCGCAAGGTTTTCCAGGTCTCCTCCGGCACCGGTTCAGTCAGGCACCGTGCCAGAGCGTAGGCAACCAGAGGGCGGATGGTCTCCAGCCAGGCCCGGGGGGAATCGCCGCCAGCGCGACGGAGCCAATCCAGGAGTCCCGGCGCCCCGCAAAGGTGCTGGAGGGTCATGGGGCGACCGAAAGCAAGCGCCAGACGCTGCTCTACCAGCAGGAGTAACTGCTCCTCCCTCCAGGTGAGGTAGCAACGTTGAATCCGACCCCTTTCTATCCCGGCAGTAGAGGCCAGAGTTGGCTGCAGCCGGAAGGGGAGGAACGCCTTATATGCCAGGGACGTCTCCTGGAAAAGCGGCAGGGAGGCGAACAGCGCGGCCAGGGCCGCTTCGGCCCTCTGGGGCTGGGTTTCCACCCAGGGCTCTATCCCATCTACAACCACCCATATCCCTTCCCATCCGAGGCGCTGGATCGTTTTAGAGAGTTCCCTGCCAATCAGCGACCATTGGTCAGTCAGCATCAGGGAGTTTCCCTCTTCCTGAAGCACGTCCGACAAAACGCGCTTCCCGTCTCTCCCAACCCGTTCTTCCAGGGGCCCTATCCGGACTCCCTGGTCTCCCACCAGGAAGCACTTGATAAACCAGACCAGAAAGCGACGGGCCCAACTGGGGGCTTTGTGCCACCGGGCAGGTGCCGTGGTCAAATGCTCCAGCAGGGTGTACGCGCAGGAATCAAAGAGGTGGGCCACCTGACCCGGCACGGATTGGAAGCCCGTCAGGGCCTCCAGCGCGGCGGGCATCGGCTGCCAGCGAACGATCAGGTAGCGGGGCTCGGAGGAGAACGCTCTTGCTTCCTCCAGCAGCATCCGGCATACGGCGGATTTCCCTGAGCCCGACTTCCCGAAGACGGCAACAGAGCGCAGGCCACCCATAAGAGAAAACTCATCGGGATACACGAAGCAATGGGCCAGCCAGGGCTCCTCCTCGGCCCGCAGAGATGCCACCGCTTCCATACCCAGGTGGGTCGGGCTTATCGTATCTCTCGCGTTCAAGGAAGCCTCCGGTAGCGAAAGAGGCTTGCCATCCTGCTACAAAAACTGCTGGTGGTACTCGGCCTCGGGCATCCAGCGGTCTTTCGCTGTCGGGTAGCGGGCTACCCAATCGGCAAAGAGGTCGTATGCGGCCCGGTGCAGTGCCCGCCACCACTGGGGCTCGTTCTCCCGCAGGTCGTTCTCCAGCACCACCCGCACCGCCTCGTCCATCACAAACCCCTGCGGCCCACCCCACCGCACCAGCCGTGTCGCCGCCATATCCTCCCGAATCCTCCAGCAGCGTTGATAGTCCCAGTGCTCTGCCGGTGTAACGAACCACACTGCCAGCAGTGGGGGCATCCGCCTCTCATCAAAACTGCGCAGGACACACAGTGCCCGGAAGTAATCCCGCCGGGGAAGGGTCACATTCTCCAGCAGCAGGTCTGCACATTCCCTCAGCGCTGCCCCTTTATCCCTCCACCGCGGCGGGTCGCCTTCCAGGTAAGTGGCCAGGACCACGTTGCTCAGGGGGTAGCCGTTGCCTTCTTTTTGCACTTCCGGGGCGGCCTTTGGGGAGAGCCCCAGGGAGGAGAGGCGTTCCAGTTGTTCCCGGGTATCATCCTCGTTGAATGGTTCCAGCCAGACCTCATCGGCGTAGAATCTCAGTTCGGGCATTTTCCAGACATACCTTCGGGGGTAGCGGGTATGGCCACTCAGGACAATGAGGACGTAGGGTTCCAGGGATAGCGGTGCCAGGAAGTGGTTCTCCAGTTCGCGGAGAGAGTCCGGGTGTATCTCGTCCACGCCGTCCACCAGGACCACCACGGGGCGCTTCTGGCGGCGGCATCCCTCAACGATCCAAGAGCCCAGTCTATCTACCGATGTAGGCAGAGGTTTGCCCATCCCCAACTTCGCCACAACATTTTCCATCAAGTCGCCGACGGTCAGCAGGGGACACTTTGCTGCTCTCTCGTCGGCGGGGATGTGGAAACCATCGGAGGGGATTCCGGCCGTGGCCGGGCCCAGGGCGATGAAGAGGGAGGTGACTTGGTTCTGGAATTCTGGTGTGTTCTGGAGGCGATAGTAGAGTTCGCGGAGGAGCCAGGATTTGCCGGAGCCCCGGGGGCCGTAGTAGGTGGTGGTGCGGTTGGGGACCGCCGGTGTTCCTCGCAGGAGGGCGCGGGCTTTATCCAGCACCACAGCCAGCGCCTCTTCCCGGTCCACAAAGTAGGGACTTGCATAAGCAAGTGGCAGACGAGAGAAAACCCGCGCTCTCATGGCAAGTGCTCCGGTCTCAGGGTGGCTTCCTCCACCCTGGATACCATCTGGTTCCCCAGGCGAATCAGGGTTCTTGGGGAGCCTTTTGCCCGCTGTACCAGATATTCATCTGGGTCCGGATGGAGGGCCGCCGGGTCCACGATATAAACCTCTCGCAACTTCTCTATGCCGGCATAATTCAACCGGCATCGGAGCATCCCTTTAAGGTCTTCCTCCGTCCAGGAAAGTTCTATTACCGGGACACCATATCCCCTCTCCGGAGCAGGCTTACATGCCCTGGGCAGAAAAGCCTTCACATAGACACCCCGGGCAGCCAGGGCGGGGACGATTCTCAGGAAAGCCTCCATAGACCGCGCGATGGCAGCACTGCGGGCAGCGTCCGGCTCAACCCCCCAGTCCATCAGGATTTCAGTTTGCTGGAAGCCCGCCGGCCTGGCCTCCCCGAGCAACTCCAGCAGGGCCATTTCATCCGGCATAATGGCTGCGCCAGCCAACTTCCGAACCTCCTGCCAGACCTTCCTCCCGGCCCCCTCTTCCCGCAGGCCCGCGCGCAGGAGATGAGGGCCCAGGTTTCCCAGCAAGCCCTTCCCCAAGCAGGCGACCCACAGAGATGCAACGGCGGCCTGGCCCGCCGGATGTTGTTCGGTAAACAGGTATGGATGCTTCGCGATGACCTGGAGCAGTGCCTCCGCAACGGACCGGGCAATCTGATCCAGGAGATAACGACATGAAGCCTTGCCCGAGGAGGGGAGAGGGCTTTCATACGGTAAAAAATAAACCGGCAAGGTTCCTTCCCTTCGGGGCCGGCTGGATGGAAACTGGCAATCGTAAGCCAGCAGCAGGGCCGTGGCCGTTTTCCCTGAACCGGGTCCGCCGAGGACCACTATCGGTTGCGGGCTGCTCAGGTACTCCCAGAGCTCAGGAGGTCGGTATCCATATTCTCTCAGCAGGGGGTCCATCTCCGCTTGTTCGGGGCCGAAGGGGTTGCATTTGAGTTTCAGCGCCCGCACCCCTCTATCTACTGAAGGGTCAAGCACGCGATCCCGGGGCCACAGGTTGAGCCAGGACGAGGGGGAGCGATGCAGAGTCTGCAGCCTGCGGGCGCACTCCACCAATTCTTGCGGCGTGTCTTCCTTGCCCTCCATTTTTCTAAACACCTGAGCCAGTTCCGGTGACCACAGCAGAGCCCGGCCGTCCACATCATCGGCCAGCACTCTTTCTGCTACGATGAGCAGGTCTGGTTTCTCCGTCAGCAGCCTGCTCAGGATTCGTGGAGCCTTTTCAGATTCTAAAGGAAGCATTCGGAAGGCCCAAAATATCGCTTTGACATCGCCCTCTGTTGCTTCTGATGGGTTCTGTATGGCTTCTGGCGGTGTTTGCTCCACCCTTGCCCGAGAGACGCTCAACCATCGCTGTAGTTCCTCTGGTGCTTCCTCTTCCCAGGTTTTTCTCAGGGCGTCTTGGATGGGGCGGGTTCTCCATGGAAACGGTTCTCGCTTCTCCAGCGTTTGATACCGCATCAATGCCCGCTCGTAATCCCGTTGCTGAAGCAATTCCCGTAAGCCTTCCACTTCTGCTAAAGCGTCCCGGCGCTGCTGTTCCTTTTCGCGCTCCTCCTCTTCTCTCATCCGATTCCATTGCTGGATAACGAATCCCACCATCGCTGAAAGCAGCGCGCCACCCCAAATAGCGGTTCCGGCCCCCTGGCTGATCAGGCCGAACAGCACGGTCTGCCAGGCAGGCTCAATGGAAACTGGAACGGAATGAGAGGCCTGGCTGGCATTGGGGAGGCTGGTCGCCCGGAATGTCAGATCAACCGGATCCGGAGCGGATGTGCCTGCCAGAAGATAAATGCGCACTGGCAGAGCGGTCGGGTCAGTGGAGAGCACCTGCCGAAACGGTTGGGGGAGAGGCCGTCCCTGTTCATCCACCAGGGAGAGATGGTCATCTGAAGTCCGCACTTCTATCACCACATCTCCTGGAGAAGTATTGACCGAACCTGACGCCTGCATAGAGACGGCCTGATGGGACAGCAGAGAGGGGTCCGTGGTGACCTCCCGGGGATAAGAGAGCCGGACCTCCCATTCGCCGACCAGGAAAGATGTAGCGAGGGGTGGGGAATAGACTCCCCGGACCAATGGCTGAACAGCATTTAAAAACAGGATCAGCAGCCCCACGACAAGGGGGATCAACAGCCAGAAGCAGAAAAGGGGAAGAGCCGCAGTAAACATCCGCCAGGCCTGGCCCCAGTTTCCCCGATCAGGTTCAGAGGGATTCTCATTGGTATTGTTCACTGCGTGGGGCATCAGAACCTCCGAACTACCGGTTCACATCCGTAAACGATTCGGGCACAGGAGTCCGGGACAGGGATGGTGGAACGAGGGGAATTCCTTTAGCCCCCAGTCATTATTCAGAGCGGTGGAGGGGAAACAGCCCGATTTTATTTTATCATCAAACCCCCTGCAGGGCAAGCCCTCACTGGTAGATCACCACGACCGGCAGCGGGAAGAGGCGGAGGACGTCGGCAGGGGACATCAGGGGAACGTCGTAGTCGTAGAAGAGTTTTAAGCCGCCGTACTCAAAGCCCGGCTCCTGACTGTACTGGACGTAGTCGCTGATCTTGGCCCCCGGAGGACCAAAGCCGTCCGCATCCCAGACCAGGTCCACGCACGGGTAGTCCAGGATGCAATGTTTGCTCTCTATCATCCGGTCGTCAAACTGGTGGATGATGAGGATTTTACGCTCGCCCACGGCGCGGGAGATGCGGTCCAGCCGGGCCTGGATGCGGTTGATCTGCGGGCCAGTGATCCGGCCCAGTTGCGCCCCCGGCACCTGATCGGTGCCCACAATAAACTCCGGGTCCGCCGCCAGATGGACGCCCGACTCCCAAAGAAAGGGCTCCCCATGTCCAGTTCGGTCTCCAGGTCGGCCCGCCCTATCTGCAGGTCCAGAAAGACCCACGCCCCGGCCGTCCGCGCCCCGTCTATCCAGAGGCGAATGGTGTCCGTGGACACCCGGTGGTTGTAGTCCCCGTCCTCTCCGGGGTACCCGTCGGCGATGGTGACGACCATATGGAAGGCTGGGACAGTCTCCACGGTGGGGTCTAAGTCCCGGTAGGCCTGGACCTGTTCGGCCAGCAGGACGAGGGTGGTGGTGATGTCCTGACGGCCCAGGATGCCCAGCCCCCCAAACGGGGTGCCGTAGAAGGAGACCACCCGCCGGCCAACCAGCAGGGAGGCCGGACAGCCCCTCACCGGCGGGAGCGGCTCCGGGTCCGGGCAGGGCGCGGGGGTCGGTAGGGGGAACGCAGCGCGGCCCCGGCGGCCTGCGGGGCCACCGTCGGCGTCGGGGTGGCGGTGGGTGTGGGCGTGGGCGTCGGGGTTGGGGTGGGCGTCGGCGTTGCCGTCGGCGTGGGCGACGGGGTCGGGGTGGCGGTGGCGGTCGGGGTGGCCGTCGGGGTGGTGGTGGGGGTGGGGACCAGCCCCGCCTCCCAGCCCGACGTCAGCCCCCGACCGACAGCCAGGAGCAGCAAGAGGCCCGCCAGCAGCAGGGGGGCACAGGCCCCGCAGGCTGGACGGAGGTGGTGCGTGACGCGTGAAACGTGAGACGTGAAACGCGAAACGTGAGGCGTGATGGTGCCCCCTGTTATTTCCCCCGAATCGTTGCCCCGATGTCCCGCTCCAGCCGCCGGATGATCTTCTCCCGCACGCGCGCCACTTCCTGGTCGGTCAGCGTGCGGTCGTCGGCCTGGTAGGTCAGCCGGTAGGCCAGACTCTTTTTGCCCGGCCCGATCTGTTCGCCCCGGTAGACGTCAAAGAGGACGACGGAGCGCAGCAGCGGCGCGCCGGTCTGGGCGATGAGGTCCCGTACTCGCACCGCCGGGGTCTCCTCGTCCACCACCACCGCCAGGTCCTCGTAGACGGGCGGGTGGAGGGAGATGGGGGTCATCCGGCGCGGCGCGCCCCACAGGCCCAGCAGTGCTTCCATGTCAAACTCCAGCGCGGCCACCGGCTGCTGGGGCAGGTCAAAGGCTTCCCGCACCAGCGGGTGGAGTTCGCCCATAACGCCCAGGATCGTCCCGTTCACGGAGACTTCCGCACAGCGGCCGGGGTGAAAGGCCGGATGTTGACCGCGCTCAAACGTCCCGAAGAGGCCCAGGCCCGCCAGCAGCGCTTCCACCACCCCCTTGAGGTCGTAGAAACCCAGCGGGGTCGTCTGACGGTCCGGGAACCAGGAGCGAGGCTCGCGCGGACCGGTCATCACAATCCCCAACCGCAGGGGTTCGTCCGGCAGGAGTTCTCCGTCCACGGGCAGGTAGACGGCACCGATCTCAAAAATGGCCACCCGTTCCTGGAAACGGAGGTTTTCCCGCAGGGTGCGCAGGAGCGATGGCAGCAACGTCTGGCGCAGGTAGGCCCGGTCGGCCGAAAGGGGGTTCTTCAGCCGCAGGTAGCGGGCAGGGTCGGGGGGCGGGCCCTGCAGGCGCAATCGCCCCTCATCGGCGATGTCCACCAGCGAGTAGGTGATGACTTCGTCCAGCCCACAGCCCACCAGCAGGTCCCGCACCCGTTCGGCACACTCCAGGCGAATGTTGGGCCGCTGGGGCGGGAGTTCGTCCTGCAGGAGCGTCGGGAGGAAGCGGTCGTAGCCCCAGATGCGGCCAATTTCCTCTACCAGGTCCACCGGACGGGTGACGTCGGGGCGGTGGGAGGGGATGGTGATTTGGTAGACTGGTGGATTGGTAGGTGGTAGATTGGTGGGTGGTAAATTGGTGGGTGGTAAATTGGTGGTTGGGGAGGGGATGGGCTGGACGGTGAATTCCAGGGCGGTGAGGATGCGCACGATGTGGTCCGGCGGGATTTCCACGCCCAGGATGCGGGTCACGTCGGCGGGGTCCAGTTCTATGGTACGGGGCATCTGGCGGCCCGGATAGAGGTCGCCGACCGACGGGGCGACGGTCCCGCCCGCCAGTTCGGCCATGAGGCGCGCGGCGCGCAGGGCGGCGGGGACCGTCAACTCCGGGTCCACCTGTCGCCCGAAGCGCTGGCTGGCCTCACTGGTCAGTCCCAGGAGGCGCGCGGTGCGGCGAACGCTCAAGAAGTGGAAGTTGGCCGATTCCAGGAGGATGTCGGTGGTGGCATCGGTGATCTCGCTCTCCAGTCCACCCATGACGCCCGCCACGGCGACAGGGCCCCCGCCGTCGGTGATGAGGAGCATTTCGCCGTCAAAGGTCCGCAGGACGCCGTCCAGGGTGGTCATCTGCTCGTTCGGACGGGCCCGGCGGACGATGATGGCGGGCCGGGTTTCGCCGGGGCGCGGGCGCAGTCGGTGGTAGTCAAAGGCGTGCAGGGGCTGGCCCAGTTCCAGCATCACGTAGTTGGTGATGTCCACGATGTTGTTGATGGGGCGCATGCCGGCCAGCCGCAGCCGCATCTGCATCCAGAAGGGGGAGGGGCCAACCCGGACGCCGCCGATGAAGGCCGCCGAGTACCGGGGGCAGAGGTCGGGGTCGGCGATCTCCAGGACGATGTAGTCGGGGGTGGGGGTAATGGTGACGGGTTGGCTGGCCGCGGCGCGCCGGGGGTCGTTCCGCAGCGGGACGTCCAGCAGCGCGGCCACTTCGCGGGCGACGCCGAGGACGGAGTAGAGATGAGCGAAGGGCCCTTTGACGTCAAAATCCAGGACGGCGTCGCCCAGGTAGTCCACCAGGGGCACACCCACCGGGGCGTCGTCGGGCAGGTAGATGATGTCCTCGTGCTCGTCGGAGAGGCCCAGTTCCTTTTCGGAGCAGACCATCGCGCGGGAGGGGACGCCGCGGATTTTGGTGGCCTTGAGTTTCATAACCTGGAAGCCGGGGGCATGGCCGTCGTAGAGGTGGGCACCTTCCAGCGCGAAGGCAACCTTGAGGTGGAGGTCGGTCTGACCCCGGCGGGCCAGAAGGCTGGGCGCGCCGGTGACGACGACTTCCGGCGCCGGTCCCCCGTACTCTACCTCGGCCAGGACCAACCGGTCGGCGTTGGGGTGAGGGTGGACGGCGCGCAGTTCGCCGACGACGATTTTATCCGGCTCCCAGGGGAGTTCGGCGCCGGGCAGGCCAATGTAGGTGACCGTCTCCACTTCCAGCCCGGCCAGGGTGAGCCGCCCGGCCAGTTGAGGGATGGGGATGGAGATGTCCACGTAGTCTTTGAGCCATGAGAGTGGGACGCGCATGGGTTCCTCCCGATTTATCTTCTAAGCCACCAAGACACGAAGACACAAAGAAGAATTTTTTATTTTCTTTGTGCCCGGTTGTCTTTGTGGTTTCTCTAAAACTGGTGCAGGAAGCGCAGGTCGTTGCTGTAGAAGAGGCGGATGTCGTCTATGCCGTATTTGAGCATGGCGGGGCGTTCCACCCCCAGGCCGAAGGCGAAGCCGGACCACTCGTCGGGGTCGTAGCCGCCGTTGGAAAGGACGACGGGATGGACCATTCCGGCGCCCGCGATCTCCAGCCAGCCGGAGTACTTGCAGACCCGGCAACCCTTCCCGCCGCAGAGGATGCAGTCTATGTCGGCCTCAATGCTGGGTTCGGTGAAGGGGAAGTAGGAGCCGCGGATGCGGATGCGCCGCTCGGCGCCGTAGAAGCGACGGGCGAAGGCGGTCAGGGTGCCGATGAGATCGGTCATCGTAATGTGGCGGCCCACCGCCAGGCCCTCCACCTGGAAGAACTGGTGCTCGGAGCGGGCGGTAATCTGTTCGTACCGGTAGCACTTGCCGGGGAGGATGACCCGGATGGGCTCCGGGTACCGCTCCCGCATCACCCGGATTTGTCCGGGGGAGGTGTGGGTGCGCAGGAGGACGTCGTCGGTGATCCAGAAGGTATCCCACATCTCCCGGGCGGGGTGGTGGGGCGGCATATTCAGCAGGCCGAAGTTCATCTCGTCGGTCTCCACGTCCCGCGCCTCGTAGACCTGGAAGCCCATCTCCGCGAAGATGGCGTATATCTGGCGCAGGGTGCGGGTGGTGATGTGGAGGTGGCCCGGCCCGACGGGGCGGCCCGGCAGGGTGACGTCCAGCGCGCCGGCCTCCAGTTCCCGTGCCAGTTGGTCCTGGCGGACCACTTCGGCGCGGGCATTGTAGGCGGCCTCCAGACGCCGTTTGATCTCGTTGGCGCGCTGCCCGACGGTTGGCCGTTCCTCCGGCGGCAAACTCCCCACGGAGCGCAGGATGGCCGTCAGTGCGCCCTTCCGGCCCAGATAGGCGTGGTACCACCGATCCAGGTCCTCCGGCGTCCGGGCCTCTTCCAGACTCTGGAGGGCTTCCGTCTCTAATTGCGCCAGTTGTTCCAGCATAGAGCCTCCTTTTCGCGGATCGCGTATCGCATATCGCTTATCGCGTATCGCTTATCGCGTATCGCTTATCGCGTATCGCTAATCGTCCGTCGTCTGTCGTCCGTCGTCTGTGGTCTGTCGTCTGTCGTCCGTGGTCCGTCGTCTAAACACAAACGCCCTCGCCCCGTTGGGGACGAGAGCGCTGGACTCCCGCGGTACCACCCCTCTTGGTTCTGAGCGAACCCCCTCGTTGCACCGACAGCGCGCTGCGGCGCAATCGGCTGCCCCGATAACGCAGGGCCTGCGGAGCGGACTACTGAGGTTGGTAGGTTGGTAGATTGGTAGATTGGTATCTGGGAAGTTGGGCGGAACAGGTACCCCTTTACCAGTTGCCAATGTACCGGTTTACCGCTTCACCGCTACCAATGTACCAATCTACCACTTTACCGGTTACCAATATACCAGCCTACCAACTACCAACCCGTTCACCCGTCGGCTCGGGAGCGAACTTCGGCGGGCTTCCTCCGGGCGGGGCTCTCAGTCGGGCCGGTGGCTGGCGCCGGCCCCGCTTCCCTGTCGGTCTCCCTCCGCCTACTCCTCTCCGTCGTCGCCTTTGGCGGGGTCAGTTGTCGCGGCGGTGGACTCCGCCGCTGGCCCGAATTATGCCCCAGAATACTGGATTTGTCAAGGGTGCGCCCTGATCCTGAGGTGGGTTTTTGCGGCGGCGGCCTTTGGCCGCCGCCGCAAAAACCCGTTCCCCTTCATTGCAAATCCCTCCCCGGCCTTTATGGAGGCTGCTGAGAAAGTGGGGGCAAGCCCTCCTGCCGGGAGGAAAGGGATAAAAGAAAAAAATTGTTTTTGTGGTGGCGGCGAAGTCGCCACCATAAAAACAATATTCTTATTCACCCCTCCCCCGCTGTGAAACGGCAGGGGAGAGGGGGCGAAAAAAGATTCCCGCACGGGGACTTTCTCAGCACTCTCTTTATGGGGGAGAGAGCACAACGCGATTTGACAAATCAGCCAGAGGGTTTTATAATCAAGAATGTTATCGTTCCCCCAAATCTCTCAGAGAAAGGAGAACCCCCATGGCCGAGGCAGGATACGGAGAGGTCACTCAGGATGATAAACTTTGGGCCCTTCTCTCATGGCTCATCTGGATTGTCGCCCTGATCGCCCTTCTGATGGAAGACAAGAAATCCCGCCCCTTCATCCGCTACAACGCTGTCCAGTCCCTGGCGCTGGCCGTGGTCGGCTGGGTACTCTCCGGCGTCCTCAGCTTTATCATCATCGGCTGCGTCATCGGCGTCGCCTGGCTGGTCTACGTCATCATCCTGGCCATCCAGTCCTACCAGGGCAAGTGGGTCACCATCCCCTTCCTGACCGACTTCTGCAAGAAGCAGGGCTGGATCTAGACCAGACTTTCAAGCAACTGAAGGTGCCAGGCACTCCGGAAGTGCCTGGCACCTAAATAGAATGATGCGCGCCTCCTGGCTGACCCGTTCCCTGTTCCCCGTCGGCGTGCTGGCGGCGATGACACTTTTTGTCGCCCGCCTGCCGTCCATTCCCCTGGAACAGATATTCCCGACGGTCACCCCTTCGCCGACTGCCACCCTGCCGCCCACCCCTACGCCATCACCCACCCCCACCCCTACGCCGACGCCGACACCGACACCCACGCCAATGCCGACCTCCACGCCCACCCCGACCCCTACCCCGACCCCCGGCCCCCTGCCGGATTTCGCCGAGGTCCCCATCCTGATGTACCATTACGTGGAGGACCCGCCGCCCAACGCGGACCGCATCCGGCGGGACCTCACCGTCCGCCCCGAAATGTTTGAGGCCCAGTTGCAGTACCTGGCTGAGGCCGGATACCACACCGTCACCCTGACCGACCTGTACCTCTACCTGACGGAGGGGCGCCCCCTGCCGGAGAAACCCGTCATCCTGACCTTTGACGACGGCTACCGGGACGCCTATACGGTCGTCTTCCCCCTGTTGCAGAAATACGGGTTTGTGGGGACGTTCTTCGTCCTGGCGACCCCCGCCCACTACGGGAGCCCGCTGTATCTGGACTGGGGGATGATGAAGGAGATGGCGGACGCCGGGATGGAGATTCAGGGGCACGGACGGGACCACGTGGACCTGCGCGGGAGGTCCTACGAGTTTCTGGTCTACCAGATTCTGGGGATCAAGGAAGCGGTGGAGTACCACACCGGTCAGCCGGTGCGGTTCTTCTGTTATCCGTCCGGTCAGTACGATGCCAGCGTGATTGCGGTAGTTCGCTCCGCCGGGTACTGGGGCGCGGTGACGACGGAGTACGGCCGTATCCACACGCGCGAGGGCCTCTACACCCTCCACCGCATCCGCATTCGCGGCTCCGATACCCTGGAGACCTTCATCGCCAAACTGGAGGGACGGTGATTTAGGGGTTAGTCGTCAGGGGTTAGTGATTAGCGTTAGGGGTTAGCCATCCGCGATCAACGATACAATACGCGATACGCGATCAGCGATACGCGATTAGTAGTTCGTCGTCTGGTCTATCAGCCCTTTCTCCCGGGCCTGACGGTCGCACAGGCGGTAGGTGACGGCCGCCAGAAGCCCGAAGAGGACCGATAGCCTTGCCAGGATGCCCAGCAGTTGGCCGTTGCTGAAACCGGAGAGGGTGGGGAAACCGCGCGCCAGGTCTCCCAGCAGGGAACGGCGGATCAGTTCCAGCCAGTAGGTGATGGGCATGGCGAACCCCAGCGGCCGCAGCCAGGGCGGAAGAACCTCCAGTGGGAAGATGGCCCCGCTGAGCAGGTAGAGCGCCCCCGCCACCGCTTCCCCGATGAGGAAAAAGTGGTGGGCGATCATCAGGCTGATGCTGGCCAGCACCAGCCCCATCAGCGCCAGCATCACCACCCCCAGCGTCAGCGATAGCAGAAAGAGGGGCCAATCCACCTGCGTCGGGTGGAACGGCACATGCAAGAAGAGCACTCCGGCGGCCAGAGTGATGAGGACGGCGGAGGAGCCGGTCAGGAAGCGGGCCACCCCCCGTCCCAGCCAGTAGGCCGGGAGGCGAATCGGGGCGACGTAGATGTACTTCAGCGTCCGGTAGTGCTCCCGGTCGTCTATCACCGCCCAGGAGACCCCCGTCATCACCGCGCCGACGTAGATGTAGAAGGCGTTCCCCAGGTAGATGTACGGGAAGATGGGGTTCTCAAACTGGCCGTTGGTGATGACGCCGTACATGACCACCAGAATGGCTGCCGAGGCCAGCGGCTTCAGCATGGAGTAGATGGCGAACAGGAGGGGGTCGGTCCAGTTGGACTCAATCTGCCACCCCAGCCATGTCGCGATGCGGAACGACCGCCAGGCCGCGGACCAGGTTTTCGGTAGACTGGTAGAGTGGTAGACTGGTATTCTCATCTCCGGCTCTCCAGCAGACGCCCCTCCCGGATGGCAATCCGCTCCATATACCTCAGCAGCCACCGCGCGGCGACCAGGAAGAGAACGCACAGGACCGCCAGAACGGCGACCTCCACAGGAACCGTCAGGAATCCCAGCGCGGCGCCCGAAGGGAAGAGAAGTTGCCGCATCGCGTCCAGCCCCAGCGTCAGCGGAATGATGGAGGCCCCCACCGCGACCCAGAAGCCCAGGTTTTTGACCGGGAAGTAGAAGCCGGAGAGGAGGTATATGGGCTCCTGGGCCAGATTCGCCAGCTGCCACGCCTCCCGCCCCCAGAGCAGGAAGAGGGACGCGCTCATCATTCCCAGCCCGTAGAGGGCCGCCAGGGTGAGGAGGAAGACCACCACCAGCGCGGGCAGGTTCCCCACCGCGTACTGGACGTGGAAGATGAGGCTGCCGACCAGCAGGATGGCCGCCGCGCGCAGCGCCGTCGCGATGATGCCGCCCAAGGCCATTCCCAGCAGGATGGCCATCATGGAGTTGGGGGCCATAATATAGAGGGCCAGATTCCCCGACTCCTTCTCCCAGTAGAGTTGGCTGGACATACTCCAGAGGACGTTGAGCCAGAAGGCCGTCATCGCCCCGCCGACGACGACGAAGCCCACATACTCCTCCGGCGCCCCGATGGCCCGGTAGACGAAGACATAGGCGGAGACGGCCAGGATGGAGAGGAAAACGTCAAAGAAAATCCACGACCGCTCCCGCTGCTGGCCGACCACCCGGGGGTAGGCGCGGGCGACCACCGTTTTCAGGAAGAGGCGCCAGCCACTGGCCTTGGGGACCGGTGCGAAGAAGGGGCGGGCCTCACTGCCCATCGGCGACCTCCTCTTCCGCCAGCGGGCGGCCCACCAGTTCCACGAACACGTCCTCCAGCGTCGGCTCCCGCTTGGTCAGGTGGCGGACCTGCACCGCGCGCTCGGTCAGGACGTGGATGACGCCGGGCAGGGCGGAGTCGGCGGCCAGGATCAGACTCAGTCGCGCGCCGCCATCGGCATCGGTCAGCACGGCCTTGCGGACGCCGGGGAGCGCTTCCAGCATGGAAGAGGTCAGGCCGTTGGGGGCGGTGATTTCTATGTCAAAGAGGGCGTCCCGCTGGAGGCGGCGCTTCAACGCCTCGGGCGAATCGCAGGCCAGCATCCGCCCCTGGCTGATGATGGCCACCCGGTCGCAGAGTTCGTCCGCCTCCACCATGTAGTGGGTGGTCAGGAGGACCGTGCGGTCGGGATGGGCGTCCAGCCATTCCCGGATGAACCGCCGGACGTCCCGGGCCGCGTTGACGTCCAGCCCCAGCGTCGGCTCGTCCAGAAAGAGAATCTCCGGGTCGGTGAGGAACCCCCGGACGATGTTCATCTTCTGCCGCAGGCCGGTGGAGAGGTCGGAGGATTTGGTGTGGATGCGGTCGGCCAGGCCGATGCGGCGCAGCAGTTCCTCAATACGGCGGTTCGCCTCGCGGGAGGGGAGACCGTAGAACTGAGCGAACATCCAGAGGTTCTCCCGCACCGTGAGCAGGCCGTAACCGGAGGCCTCGCCGCCGGAGACCATGTTGATGCGGGGGCGGATTCTGTGGGGCTCCCGCACCACGTCAAACCCGGCGACCCGCGCCCAGCCGGTGGTGGGGGCCAGCAGGGTGGTCAGAATCTTGATCAGCGTCGTCTTTCCGGCGCCGTTGGGGCCCAAAAGGCCGAAGAGTTCGCCGCGCGGAATCTGCAGGTTCACATCCCGCAGGGCGACCACTTCTTTGCGGATGCGCCGCTCCCGCCGGTTGCGGATGGTGTAGATGCGTCCCAGATTTTGAGTTTCAATCGCCAGGTCTGCAGACATCGGGCTCCTCAACAGGGCCTCCGGTCCGTCATCGCTGACCGGAGGCGAATCGGAGTCCTATTGTACCTCTTTCCGGAAGTTTGCGCCAGTTACTCCATCCGGGTATCCGAGAAACTTGACAATCGCTCCAGCATGGAGTATACTCTTTTTGTCCCTGGATGTCCCAACCCCAGAGCGTTCTCAGGAGTCCGGGTTTCCGAAAGGAGGTGGTGTCCATACAAAGAGCAAGAGCAAGCCGCCCTGACTTCTGTGTTTCAGTATCCCCAAAGTCCCCAATCATTACTCAAGGAGGAGTAACCATGTCCCGCAGAACCATCTGGTCTATGCTGAGCCTTGTTGTGGTGCTGGCGCTGCTCCTGGTCGCCTGCAGGCCGACCCCGACTCCCACCCCAGCGAAGAAGCAACTGGAAATCTTCTCCTGGTGGACGACGGGTGGCGAGGCTGCCGGGCTCCTCAAACTCTTTGAACTCTACAACCAGAAATTCCCGGACGTGGAGATTATCAACGCCACCGTCGCCGGTGGGGCCGGCTTTGAGGCCAAGCCCGCGCTGAAAGCCCGCATGTTAGGCGGCGACCCGCCGGACTCCTTCCAGGTGCACATGGGCCACGAACTCATTGACACCTGGGTCACCACCGGCTATATGGAGCCGCTGGACGACCTCTACAAGCAGGAGGGCTGGGAGGCCGTCTTCCCCAAGGGCGTGCTGGAGATTGTCTCCCACGACGGCCACTACTGGTCGGTCCCCGTCAACATCCACCGCTCCAACGTCCTCTGGTACAACAAGAAGGTCTTTGAGGCCAACGGCTGGAAGCCTCCGGCGACCTTTGACGAGTTCTTCGCCCTGGCGGAGCAGATGAAAGCCAAGGGCATCACCCCGCTGGCCCTGGGCGACGTGGGCATCTGGGCCTCCACCCACCTCTTTGAGGTCATCCTGGCGGGCACCATGGGCCCGGAGAAGTACAAGGGGCTCTGGACCGGTCAGACCGACTGGAACGGCCCGGAGGTCAAGAAGGCCCTGGAGACGATGGCGAAGATGCTGGAGTACGCCAACCCCGACCACTCCGCCCTCTCCTGGGACCAGGCCAATGACCTGGTGATTCAGGGCAAGGCCGGGATGACCATCATGGGCGACTGGGTGGATGCCGACAACCTGGCGAAGGGCTTCAAGGACTCCGGCTGGGCGCCGCCGCCGGGGACGAAGGGCATCTTCATCGCCCTCTCCGACACCTTCGGCCTGCCCAAGGGCGCGCCGCACCGGGAGCAGGCGATTGAGTGGCTGCGGATCTGTGGCTCCAAGGCGGGTCAGGAGGCCTTCAACCCGCTCAAGGGCTCCATCTGCGCCCGCAACGACTGTGACCCGAACCTCTTCGGCCCCTACCTGAAGACCGCGATGGACGACTGGGCGAAGGACGCCATCGTGCCCAGCCTGGCCCACGGCGCCGCCGCCTCCGAGTCCTGGGTGACGAAGATCAACGACGTGATGACCGCCTTCGTCACTGATAAGGACGTGGCCAAGGCTCAGGCCGGCCTGGCTCAGGCCTGCAAAGACGCCGGGGTCTGCAAATAATCGTCCCCGGCCCGCACTGCGGCGAGGCGGCCCGGAGAGCCGCCCCGCCGCAAACTATTCCGGCTCTGCGAAAACGTGCCAGGCACGTCCGGACGTGCCTGGCACGTCCCCCGACTCTCTCAGAGGAGGTAGTCGTTGGGCATGCGCCGCGTATCGTGGGACCGGCTCATCTCTATCCTGCTGATCCTTCCCTCCATCCTGGCCATTGCTGTCTTCGTCTACGGCTTCATTGCCTGGAGTGGATGGGTCTCCCTCTCCAACTGGGACGGACTGCCCCCCGACCTCTCCTGGGCCGGTTTTGTCAACTACGTCAGACTCTTCGCCAATCCCCGTTTCCAGATTGACATCCGTAACACAGTGGTCTTCACTGCCTTCTTCCTGGGCGCCTGCATCGTGCTGGGGATGGGGCTGGCGATTCTGCTGGACCAGGGGATTCGCGGGGAGAACTTCTTTCGCAGCCTCTTTCTCTTCCCGATGGCCATCTCGTTCATCGTGACCGGCGTTACCTGGCGCTGGTTGCTGGCTCCGGGCGACCCGGCGACGGGTCGCCTGACCGGCATCAACGTCCTGCTGAACACCGTCGGTCTGTCCCTCTTCCAGTGGTACACCGATCCCACCGTCGTCCATATCCCCCCGGACGGCGCGGTGGGCCAGTTTCTCCATCAGGTCGGGCTGGGGTTTCTGACCACTCCCAACTTCGGCATCCCGCTGGCAATGTTCTCCATCGTTATCGCCGCCACCTGGCAGATGTCCGGGTACGTGATGGCCATGTATCTGGCGGGACTGCGGGGGATTCCAGAGGAATTGCGGGAGGCCGCGCGGGTGGATGGGGCCAGCGAGTGGCAGGTCTACCAGCACATCGTCTTCCCCCTTCTGCGACCGATTACGCTGAGCGTCGTCATCGTCCTGGGCCACATCTCCCTGAAGATTTTTGACCTGGTGGCCGCGATGAGCAAGAAGGGGCCGGGTTTCGCCACCGACGTCCCGGCCTACTTCATGTTTGAAACCACCTTCCAGGGCGACCACTACTCCCAGGGGGCTTCCATCGCCATCTTTCTGCTGGTCACCGTCAGCCTGCTGGTTGTCCCGTATCTGATCTACAGCACCCGTCGGGAGGCAGAAGTATGAAGGGGGCATGGCGGCAGTGGTTGCTCCGACATGGCGGCCGCCTGGGCATCTACCTGGCCCTCATAGCGGCCAGCGCGTTCTACCTCCTCCCTGTTTATGTCCTGGTGGTGACCAGCCTGAAGCCCTACGCTGAGGCGAACCTGGCCGGGATGTGGCACCTCCCCTCTGCCCCCAGTCTGGAGAGTTTCCTGCGTGCCTTTGAGCAACTGCGGCCCCACTTTCGCAACAGTTTCTACCTGACCATCCCGGCGACCCTGCTCTCGTCGCTCCTGGGTTCCATCAACGGATACGTGCTCTCCAAGTGGCGCTTCCGGGGGTCGGAGGTGCTCTTCCCCATTATGCTGTTCGGGATGTTCATCCCTTACCAGAGCGTTCTCATTCCGCTGGTACAGGTTCTGCAGAAGGTCAACGCGGCGGCGGAGGTGCTGCGCATTCCCTCAGCCCTGAGGGGACTGGTACCGGGATACGGCTCCATCGCTGGCCTGGCCTTCGTCCACATCGTCTACGGCATCCCCATCACCACGCTGATTTTCCGCAACTACTACGCGACGGTCCCCAACGAACTGGTAGAGGCGGCCAAGATTGACGGCGCCAACATCTTCAAGGTCTACCGCTGGGTTCTTTTTCCCATTTCTATGCCCGCCTTCGCGGTGGTGATGATCTGGCAGTTCACCTCTATCTGGAACGAATTCCTTTTCGCACTGGTCCTTACCCAGAACCCGGCCATCCGCCCGGTGACGGTGGCCCTCTACAACCTGGCGGGCAGTTACATCGTGGAATGGAACGTTCAGATGGCGGGGGCGCTGCTGGCCGCACTGCCGACTCTGCTGGTCTACATCTTCCTGGGCCGCTTCTTCATGCGGGGGCTCCTGGCGGGTGCCCTGAAGGGGTGACCTTGCATGTTGGCCCTGCCCCTGCGCTGGCTTCTCCTGGGGCTGTTTCTGACCATCATCGTGGCGGTCTTTCTGGCCCTCTGGTTAGACCACCGGCGCGTCCGGCGACGCGCTGCGGAGACGTTCGCCGACCCCGTCCTGCACGCCGTCCTGGAGCGTGCCCCCTTCGGCTGGATGGTCCTGGAGAGCGCGGAGCGATACGTTTACGCCAACGAGTACGCCCGCCGTTTGCTGGACCTCCCGGCCCCCTCCGGCCCTGTCCCGGCCGTAGAATGGGGCTTCCTCCTGGACGACGACCGGGCCGACGTCCGGCGGGGCCAGGCCCCGGAGGGCCGCTACCGCATCCTCCGCCTTCCATCCGGTCGGGTCGCCCGCTGGTGGCTGATGTCCGGCCAGCGGTGGGATTACCTCCTCCTGCTGGACGTCACCCCTCAGTACGAGGCCGAGGAGGCCCGGACCCAACTCTTCGCCGGTCTTTCCCACGAACTGCGCACCCCGGTGGGGGCCATCCTCACCCAACCTGGAAATCCTCCGCCTACCCGACATCCCGGAAGAGACGAAACAGCAATCCCTCCATCTGCTCCGGGCCGAGGCCCGACGGCTGGCCCGAATGGTCCACCTGATGCTGGAACTGGGCCGTCTGGAGACCACCCCGGAGATAGACCGGCGCCCGGTAGACCTGGTGGACCTGGCGGAGCGCGCCATCTCCTCCCTGGCCTCCCAGGCGGAGGAGCGGAGCATTCGCTTCTCCCTGGAGGCCGACTCTCCCCTTCCCACCGTCTGGGGAGACCCGGACCGGCTGATGCAGGTCTTTCTGAACCTGCTGGATAACGTCCTCAAACACTGTCGTCCCGGCGACCGGGCCACCGTCATCCTCCGGCGGGCCGAAGGCGGCGTCCTCTGCGCGATCCAGGACACCGGGCCGGGCATCCCAGCGGAACATTTGCCCCACGTAACCCGTCGTTTCTATCGGGTGGCGAAGCAGGAAGTAGAGGGGAGCGGATTAGGCCTGGCGCTGGTGGAGGAAATCCTGCGGCGCCACGGGAGCCGCCTGGAGATTTCCAGCCAGACGGAGGGAGAGACCGGGACATGCGTGCAGTTCGTCTTGCTGACCGTGCCCTCGCGGCTGTGAGAGCACGCTCTCAAAGCGCTCGTAGTGAGCCACGCAGCGAAGCGGAGTGGCGTCAGCGAGGAGACGGCACTTCGCTGCGCTCCGTGCCTGACTACAAACGAATTCTCGCGTTTCTCCGCCGCTGGGGGTGGCTCCTGGGGTTGCTGCTGGCACTGGCCGCCTGTGCCCTACTCCCTATCCCTGGCTATGTGGTCATCGCACCGGGGAGGGGTGACCCCCTCATCCCCGTTCTGTTGGGCCCGCAGATGCGCCTGGAGCCCCCCTTTGCCCGCCCCGGCGACGAAGTCCGCCTCCACGTTACTGACCGCACCCCCTGGACCCATGTCCTCCTGGCTGTGAACGGCGTTCCCGTCTATCCGGAGACCTGGGAGGCCGGCCTGGGCGGACAGTGGACCTGGACGTTCCGTCTGGTCCTTCCCACCGGCCCGTCGGAAATCGTCTTCTACCACAGTTGCGACACTGGCTGCCGGGAGCGGGGGCGGATGATGCTGGGGGAACCGCCGCCCCCCTCCTTTGCCCTGCTTCCCACCAAACTGGGGCTGGTCTTCCCCAACCCGGGGCGCGATTGGCACGGGCGCAGCGGCTGGGCCGTGGAGGTCACTTACGTCCAGCGGGCCCAGGAGCCGGGCTGGGGGATAGACGACCTGGCTGCAAAGGTCTACGCCCACCGGGCTAAGGGGCTGCGGGTCCTGGTGCGGGTGGATTACGACTACAACCAGTCCATCCCACCCCGCGGCGACCATCTGGCCCTGGCGGAATACCTGGACTACCTGGCGCGGCTGGCCCGGGACGACCGTCTCCGGGAGGTCTACGGCTACATCATCGGGAGCAGTTACAACGGCCTGGACCAGAACGCCCTGGCCCCCGACCGTCCGGTGACCCCGGAGTGGTACGCCCGGATGTTCAACGGCTACGGCGAACCGGTCCACCACACCGACAACGCGGTCCAGGCCGTCCGGGCCGAAAACCCCCAGGTCCGAATCCTGGTGGGCCCGGTCCGGCCCTGGAACACCGACCAGGACGGGACCCATAAGTACCCCGTGGACGCTCCCTGGCTCAATTATATGAACACCCTGGTGCGATATGTCAATGAAGCGGCACGGGCGAAGGCCGCGGCGGGGATTCCCTTTGCCGTCCCCGACGGCTTCGCCGTCCAGGCCCCCGGCCGGCCGGACGCCCCCGAACTGGGCGGGAGGGGGGAGGCGGAGCCCCAGACCGACCTACCGCGGCCGGAGTGGAACGGCGCTCAGGCCGGGTTCCGGGTCTACCAGGAGTGGCTGGACATCATCAACGGTTACCCGTCCACCCGGGGGCTCCCCGTCTACATCACTTCTGCCAACACCTTCATCCCCGCCGTGGGCGTGCCCCCGGCCCAGAACTATCCCCGGGGCTGGCTGAGCGCGGCGCTGGCCGTGGTGGAGAACGAACCCCAGATTCAGGCCCTCTGCTGGTTTCTGGACGACCTGCCCGGAGACACCCAGTGGGAGAATTTCAGCCTGACCCGTCGCCGGGGCCGCCTGGTGGACGCGGCGGAGGAGTTTGAGGAACTGCTGAAACGGTAAAAAGAGGCAAGAGGCAGGAAGCAAGAAGCAAGGAATCCTGCATCCTGCACCTTGCATCCTGCATCCTGCATCTTGCATCCTTGCGACCTGCGACATGAGTATCCGCGTTCTTCTGGCTGACGACCATCCCACCCTGCGACTGGGGCTGCGGGTACTGCTGGAGCGCGCGCCGGATATAGAAGTGGTGGCGGAGGCGGAGAAGGGCGAGGAGGCCCTGGCGAAGATTCTGGCCTTCCAGCCGGACGTGGCGGTGCTGGACTGCCAGTTGCCGGGCCTGTCGGGGCCGGAGGTGGCGCGGGAAATCCGGCGGCGGGGCCTGCCGACGCGCATCCTGGCCCTCAGCGCCTACCGGTACGAGCACTACATCCGGGGGATGTTAGAGGCCGGAGCCGTGGGCTATCTGCTGAAGGAGGAGGCGCCGGAGGCCATTGTGGAGGCCGTCCGGGCCGCTGTGCAGGGTGGGATGTACTTCAGTCCCGGTGTGGCAGACCTGGTGAAGGCCATTCTGGAGGGGAAGGGCCCGGCGAAGTTGACGGAGCGGGAACAGGAAGTGCTGCGGCTGATAGCAGAGGGGCTGAGCAACAAGGAAATTGGGGCCCGCCTGGGGTTCTCCGAGCGGACGGCGGCCTTCCACGTGAGCAACATCCTCCAAAAACTGGACGCGGCCAGCCGGACCGAGGCCGTGGTGCGGGCCAGGGAGCGAGGGATGATCGGCTGAGAGGGATCGGGGTGGCCCTAATCGCCGCCTCGCAGTGGCAGCGGGAAAGTAAAATCCGTGTTCATCCGCGTCCGATTTCCGTTCACCGCCACCGGCGCGCAGCGGCCATCGTCAGCCATCCCCCGGCGAACCCCAGAAGGCCCACCGCCCCCGCCGCCACCACCTGGGCCACTATCTGGCCCGGGCCGTCGCCCAGGAACCCCGGCGCAACGAAGAAACCGCTCACCCCCTGCCCGATCACCGTCCGGTAGACCTCGGCGCCGACGCCGTTCCACCCCTGCCCCCAGCGCCCGTCGGCGAAGAGGGCCACCGCCAGCAGCCCCCAGAGGCCGGGGAGCGCGGCCACCGCCACCGCGGCGGTGGCGTCGGCCAGCCGCAGGAGGCGGTCCACCAGATAGACGCCCAGCGGGACCAGCAGTCCGGCCACAACGCCGACCACCAGCGCGGCCCAGGGGGGGAGAAACGGCGCGCCGGCCGAGAGGGCGACCAGTCCTCCCGCCGCGCCGCGCGCTACCATCAGCGGGTCACCATGCCCCAGGGCCAGCCAGCAGTAGAAGAGGGCGGTCAGCGTGGCCCCGGCGGCCGCCAGCAGGCCGTTGACGGCCATCCGCCCGGCATCCAGGCGGGCTCCGTCGGCGTGGAGGGGCCCGCTCAGCGACCACCCCAGCCAGCCCACGACGACCAGCAGGACTCCCAGGTTCGCCAGCAGGGGGAAGTGGGCCGGGGGCATCTCGGCAGGGCCTTCCCGCGGCGCTTCCCGGCCCAGCGCGGTCAGCGCGCCCCAGGCCATCATCCCGCCCAGCAGGTAGACCACTCCGCTGCCCGCGTAGTCCACGGCGCCGTGCCCCCGCGCCAGGGTCTGGCCCATGCTGGCCAGCCATCCCCCGCCCCAGACCCAGCAGGCGGCCAGCGGGAAGAGCAGAGCGCCAGTCAGCAACCCCACCAGGGCCACCCATCCCCCCCGCGCCCGCCCGAAAAGGGCCAGTACCGGCAAAAGGACCGCCGTCGCGGCCATCGGGAGATAGACGGCGAAGAGGGCCAGTGCCTGGGGGGTGTCCGCGCCGCCCAGAAAGAATCCCTTCAGCCCGATGAATCCCCATCCCAGCCCCCGCACCCGGTCCAGCGGCGACCAGATGCTATCCAGCGCGTCCAGCCCGGGCCGGTCCGAGAAGACGGCCGCGCCGCCCAGGTGGAAGGCGAAACCGGTGGCGAAGTAACCCACCGTCGCCAGCGCCAGGGCCACCAGCCCCTGGATGGCGGCCCGCCGCGCCCGTTCCGGCTCCATCCCGCCCCAACCCAGCAGGAAGAAACCGATAGGGAGCAGGTATCCCAGTATCAGTGGAAAACTGAAGTCGCCGGTCATGGCTTTGCCCTTTCGTTGCGAATGGACGACGGACGACAGACCACAGACGACAGTGGTCTGTGGTCAGTCGTCTGTGGTCTATGGTCTGCGGTCAGTGGTCAAAGTGTACTCAAGAACCGCGTCTTGTCAAGTTGGGTGTGTGAACCTGCAATTGCCCGCGACTTTTAGGCCGATCTGACGTATAATGTAGTGGATGATGGACGAAGCGACCTGGATTCAGCAGGCTCAACACGGGGATATGGACGCCTTCGCCCGGCTGGTCTCTCTCTACCAGGCGCCGGTCTACAATCTGGCCTACTGGATGCTGGGGGAACGGATGGAGGCGGAGGACGCCGCTCAGGAGACGTTTCTGCGGGCGTTCCGCCATCTGGGCCGGTATGACCACACCCGCCCCTTCCGGACCTGGTTGCTCTCCATCGCGGCTCACTACTGTGTGGACTGCATCCGCCGCCGACGTCCCGTTCTGGCGCTGGACGACGAGTTGACCTCCGAAGGGGCGAGCATAGACCCCGGCGACGCCTTCGCCGCGTGGGAGGCGCGGGAGCGCATCCAGCGCTTGCTGCTGCGCCTTCCCGCCGAGGACCGCGCGGTGGTGACCCTGCGGTACTGGTACGACTGCTCGTACGAGGAGATGGCCCAGATTCTGGGAACAACGGTCAGCGCGGTGAAATCCCGGCTCCACCGGGCCCGGCTGGCGCTGGCCCGGATGTTGGGGGAAGTAGGGAGTACGGAGTGGGAAGTAGGGAGTAGGAAGTAGGGATTAGGGAGTAGGGAGTATGGAATGCGAGGAATCTCTGGAACGGATGATGAGGGCGCTGGATGATGAACTGCCGGACGGGGAATGGCTTGCCCTGGAGGCCCACCTGGAGGCCTGCGACCGTTGTCGGGCCCGGTGGGAGGGACTCCTGGCCGCAGAGGAGGTCCTGCGAGAGATGCCCATTCTCTCGCCCCCGCCGGGGTTTGTCGGACGGGTAATGGCCCGGGTGGACCGGTGCCGGGCCCGGCAGCACGCCTTCTTCGGCGGCCTGGCCCTGGCGGCGGGAACCGCCCTGGTCATCCTGATCGGCATCCTGCCGATTCTCTGGACGTTGCCCGGGTGGGCGAGCCTGGCAGTGGTCGTCTCCCATAGTGGCGGTCTCCTGCTGGACCACCTGGTCGGCGCGGCCCGCCTGCTCCTGAACTCGCTGGGCCTGCTGGCCGGCGCGCTGCTGGTCCAGACGCTCCCGCTGGCCCTCTGCACTCTGATGACGGCGATGCTCCTGGCCGGGCTGTGGTGGGGGCTGCTGCGCCGATGGCAGACGGTTGCTACGTGAAACGTGAAAAGTGAAACGTGATGTAAGGAGGAGCGATGCGGAAAACGGTAGTGGTATGGCCCATTTTGCTGGTGGTGCTGAGCAGTCTGGCGTGTACGATCACGGTTCCCAGCATTTCCGTGCCCGGCGTGCCCACGCTGGAGGTCGGGCCGATGCAGGAGTACCGGGAGGAAATCCCCCTGGAAGGCACGACAACGGCTCAGGTGGAGATCACCCTGGGCACGGGCAAACTGACGTTGGCCGCCGGGGAGCCGGAGGTCCTCTTCTCCGGCCTCTTCCGGACCAACGTCCCTGCCTGGAAGCCGGAAGTGACCTGGAAGGACGGGGTCCTGAGGGTCGCCCAGCCTGACGCCCGCGGGATGCCCGGCCCCGGGGCGGAGAACGAATGGGACCTGGCCCTGGCCCCCCGGGTACCGATGAGCCTGAAACTGCAGGTCGGTGCCGCAAAGGGGCGGCTGGACCTGGGCGGCCTGGCGCTGACCGATTTCTCCCTGGAGACCGGCGCATCGGATATGGTCGTGCGCTGGGAGACGCCCAGCGCCGTCCCCATGGACCGTTTCCTGCTCCGGGCCGGGGCCGCCAACGTGGAGGTCCGGGGCATCGGGTACGCCCGTCCCAAAGAGGTTCAGGTGGAGGGTGGGGTCGGCAACCTGATCCTGGATTTCACCGGCCCCTGGGCGGATTCCGCCCGGGTCAAAGTGACCGCGGGGGTGGGGTCTCTGACGCTCCGGTTCCCCAAAGATGTAGGGGTACGGGTCGTGGTGGAGGGCGGACTGAGCGACATCCAGACCCGCGGCGACTGGCGTCTTTCCGAGGGCGCTTACCTCAACGGGGCCTACGGAGGGGCCGGGGCGGCCCTGCAGGTCACCCTCACGGCGGGTGTGGGCAGCGTTATCCTGGAATCTGAATAATGTAGGGCAACTCTTACGGTTGCCCAGACAGGGGCGTGTAGGGGCAACCCTCGCGGTTGTCCCCGGGCGGTCGCCCCCATACAAATCAAACCAATGGGGGTGTTCCCATGCGGTTCACGCGCATTCTGCAAACGCTTCTGGTGGTGGCGACGATGTTGATGGCCGCCGCGCCGGCCTTCGCCTCGGACGGGCAGCCGCCGGGGCAGGTCGTCTGGGGGGATTTCACCCTGGAGAGCGGCCAGACGATGGAAGGTGACTTGATCGTCTTCGGCGGAGACGTGCGCATAGAGGCCGATAGCCAGTTGGAAGGCAGTCTGCTGGCCTGGGGCGGCGATGTGGAAATCGCTGGAACCGTGGAGAAGGATGTCGTCGCGATGGGGGGCGACGTTCTTCTGCGGGAAACGGCCCGGATTGATGGCGGGCTGGTGACCCTTGGGGGAACGGTGGAGCAGGAAATGGGCGCCCAGGTGCGCGGCCAGCAGGTGGTGAATCCCCCTCAGTGGTCCTGGTGGCGCTGGGGGTGGGGGGCGGTCCCCATGCCTGTTTACCCGTACTGGCCCTCGGACGGGCTGCCCACGATGGCCTTCCAGGTCGCCATGCAGGGGCTGGGGCTCCTTCTGCGGACGGTGGTGATGGCCGGACTGGCCGGGCTGGTGGTCTTGCTGTGGCCCCGGGCGGCCACGCGGGTCGGGCGAAGCGCGCTGGAACGGCCCCTCAACGCCTTCGGCATGGGCCTGCTGACGCTGATCGTCGGCATCCTGCTGGCGGTCGGGCTCATCATCACTCTCTGCCTCTCCCCGGTGGGGGCCGCAGTGGCGGTCGCGCTGGTGGTCGCGGTCCTGTTCGGGCAGTTGGCCATTGGCATCGTCGTCGGTGAGCGGCTGATGCCGACGCTGACCTCCCGGGCGGTGGCGCCCTTCTGGACCGCCGCGCTGGGCGCAGGGCTCCTGACGATGCTGGTGGACCTGCTGAACCTGATCCCCTGCGTGGGCTGGGTCGGCGGATTCCTGGTCACCTGCGCAGGGCTGGGCGCGGTGGTCCTCACCCGCTTCGGGACGATGGAGTAGAAGGTTTTGTGGCGGCGGCTCTGCCGCCGCCACAAAAACCGCCTATATCACGATGTTCAGCAGCCGCCCCGGCACGTAGACGAACTGCCGGACCTCTTTCCCCGCGATGTACTTCTGGACGTTGGGATGGGCCAGCGCCGCCTCCCGCGCCGCCTCCTCGGTGATGTCCGCCGGAACCTCCAACCGGGCCCGGACCTTCCCGTTCACCTGCACCACCAGCGTCACCACTTCCTCCACCAGCAGGTCGGGGTCGTACTGGGGCCAGGACTGCAGGTGGATGCTGTAGGGCCGGCCCGTCCGCACCCACAACTCCTCCGCAATGTGCGGGCAACAGGGGGCCAGCAGCAGGAGCAGGGTCTGGATGGCCTCCTCCCACGCCTCCGTCCCGTAGACGGCCGTCTCCTTCGCCTTCTGGAGCCCGTTGGTGAACTCCATGAGCGCGGAGATCACGGTGTTGAACTCAAAGTTCTCCAGGTCTTCCGTGACCCGCTGGATGGTCCGGTGCGTCCAGCGACGCAGGTCGGCGATTTCTTTGGGTGACGCAGGCTGACCGCCCGCGCCACCCGGCTCCAGGACCAGGTTCCAGACCCGGTGGAGCCAGCGGTAGACCCCCTCAATCCCTTTGGAGTCCCACGGGCCGCCCTGCTCCCAGCGCCAGCCGAACATCAGGTAGCCCCGAACGGTGTCCGCGCCGTAGCGCTCCACCAGGTCGTCCGGCGCCACCACGTTCCCCCGGCTCTTGGACATCTTCTCCCCGTCCTCGCCCAGGATGATGCCCTGGTTGCGCAGGACGGTCATCGGCTCGTCAAAGTCCACCAGCCCCATATCCCGCATCACTTTGGTGAAGAAGCGGGTGTAGATGAGGTGCATGGTGGCGTGCTCCACCCCGCCGGTATAGACGTCCACCGGGAGCCAGTACTTCCCCTCCTCGGGGTCAAAGGGGATGGAGTCGGCGCGGGCCGGTTCGCCCTCCCGGTAGTACGGGCTCAGGTAGGCGTACTGGTACCAGGACGAGCAGACGAAGGTGTCCATAGTGTCGGTCTCGCGGGTGGCCGGGCCGCCGCACTGGGGGCAGGTGGTGTGCAGGAACCCCTCGTGGTACTTCAGCGCGTTCTCCCCGGTGGGCGGGATGACCGCGTCGGTGGGCAGAAGGACGGGCAGGTCTTCGTAGGGGACGGGGACGATGCCGCAGCGGTCGCAGTAGACGATGGGGATGGGCGCGCCCCAGTACCGCTGGCGGCTGATGCACCAATCGCGCAGCCGGTAGTTGACGGCGAACTCCCCTGCCCCGCGCTCCGCCAGCCACTCCGTCGTCCGCTGCACCGCGACGTCGCCGGGGGTGCCGGTCAGCGGGCCGGAGTTGATCATCGGGCCGTACCCGGCGTGGAAGAGGACGTCCCGGTAGAAGGGGACGCGCCAGAGCAGTTCCGCGACGGTCCTGCACTCCCCGGCAGTGGGGTCCAGACCCTGGCAGCGCTCCAGGATGCGCCGCTCCCCCGCCAGGCTGTCCACGGAGAGCACCCCGTCGGCAAAGACAAAGGCCCACGGGCCGCCGACAACGTCCACCCAGGCGCGGGGCTGCAGGTACTCCCGGACCAGCCCGAGGTACCGGTCCGTCGTCTCGCGGGAGAGGGAGACCGCCAGCCCTCCGTCCCTTTCCTCCACGGAGAACCCAGCCTCCGCCAGGGCCTGGGCGAATCCGTCCCGGACCGCGCCCGGTCGGACGAAGGAGCGGACCGCGCCGTCGGGCCGGTCAATGACGGGGATGACGGGCAGGCCGAACTTGAGGGCGAAGGCGAAGTCCCGGTCGTCGTGGGCCGGGACGGCCATGATGGCCCCCGTCCCGTAGGTCATCAGGACGTAGTCGGAAATCCAGATGGGGATGCGCTCGTCGTTGACGGGGTTGATGGCGTACGCGCCGATGAAAAGGCCCGTCTTCTCCTTCTCGGTGGAGAGCCGGTCAATCTCGCTCTGGCGGGCGGCGTAGTATTTGTATTCCTCCACGGCCTGCCGGTATTCGGGCGCGGTCAACTCGTCCACCAGCGGGTGCTCCGGGGCCAGTACCATGAAAGTGGCGCCCCAGAGGGTATCCGGGCGGGTGGTGAAGACCACCAGCGGGTCCCCCCGCTCCGTCCGGAAGGTGACGTTGGCCCCGATGCTCTTGCCGATCCAGTTGGTCTGCATCGTGACCACCCGTTCGGGCCAGTCAATTTTGGAGAAATCCAGCAGTTCCTCGGCGTAGGTGGTGATCCGCCAGAACCACTGCTCCAGTTCTTTCTTGATGACGGGGGTCCCGCACCGCTCGCAGACCCGCTCCGGCCCCCAGACCTGCTCGCGGGCCAGGGTGGTGTTGCACCGGGGGCAGAAGTCCACCTGGGACTTTTTCCGGTAGGCCAGGCCCATGTCGTACATTTTGCGGAAGAACCACTGGGTCCAGCGGTAGTAGCCGGGCAGGCAGGTGATGGCCTCCCGCTCCCAGTCAAACATCGCCCCCATGCTCTTCAGTTGGCGGCGCATCTTCTCAATGTTGGACATGGTCCACTGGTAGGGGTGGATGCCGTGGCTAATGGCGGCGTTCTCGGCGGGCAGGCCGAAGGCATCAAAGCCCATAGGGAAGAGGACGTTGTAGCCGCGCATGCGCATGAAGCGGGCGCGGACGTCCGACGGGGCCATGGCGTACCAGTGGCCGATGTGCAGGTCGCCGCTGGGGTAGGGGAGCATCGTCAGCGCGTAGTGCTTGGGCTGATTGGGATCAATGACGGATCGGTACAGGCGGTCTTCTTCCCACTTCTTCTGCCATTTCGGTTCTATTTCCTGCGGAATGTACGGGTCGGGCATGGTCCCCTCCTGCTGCGTATTAGTAGACTTCATCGGAAATAGGACGCGGATGACCGCGGATGGACGCGGATGAGTATGGTTTTTCCCTGTAATTACCTGCCCGGCTGGCCTGCCGCTTGCGCTGATTAGAAATCAGCCTCCCTGGGCACGCTGTGCCGGGCGTCGGCCTGCCCTCACCCCTCCCCCAACCCCCTCCCCTCTCCCCTCTCCCGCCGGGGCGGGAGAGGGGAGGGGGTGGCGGCGCAGCCGCCGGGGGTGGGGTGAGGGCGGCAAAGGCCGACCGGAGGCCGAAGGCCGATGGCGGAACTTGAGTCGGCACGTTCGTTTCTCTGCGCTCTCTGCGCCACGGCGGCGAGTTACAGGCTGATAGCCTGCGCTACAGGGGGAATCGCCTGGGTTACAGGCCGACAGCCCGCACTACACGGTTTTCCGCCAAAGCAGGCGGTTCTCCTCCACCACGGCCTTCACCTCCCCCGCGCGCTCCAGGGAAGAGAGGGCCGCCAAGATGGTGGCGCGGGCCAGGAAGAAGGCGGTGGCAGTGGTCAGGCGCAGGCCCAGGCCCTCGGCGACGCGGCAGACCAGCGCGTCGGTGTCGGCGGGCCCGGCCAGCGCGGCCCGCACCCGCTCCCGAATCTCCTCCAGCCGGGCCTGGTTGGCCGCACAGATTTCGCGGATTTCCTCCCCGGCCCCATAGGCGGGGCCGTGGCCGGGGGCAAAGCGCGCGTACGGCATCTCCTCCAGGCGCGCCAGCGTATCCAGCGCGGCGTCCATGTCCGCGCAGAAGATGACCCCGTGCTTCCGGAGCGTCTCCGCCGGGAAGACGGCATCGGCGCAGAAGAGGACGTCCCCCACGGCGACGCCCATCTGGTTGAGGGCATGGCCCGGAAGCGGGACCACATCCACCCGGAACGGCCCCACCTCCAGCGGCCCCGCGTCCACGACGCGGGCGATCTGGCAGGGCGGGGCCATGGTGAATTTCTGCCGGAGTTCCCGGATGGGCGCCGCGCCGCCGAAGAGAAACAGGGGCTCCATAATCGGGTTCTCCATCATCGCGGCCTCCAGGGCCGGCGCGTAGAGGGGAACTCCCAGCCGCCGCTGCAGGAAATGGGCGCCGCCGTGATGGTCGGCGTGGGCGTGGGTCAGGAAGACGGCCTCCAGTCCGACCCCCTCCCCTTCGGCGAAGCGGAGGGCCCGCCGGGCCGCGTCCTCGTCCAGGCCGGTATCTATCAGCAACCCCTTCCCCTCCCGGACGACCAGCCCCATATTGGAGCCGCCCTGGAGGTGGAAGATGCCGGGGGCCAGTTCTACCGCGTTCATCCGCCCTCCACGCAGGTCAGCCAGCCGAAACGGTCCTCCTTGCGACCGGTCACGATGCCGAAGAACTCCTCCTGGAGGCGGGCGGTCACCGGACCCCGCTCTCCGTTCCCGATCAAGAGGCCGTCCACACTGCGCACAGGGGTGATCTCCGCCGCGGTTCCGGTGAGGAAAATTTCGTCCGCCAGGTAGAGCATCTCGCGAGCGATCATCTCCTCCCGCACCTCGTACCCCAGGTCGCGGGCCAGTTGGAGGACGAACCCGCGCGTGATGCCGGGCAGGATGGAGGCGGAGAGGGGCGGGGTAACCAGCACGCCGTCCCGGACGATGAAGATGTTCTCCCCGCTCCCCTCGCTGACGTAGCCATCAGCGTTGAGAGCCAGTCCCTCTGCGGCTCCCCGGTCGTGGGCCTCCATTGCGATGAGTTGGGAGTTGATGTACTGACCACCAATCTTCGCCATCGCCGGGAAGGTGTTGGGAGCCATCCGTTGCCAGGAGGTGACCACCACGTCAATCCCCTGGCGGAGGCCCTCCTCCCCCAGGTAGTTTCCCATCTCCACGGTGGCGATAATGACCTCCGTGGGGCACTCCCGCGCGTCCAGCGCGAGGGTCCCCAGGCCCCGGAAGACCAGAGGGCGGATGTAGCAATCCCGAAGGCCGTTGGCCCGGACGGTATCCAGGATGGCCTGCGCGATCTCCTCCGGGGAGTAGGGGATGGCAAGCCGGTAGATTTTGCACGAGGCGAAAAGGCGGCGCACGTGGGGCTCCAGGCCCAGGACGGCCGGGCCGCGCGGGGTACTGTAGGTCCGAATGCCCTCAAAGACGCTGGAGCCGTAGTGGAGCGCGTGGGTCAGAACGTGCACGCGCGCCTCTTCCCACGGGACCAGTTTCCCGTTGTGCCAGATCCACGGGGTTGGCCGGATTCCCATCTTCTCCTCCTGAGTAGCCACGAATCGCACGAATTTCACGAATTTTCGTGGCAAAAATGAACAAAAAGCCCCTTCGTCCAGGGACGAAGGGGCACACTCCGCGGTACCACCCTGGTTGGAGACGCCCGGACGGCACTCCGCTGTGCTCCGTGCCGGACTACGAACCCGGAAACGAAGGGCGTCTCCCGCTCTGGCCCAATAACGGGGGCCACCCGTCGCCGACTACTGGGGAATCCCGTTCGCCAGCGCGGCTCCCAGGCGAGTTCGGCCTTCGGGGGATCCCCCTGGCGCTCCCCGTGGCGCTGTGTGCCGGGCTTCCACCGTCCCCGGCTCGCTGCAGGGATGGCCTACTACTCCTGTTCGCAGCCTGTAGAGGACCAGAAAGTCAAAGGTGCAGAACAACTACGGAATCAGAAAACGGGCCGCAGGCCCTTCAGGGAATAGAACCCTCTGTGGTTGTGTATTTTATCGCAATTTGGGCAAATGTCAAATCTGCCGGTAAGAGGGATTTTGTGGCGAGCGGCAAGGCCGCCCGCCACAAAATCCTACATAATATATCACCAGCAGGGCCACTCGCCAAATGTTCCTGCGCTTGTTAACCCGTAACAGAAATTGCTCTTTCATCGCGCCGCTTCGCCCTTGCTTTGGTTATGGGATCGTAAACGATGAAAAACGCCATCCCCGCCAGGGCAAGCCAGCCGGTCCAGTCGCCCAGGCGGACAGCGAGGGAATCGCCCGTGCCCAGGGGCACGTCGGCGATGACGACCTGCCCGGTTTTATCCCCGCCAGGGGTGACGGCGGCGGCGATGATCCGCCCGTAGGGGTCCACGATGACCGAGTCGTTGCCGCTGTTGTCGGCCTTGACCAGACTCACCCGGTTCTCCACCGCGCGGAAGACCAGGTGGGTGTAGTGCTTGGTGGCGATCTCCGGCCAGTCGTGGGAGGGGACCAGGATCAGTTGCGCGCCGTTGCGGGTGATCTTGCGGGCCGTGTCCGTGAAGTCCAGGTCGTAGCAGATGATGGTGCCCAGGCGGCCCAGCGGGGTGTCGTACACCGGATAGGTCCCGCGCGTCAGACTCGTCTCCCCGGCAAAGGTGACGGGGTGGTCCTTGCCGTAGACGCCCAGGAACTGACCGTCGGGGGTCAGCACCGTGGCCTCGTTCCGCCAGACCCGTTCGGTCACCCGGACAAAGTAACCCAGAACCAGGTGGGCATCCGTCTCGGCGGCCAGTTGGCGGAAGTGGTCGGTGTTTGTCACCTGCGGGTCGCCCTCAATGGCGATTTCGGGCCAGACGACGAGGCGGGCGCCAGCGCGGGCGGCCTGACGGGTGAGTTCGCTGAACCGGCCCACCCCGCTCCAGGGCACACCGGCGTCGTAGTGCAGCGCGGCGGCGCGGACTGTCGGGGTCGTCGGGGCGCGGAAGAGGGCCAGGCTGAGGCCGGTCCAGGCCACCAGCGCGGCCAGCACGCCCAGCACCCAACGGCGCACCGAACGCCCGGTCAGGGGCGGCGTCTCCGGGTCCAGTTTCCAGCGCCGGTCAAAGAGATAGAGCGCGCCCAGCGCCAGCCCGTAGTTGACGGACATGATGAGCAGGCCCAGGCCGAAGATGCTGAAGATGCTCACGGGCTGGATCAGCCAGGGCTGTCCGTAGAGGGTGTTGGCCACAAAGGCCCACGTGCCCATGATGGGGATGAAACTGCGGATCATCTCAAAGCCCACCCAGTTCAGCGCGCCGTATCCGACGAACCAGCGGTAGTCCGTGCGCTCGTGGAAGGCGCGCACGCCGCTATCGGCCAGATAACTGATGGCGGCGATGAGCAGTGGAAGCCAGACCATATAGATGCCGCTGCCGGTGAAGATGGGAGTCAGGTAGCCGCCCAGCCAGCCGCCGATGGCGATGGCGGAGGCCAGGCCGGAGATTTTGCGCGGCATGACCCGGAACTGGGCCACCAGCATCGGGATGAAGGCCACCCAGATCAGGGGCCAGAGGCTGTAGGGTGGGAAGGAGAGGGTCAGGAGGACCGCGCTGAGGACGGAGAGGGTGGTGCCGATACCCAGGCGAATCCAGAACATGCGGGGAGAGGGGGACATTATTTTGGCCTCCTATGGTGGGATTGAAAAAGAAAAACGGCTCCGTTGCGCCCACCTCATTGGGAAAGGTTGACGCCTCTGAGCCGTCATCTCACTGAGGCCCGGTAGGGTGGAGATGAGGGGGCAGAGAGGGAATCAGGTGGAATCAGGTGGACCCGGAGGGATTCGAACCCTCGGCCTTCTCAATGCCATTGAGACGCGCTCCCAGCTGCGCCACGGGCCCACGATGGAGCTGAGGGGATTCGAACCCCTGGCCTCTTCAGTGCGATTGAAGCGCTCTCCCAGCTGAGCTACAGCCCCATTCGCCCTTGTATTTTACCGCAATCTGGATAGATGTCAAGGCCGCGCCGGTTCTGGGTGTGTCCCAAAGTTGTAGGACAACTGCGAGCAGTTGTCCTACAAAGCGGCCAGGCCCGACGAAATTGGGACACACCCCCGGTTCTGCGGTATCAGGGGCAGCATGGGGTTATCGCCGGGATAGAGACACGGCATGGGCCTTTCCCCGTGCCGGGGGTTCCCGGTACAGTTGTTCCCGAATCGCCTGGACCTCCCGCCGGAGAGTGCTGTCCTCCTCCAGCAAAGTCGTGATCCGTTCGCAGGCGTGCAGAATGGTGGTATGGTCCCGCCCACCCAGCCACTGTCCAATTTGGGGCAGGGACGCGCCCGCTTCATGACGCAGCAGATAACACGCCACCTGGCGCGGGCGGACGACACCCTGGCGCCGACAGGTGCCCGTCAGTTCTTCCACACCCAGGTTGTAAAATTCTGCCACGGCCTGGATGATGGATTCCGGGGTGATCGGAGGCCGGGCACGGGCGACCATGTCCTCCAGTGCCTGTGCGGCCAGTTCGGGTGTCAGGGGCTGGTGAGTTAATGTGGCAACCGCCACCACGCGGTTCAGCGCCCCCTCCAGTTCCCGGATGTTGCTCTGGAACCGTTCGGCGATCAGGAAGCAAATCTCATCGGGGACCGGGATGCCCAGTCCGGCAGCCTTCCAGCGCAGAATGGCGATGCGCGTCTCCAGGTCGGGGGGCTGGATGTCCACGATGAGCCCCCACTCAAACCGGGAGCGTAGTCGCTCTTCCAACGTGGCCATCGCCCGGGGAGGACGGTCGGAAGAGATGACAATCTGCGCCCCATTGCCATGCAGCGTGTTAAAAGTGTGGAAGAACTCTTCCTGTGTGGATTCCTTTCCGGCGATGAACTGAACATCGTCCACCAGCAGGACGTCCACCGTGCGGTAGACTTCCCGGAACGCATCCGTGGTCTGGTGGCGGATGGCCTCAATCAGGTCGTTGGTGAAAGTCTCGGCGGAGACGTATAGGGTCTGCAGGCCGCTGGCCCGGCAGATGTGGCCAATCGCATGCAGGAGATGCGTCTTCCCCAGACCAACACCCCCGTGAATGAAGAGCGGGTTGAAGGCGCGCGCCGGTCGCTCCGCCACGGCCATGCAGGCCGCGTGAGCCAGCCGATTGCCCGGCCCGACGATGAAAGAGTCAAAGGTGTAGCGAGGATTCAAAGTGTCGTTGGACCGTTCGTTCCTGCGCGAGGACTCGGTCGTCTTTCCGTTCAACAGCGGGAGTGTGGGAGGGGTCTCCGGCTCCTCCCGCTGGCCTTCCCAGACGACAAACCGTACGGATGCAGTCCGCCCGGTGAGACGGGTGAGGACGCGCGCCACAACGGACCGGAGCCGGCTCTCCAGCCAGTCGCGCGCGTACGTATTGGCGACTCCGATGACGAAGACACCATCTTCGCAGGCTATCAAACGAGAGTTCCGCAGCCAGGTCTCAAAGGTAGCGCGCGTCAGTTCCAGTTGAAGTTCACCTAAGGCTGCTTGCCAGATACGGTAGGCATCCATACTGAGCCGTTCAGGGAAGATTCGTGACAGGGAGACGTCCTCCCGCAGAGCAAACTTTGAGCCCATCCGCGAAGGGTAAGGGGGACCCTTATATGCGGTTGAGCCGGTGGATCAAGATTGACGGGAGGTTGAAGAGATTGACTCCTTGAGCAGTGAGGATCGGCGAAAGATGTAGTGCCCAAGGTCAGGATTCGCCTTGATTGTACCAAAAAGCCCACAGCGGGCAACTCGTTGGCCCCTGCCTCTACCTTAAAACCTTCTCAAATTTAAGGTTCCGGAGCCGGTGAAGGCCTCCAGCCCCGAGAGCCGTTCCCTCCCCCCAGGAGTGGGGAATTTTCAGAACATTTGGGATATATGTGGGGATATTAAATGGACGATGGGACGGAACAAAATATTTCGGCAAGGCCGGCCATTTGCGCGCTATGTGCAAAAACGACCGGCAGCCTGCAAGATGCCCGCTGCCGGTCATTGATCCAGGAAAGCAGGGAGTTGTTGCTACCGCGAAGGATGGTTGAATCTCACCCGACGATGATTTCCCCGCCATCCACCGGAATGACCGCACCGCTGATCCAGGTGACCGCCGGGTCGGCCAGAGCAACCAGGACAGCCGCCACGTCCTCCGGAGTGGTCAGCCGTCCCCCGGGATTGCGCTGGAGGGCCTCCTGCATCCAGTGTTCGTGCCCGGGAATCACCCGCAGGGCCGGGGTATCCGCCACCCCCGGCCGCAGGCAGTTGACGGCGATCCCGCGCGGCCCCAGTTCCAGGGCCAGTTGGCGCACGTGGCTCTCCAACGCAGCCTTGGCCGCGGAGACCGCACCGTAGGGCACGACCACCCGCTCTGCCCCCGCGCTGGAGAGGGCATACACCCGGCTACCTCTCTGCAGCAAATTGCGTCGGACCAGCCCCTGCACCCAATAGACCAGACTGTGGGCCATCACCCGCAGGGTCATATCCATCTGCTCCTCGGTGATCGCTCCCTGCGGGTCATCCGCGATAAAGGGGAGAAGGGAGCCGAAAGCCAGGGAGTGCAGGACGAAGTGGATGCTCTTCTCCGTATCCTGAGAGAGAACTTCCTGGATGCGGTCCAGGACCTGTTCTCGTTTCCGGGCATCGGCGGCGTTGGTGTTGAAGAAAACGGCCCGCCGGCCGGCCGCCTCAATATCCGCGATGACCCCTTGGGCCCGGTCCAGCGTGGCCCGGGTATCCAGGTGGACGCCGAAGATGTTCATCCCCGCTCGCGCCAGAGCCCGGGCCGTTGCCGCCCCGAATCCGCTGGAGGCGCCCAGAATGAGCGCCCACCGACCCGCCAGTTCGCTTCTGCTCATTGCGGCCTCCTCCGTGCAAAGGATAGGTGGTGACACTAATAATAACACCGATGCTGGTCTGAGGCAACACGCCAGCAGGTGGAAAAAGGACGCAGATCAATTGGAATTGGCACGAATTTTATTTCTTTTCATGGGATAGTTCAATTTTCCGGGGAAATATGTTGACACTTTTTACGGGCGTTAAAATTCCGCCTGGCCCTCACCCCACCCCCTGCCCCCTCCCCTCTCCCGCTCGCCTTCGGCGGCGGGCGAGGGGAGG
>Ga0209276_100708_pt1 | contig 37358 bp, 33 predicted proteins | sample DewCreD2012metaG_3_FD_185473 | JGI IMG/M metagenome (GOLD analysis project Ga0209276, IMG submission 185473) | Hot spring sediment bacterial and archeal communities from British Columbia, Canada, to study Microbial Dark Matter (Phase II) - Dewar... ...
GGGGATTACGGCTCGTGGCGCGTGGGAATGTGTGCGCCGGCATTTTCACGACCTCGGCCGAAACGCGGACGAGGAATTCCTCGACGTGGTGGGCATTGGCGACATGAGCGGCGACGTGTTTGGGAACGGGATGTTGCTGTCGCGCCGGCTGCGCTTACGCGCCGCCTTCGATCATCGCCACGTGTTTCTCGACCCGGACCCCGACCCGATGCGGTCCTACAACGAGCGCGAGCGCTTGTTCCGCGTCCCCCAATCCAGTTGGGCCGATTACAACCCCGAGCTGCTGAGCCGGGGCGGCGGAGTGTTTTCGCGCCACGCAAAGCGCGTACAACTTTCGCCGGAGGCCCGCGCGTTGCTGGGCTTGGAGGCGCGGGAGTATACCGGCGAGGAGCTAGTTCGAGCAGTGCTGCGGATGCCGGGAGACTTGTTGTGGAACGGTGGCGTCGGCACCTACGTGAAGGCGAGCGATGAGTCGCATGCCGACGCGAACGACCCGGGGAACGACAACGTGCGTGTGGATGCGCGCGAGCTGCGCGTGCGGGTCGTGGCCGAAGGGGGAAACCTGGGTTTCACCCAACGTGCGCGTGTGGAATTCGCTCTGCATGGTGGCGCAATCGACACCGACGCAATCGACAACTCGGCCGGAGTCGATATGTCCGACCACGAGGTAAACCTGAAAATTTGCCTCGGGCACGCCATGGAAGCTGGCCAACTGACGTTCGAGGAGCGGAATCGGCTCCTTGCCGACATCGAGCCCGAGGTGATCGCGCAAGTGCTGGCGCACAACCGCAGACAAGCACGGGTGCTGAGCATGGATCAGTGGCGTAGCCGCACGCGGCTGGAGGAGTTCCGCGAGCTGGTGGCGCAATTGGAAGCCGAAGGGCTCTTGGATCGGCGTACAGAACACCTACCCGATCGCGACCAGCTGCGAGCTCGTCGGCCAGTGTTTTTGGGGCTCACGCGTCCGGAACTCGCCATCGTGCTTGCTCACACCAAGCGGTGGCTCCAGCGGGCATTGTTGGCCAGTGGCCTACCCGAAGACCCGTTTTTCGAATCGTACTTGCGCGCGTACTTTCCCCAAGCGGTCGTCGATCGCTTTGGTTTGTTCGTGCGCAGCCACCCACTACGCCGAGAGATCATTGCCGTGGAGGTGGCGAACTTGGTGATCGACCGCTTAGGAGTGACGTTTGTTCCTCGCCTGGTACGCGATACGGGAGCAAGCATCGAGGCGGTGGTCCGCGCTGTCTGCATCGTGGGGGCCGTGTTGGAATGGGATCGCTTGTGGCAGGAGTTCGAGACGCTTGGGTACGGCTTGGCGTGGGAAGGAGAGCGGGAAGCGCTGCTCGAAGTAGAGCGAGGCTTCGAACGAGCCGTCGCTTGGTACTTGGAGACGCAGCCAGCGGACGTGCCTGCCACGGACATGCGGGAGGCGCTCGCTCGGGCCACCGCAGACTTGTTCTCCGAGATCGACCAAGTGTTTCAGGGAGAAACCCGCAGCGAGTTCGATCGTGCGGTTGAAAATCTGGCAGCGAAAGGGGTCCCTCGGGACTTAGGAATGCGCATCGGTCTCTTGGCTCGTGCTGCCGAATTGTTCGACGTGGCTGAAATCGCCGCCGGCTTGGAACGAAACCCCTTGCTGGTTGCGCGCTCGTATTATGGAGTGCTGGAAGCGTTCTCTCTGTCGTGGTTACGGCAGGCCATGGCGGCGTTGCTTCCAGTCGACCGCTGGGAGCGCCGTGCGGTCAACGAAGTGCTGCGCGATTTGGACCGAGCCCACCGGAAGCTCACCGAACGCGTGTTGGCTTGCGAGCAATACGGCAGCACTGTGGAACAATGCCTGCTCGCTGCAGCCAAGGGACAAGAGCGTGAACTCGAGGCGGTGCGATCGCTTGTGCGGGATGCACAGGCGGGCCGGCAACTCACGTTGGCGCAGGCGCTGGTCGTCACGAGGGAGCTGCTTCGCTTCGCCGAGCGAGGGGCTTCCGTCGAGGCAGCGTAACCGTGGGAGCGTGCGAGGAGAGACCATGGTCGAGGTGCTGTTTTGCGGTACGGGCGATGCATTTTGCTCGGCCGGACAACTGCAAGCCGGGTACCTGTTGTGCGGGCAAGGAACACGCGTCCTGCTCGACTGCGGGGCGACCACCTTGGCCGCATTGCACCGCCACGGAGAGGACGTTTCCGCCATCGACATGGTGGCACTCAGCCACTTGCATGGCGACCACTTCGGCGGCTTGCCGTTTTTGTTTTTGGAGTGGATTTATCAGTCGCGCCGCACCCGGCCACTCGAGGTTGTAGGCCCCCCAGGTACGGTAGAGCGGGTGGGTTCGTTATTCCGCACTCTGTACCGCGATGTCGGCAGTCGCCCACTCCCGTTTCCAGTGCACTATCGAGAAGTCCTACCTGAAGAGCACGTGAAACTTCCGGGTGGCTCTTTGCTGGCCTTTCGCGTGCCTCATCAGGAGCGAGAAGTCTCGCTCGGGTTCGATGTGTCGCTCGCAGGTTGCCGTGTGGTGTACTCCGGAGACACGGGCTGGACACCGGAGTTGCTCGACCGCTCGGCAGACGCCGATTTGTTCATTTGCGAGTGCAGCTTTTACGCCACGATTGTGCCGAACCACTTGGCGTACACGACGTTGGCGGCGGTGCGGGATCGACTCCGAGCACGGCGTACAATCCTAACGCATCTAGGAAGAGACGTGCTGGCACGGCGGAACGAAGTAAACTTCGAGCTGGCACACGACGGCCTCAGAGTGAAGTTGCGATAGTTCCGGGATCCTGTGAGGCTGGCACCGCTACCTTGCTGCCCTCATACCTCCTAAATGCCTACGCGCCTGCCAGCTTGCAGGCTGGTCCTGTCGCCGCAGGGTGCCAACGCGTTGGTTGCAGTCGCAAAGCCCGGCTTGCGGGTCAAGGCACGCAGCTAAAGTCGGCAGGATTGATACCGGCAGCCATTAACGATTGCTTCAAGCGCGGATCGCGCCGCCCGCTCGTGTTTTGCTCGAAGCAGTCCACGCCCAGGTCCATGCCAGCTTGTCCCAGCGCGCAAGAGGAAAGCGAGGTCAGGTCGCTCGACGAACCGCAGCTTCCGAGTTTGAAGCCCAATCCACCAACGAAGGACTTTAACTGCACGAACGGAGCGAGCGTGCACTTGCTCGTTGGGGCAACGATCTTCCCGGTGCTGTTGGTGAGCTTGTTGTCGACGACACTCACGATCGTCGAGCAAGGCGTGGTGTACGAAGGTGTACAGGTGCCAGATCCGTCGATTTCGTTTGCCAGCTCGCACTTGGCCACCTTGTCTCCACAGGCGTGGAGTTTGTTCGCGACGAACGCAGCCACGGTTTTGCCTTGGCCTTGGAACTTTTTATGACAGCCGAACACCGTCGCTCGCGTTGCTGGCGTGCCAGGCGGAGTACCGTCGGGGGTCACATCGATGGTACCAAACACGGAGGAACCGGACCCACTGGTGCAGCCCCCGCCACCGGGATCCTTCCATGTGATGCAGTACTTCATGTCCACATCGAACGGGCCAACGTATCCGGGAGTGAGATAGCTTTCTTGCAGGGTCACGGTCTGCTCGGCAACCAAATCGTTGCAACTGGTTCCCGTCTGGCCGACGCGAATTTCCACCTTGCCGTTGTTGCTATTCGATCCGCACGCTAGCGCCGACGCGTCGATTGCCAGACGGTCAGACGCGGAGATCGCGATCGTCCCGACAGAATTGAGGTTGCCGCTGCCATCTTGGGTCAGGGAAACCGTTTGGCTTGCCGGACGAGGCAATGCACCAAACTGCGCACCGAGGCCGATGTTGTCCAAGAGTATTCCCGCCCGTGGCGCCACCGTGCCCACTTCTTGGTCTACGAAGGAGTCGATGAGGTTGCGGAGGCAACTCATGAGACTTTGCAGGTCGCTCCCACCGCATCCCGACGGGTCCGAGCCGCAAAAGGGCAGGTTCGCCAAATGCAGGCCGCCTGGCCCCGTGGAACACACGTTCGTGATTCCCATAGCCGTGCAGGCCAGCGTGACCTGATCGACAAACTTCTGTTGCGCTTTGAGGAGCCCTTGGCCGGGGGTGTTCAGCTTCGCGATGCACGACGCGGTGGCGGTGTCGCGGCAGGACTTGGCATTCGCGTGGTCTAACTCCTCCATGAGCGCGCAGTTCAAAAGCTTTGTCGTGCACGAAAGCAGCAGGTTGCGGCGGGTCTTGGCATAAGCCTTTCCCTTTGCACTGAGCTTGGCTCGGCAAACTTGCGCAGCGGTCGCCTGCGGCGACAATGCCGCTCCTTCCGACGGAAGCGCCGCGGCGATTGAGAAAGCCAAAACCGAAAGCAGAATGGCCGTGCGTGACATGCTGAACCTCCGAGAATTGATTGGGAATTGACTGGAACAATAAGGAGCAATCATGAACGAGCCCGAGTCAAGCAGGTTTTGCAGAGAAACGATTCCCCGCGATCGGAGTTTCCTCGAGACCGCGAGAGTCCGGTGCTTGTCGTGGGCCTCGGGTAGCAACTGGTTGGCTCGAGTTGCCCTTCCGGTGGCAACAGAAGAATGGAGTACGCACTGGAAGACCTTGCGCGCCCGCTTGCCCAGGAAAGCGAGCCTGGTCAGCGCCGAAAGAGGTACAGGAGCAAGGTGAGAAGAACGCTCAAGACCAAGCTGGTCATGAGTGGGAAATAAATCGTTACGCGATCGGTCTTGTAGTAAATGTCGCCTGGCAACCGACCAAGCCAAGGGATTTTCCCGGCGAAGGTCAGTAGCAACCCCAAGACGACCAACACGATCCCTACCACGATCAGGAAACGACCGAACTCCGGCATACGGCTTCCTCCAGTGTGCCTGTGTCGGACCTCCACTGGTCACTTATCGAACAAACGTTGCTGTGCAACGTGGACCTGGCGGCGTCCGAGTGCTTGGTACGCGAGCTTCGTTGCCACTCGCCCGCGGGGCGTGCGAGCGAGATAGCCTTCTTGGATCAGGAACGGCTCGTATACGTCCTCGATCGTTTCTCGTTCCTCCCCAATGGCAGCAGCCAGGGTGTTGAGGCCAACCGGACCGCCATCGAACTTGTCGATGATGGTGGACAACAAAGTGCGATCCATCGGGTCGAAGCCGAACTCGTCGACACCGAGAAGTCGGAGCGCCTCGTCCGCGACTTCCGCGGTGATTGCCCCTGCAGCACGCACTTGGGCGTAGTCCCGCACGCGGCGCAGGAGTCGGTTGGCAACCCGGGGGGTACCACGGGACCGTCGCGCGATCTCTTCGGCGCCCTCCGCGTCGATGGGAACGCCGAGAATTTCCGCTGCACGGTGCACGATGGCGCACAACTCCGGCACCGTGTAGAAATCGAGGCGCAAGCTCATACCAAAACGGTCCCGCAGTGGGGACGTCAGCAAGCCCGCGCGCGTGGTGGCACCAATGAGGGTAAAGCGGTGCAAGTCCAGCCGGATCGATCTTGCGCTTGGACCTTGCCCGATCAAGACATCGATCTGAAAGTCCTCCATTGCGGGGTAGAGAATTTCTTCCACGACCCGGCTCAAGCGATGAATCTCGTCGATAAACAGCACGTCGCCAGGCTGGAGATTCGTGAGGATCGCCGCCAAGTCTCCCGGACGTTCGATGACCGGACCCGAGGTTGTGTAAATATTGACTCCCATTTCCCGCGCCACGATGTGGGCAAGCGAGGTCTTGCCTAGACCGGGGGGGCCGTAAAGCAGCAGGTGTTCAAGACTTTCGCCACGACGTTTGGCCGCGTCGATCACCACACGGAGATTGGCCTTGATCCCTTCTTGGCCAACGTATTCTGCGAGGGTGCGTGGTCGAAGATTGCTTTCGAAGACCAGATCCTCGGCTGCGGGCTCGGGTTGTACGAGAGGTCCGGAGCCGAGCGGGGTTCCTGCGGTGCGCTCCGAGGAACTACGTTTGCGAGAGCCGTGCAGGCGGCTCATGCAGCGGCCCTCCGCAACGCATCACGAATCAACTCTTCGAGCACTTGGTGCCCAGCCGCTCGGGCTTGCCGCACGGCGTGCTCCGCAACCGCCGGCTTGAAGCCCAGGTTCACGAGCGCGGAAATGGCTTGTTGTTCCACCTCCGACCGGGCGCTTGCTGGCGCGGGCTGCGTTCCCTTCCCGTTGTCCTGAGTCAGCCGGTCGCGGAGTTCCACCACGAGCCGAGCGGCCAGTTTTTTGCCAACGCCCGGAATGGCAACCAGGCGGGCAGTATCTTCCGCACAAACGGCGCGGCGCAGCTCTTCAGGAGGCGAGCCGGATAGAATCGTCAAGGCGAGGCGCGGGCCGATGCCCGTTACATTCAACAGCTGCTCGAACAAGTTCCGTTCTTCCGGATCCACAAACCCATAAAGCTGCAACGCGTCTTCGCGCACGTGGGTGTAGATGTGGAGTTGCACGGGATCGCCCAGTTCTGGGAGCGCGCAGTAGCCGTTCAGCGACAGAAACACTTGGTAGCCAACGCCGTGCACGTCGACGACGCAGTGCGCGGGCGACTTGTAAGCGAGCGTGCCAGCGAGCCAAGCGATCATGCGGCTTGCTTTTTACCGCAGCTCGGTTGCAGGGGAAAGATCGTCATCGCCGAGGTTGACGGTCGACCGCTCGAGCAAAACCAGATGCTTGCATGTGGCACAGAGCGGTTCCCAGGGCGTCGGCAGCGTCTTCGAACAGAGGCCCTGAAATCCGCAACAGGCGACAAACCATGGTTTGCATTTGTTGCTTGCTGGCGCGGCCGTCGCCTGTGACCGCTAGCTTGATCGTGGCCGGAGCGTACTCTGCCACGCGAATGCCCAAGCTTCCAGCAGCTGCAAGGACCACTCCGCGGGCTTCGCCGAGACGCAATGCTGCTTGCATGTTGTTGCTGGCGAATCCTTGCTCCAGGCTCACGCAGTCGGGCCCGTATTCCTCCAACAACCACATCAGCCTCTGATGCAAGGTTGCAAGACGGGTGCTCATGCTGCCCCGACAACGAATTACGCCGGTCGCCACGAGCTTCGGTCGCGGAAAGTCGCCCTCCACCACGCCCCAGCCGGTGGCGACGGTGCTCGGATCGACCCCCATGACCCGCATGCTGCGTTCCGCCGTTGGGTGGCTCCGGACGGGCTCCTACGCTAGCCGAGGTTCGCTCAGGCGCTCAGGCGCTCGAGTTCTTCTTGATCGAAGTCGGCGTTCGAGGCCACGCTTTGCACGTCGTCGTGATCGTCGAGGGCTTCGAGCAGCTTCATTGCTTGCAAGGCGTCTTGCCCGGTAACCCGGACCGTACTCTCCGGCACCAACGACAGCTCCGCACTGGCGATGGGAATCTTCGCTTCCTGCAAGGCGGTCTTTACAGCTTCGAAGGTTTCGGGTGCGGTGAACACCTCGAAGGTGTCGTCGGCATCGCTGACGTCTTCCGCACCTGCTTCGAGAGCGACCTCCATGAGCCGGTCTTCGTCGACTTGGTCCTTTTGCACCGTGATGACGCCGCGTTTTTTGAACATCCAGGCGACGCAGCCACTGGCCCCCAAGCTGCCACCGGCTTTCTCGAACAGTCGACGAATTTCGGCGACCGTGCGGTTGCGATTGTCCGTCATGGCCTGCACTAAAATTGCCACCCCGCCCGGGCCATATCCTTCGTATTGCACTTCTTCGTAGTTCACGCCTTCGAGTTCGCCCGTGCCGCGTTTGATTGCCCTCTCGATATTCTCCATGGGCATGCTGTGCTCACGCGCGGTTTGGACCGCCGTGCGCAGCCTGGGGTTGGCGGATAGGTCTCCGCCCCCGAGGCGCGCAGCGACCGTGATTTCCTTGATGAGCTTGGTGAACAGCTTGCCCCGTTTAGCGTCCTTTGCCGCCTTTTTGTGGCGAATAGAGTGCCATTTGGAATGCCCGGACATAACCGACGAACCTCCTGTTGGTACCCCCCGCTGGCAGGGTGATGACCATCACGTCGGTAGCACAGGGGAACCTGCGAGTAAACGGAACGCCGGCAGTCCGCAGCCGCTTCGCCGACGCCCATGGCTGTAGCGCCAGACTTGAATGCAAGCTCCGGCCCTTTGGGAGTCGAGCGGGCGTGGCCACGGCGCCCGGACAGTGCCCGGAGCTTGCGAGCCCTCTTGCCTCCCGACCTGCCGGCGCCGATCGAACTTCAATTGCTCAAGACGAGATCGGCCCAGTTCGAAGGCTCTTCCATCTGCGGGTAGTGGCCGACGTTGGGCATAATGGTGCAGCGGCCTTTTGTCATTTGGGCAAGTTTCTCAGCGATCGCACGAACAGCAATCGGGTCGAACTCTCCCCACACAATGCGCACCGGGACCTTGGTGCGCTCCAAAATCGAACGCCAACGTTTGGCGTAGGTACGTCGCTCGATGTTGTAGCGGGCAATGCGACCGAGAACGTTCAAACCACCGTTCCAAGGAATCCAGTAAGCGATGGCACGAATGTCGACTTCGGGTGTCTTGCTCGGATCGGCCCACAAGAATTTGAAGGCCTGCGCAAAGCGTTCCGGGTCGTAGGTGCGTGCGAATTCGGCAGCGCCTTCGTCGGTCATCAACGCGTACTGCACGGGGGTGAGCCGGGCAAGCTCGATCAAGTGGCTTCCGTTGCACAAAACCAACGTTTCGATTTCGAAGGGCAGCTTCCCTTCCTCTTGCTGGCAGAGCATTTCCACCGCCATCGTGAGGCCCATATCATGGCCGACCACGCGCGCCTGCTTGACACCGTGTGCGGCGACGATCTCCCCTGCACGACGCGCTTGATCGAGCAGCGAGTACGATACAGCGGGATCGCTGGGCTTGTCCGAAAACCCGAAGCCGAGATGGTCCCAGGTAGTCACGCGGTACCCTTGCGCGATGATCTCGGGCATGGCGGCGGCGAAGTCGTGACTTGTCGATGGGAACCCGTGCACGAGCACCACATCGGGCCCGGCTCCCTCCTGCACCACAAAACACTGGTGGCCTTCAGCCAGCCGATAAAAATGCCCGCGGCGTTTCCACTCGTCGAACACCTGGGCCACATCCGATGGTAGTTGCATGTCCCCTTTGACCTCTGAACTCGCATCTTTGTCAATCAGGCGGGTTCGCGATTTGCAACTGGAGAATCGCATGGAACCTGCCGAACCGCGCTCCGGAATTCCTCCCCAGTGGCGCCGCATCGGCCTGCCCGAAGCTTGGTTTCCGGAACGTCGTACGGAAAAGCGCAATGAAGGAGGGAGAGCGGATTGCGAGGAGTGCACGAGTTCTTTGGTGGGCATAGGACTGCCACGCACGGACGACGCGCTTCGGGAGGTTCGCTTCGCCAAACGAGGGCGCCGCAATCCTTGTGGTTGGCCCGGCTGTCCGGATTCGTAGGCGCAACTCATGTGGTTGCCCATGCTTTCCGGGCAGACACAACGCTCCCGTACGGGTTCGTTCTTCTGGGCAGGCACAAGTCTCGAGCCGATCACCGCGCGTCGGTCGGGTCGGGCGCGGTTCGGAACCCGGCACCTGTGGTGCGTCGATGAAGATGACGGATTTGGTCGGTCCGCCTTCGGCCAAGAAAATTTTCCGGCTCGAATGGAAGTCGCTTCGCGGCAGCCGGATGGGTCAGGCTGGGTTTTGCGATCCGCGCAATTCGTGCGTGTCCAAAATTTTTCGCGCGGCCGGGTGTTTCCTGCGCGGACGGAATCGGGACACACGTGGAGGTGCGGAGCGGTACGAGGACAGCTTTGGCAGGCACCGCGCGAAGCGCGACGCCCGTCGGACTGTCATGCAACTTTGGCGCGGTGCACTTGGGCTTCCGGTGGGCGGAGGTAACGGGGCTCGTCCGGCATGCTCTCGCTTTCCTGAGCGCGTGCTGCTGCGAGTTGTGCGACGATGCGGGCGCGAGGGCCCCACTCGGGAAATGGCAGGACGGTCACCCGGGAACCAAGCTGTTCGCGAAACCAGTTGCCGTAGGTTTCGGTGGCATCGCCAATGATGGTGCAAGGACGCGGCAGCTTCCCGAGCAAAACAGGCGCCTCCACGAGTTGCTCTTCGAGGACCATCCTTAAAGCGCCGCCTTCTCTGCGAAACGCTGCTGCGTACAGCTCGCCTTTTCGCGCGTCGAGCGCGGCGACGATCGAGGCGCTGTCGTTCGGGGCAGCGTAGGCAAGTGCTTCGAGCGTGGGGACGCCCACCACGCGGATGCCAGCGGCGTAGCCGAGCGTTTTGGCCACGGTCAGCCCTACGCGCAAACCAGTGAACGAACCAGGGCCAACCGACACGCCAATGAGGTCAAGGTCGCGCACGGTCAGCCCAGCGCTGCCTAATACGTCGCGAATCGCAGGCAGCAGCACTGCCGCATGCCGCCCCTGAGTGAGCTGGTCGCGTTCGGCCACGATCCGCTCACCATCGGCCACAGCCACGCTGGCAAGCCACGTTGCCGTCTCGATCGCCAAGATGCGCATCACCTTTACCCCCAGCGCTGCAGCACACGCGCGATGTCGTTGTAGAACGCGAACACCATGAGAGCGAGCAAAAGGATCAGCCCCACTTGTTGGGCGATCTCGCGGTAGCGAGTGTCGAGCGGCCGCCGGCGAACCGCTTCGATGGCGAAGAACAGCAGATGCCCACCATCCAAAATTGGTACCGGTAACAAGTTGAGGACTCCGAGGTTCACGCTGATGACGGCCATGAAGTTCAACAGATACTCCAAGCCGAGGCGGGCTTGCTCTCCTGCGGCTTGCGCAATCAGGATGGGTCCGCCGATTTCGCTTGCCGGAATTTTGCCTTGCACCATTTTGGCGAGGCTCAGGAAAATCGTTCCCACCCACCACGCCGTTTGCTGGATACCCATGCCGATGGCTCCCACAAAGCTCACGTCGATGCGGTCCATCCCCCGTTCGATGCCAATCAAGTAAGCCTTCCCGGTAACCTCGCCAAACAAGTTTTTCTCTTCTCGTTCTTTGGGAGTTACGGATAGTTCGATTTGTTCTCCATCGCGTTCGACCAGCAAGGTCAAGGTGTGAGCCCCGCGTTGGCGAATGGTGCGCGACAGCTCGTCCCACGTATGCACGGGCTGTCCGTCGACGGCTTTGATCACGTCGCCCGGACGCAACCCAGCTTGCGCCGCAGGCATGTCGGGCATGACGCTTCCTACCTTGGCTGCCTCGCTGGGAACGCGCGCCCCATACAAGGAGAACACGGCGATAAAAGCCAGGCACGCAAAGAGCAAGTTGGCAAAGGGTCCCGCGAACACAATCGCGAAGCGCTTCCACAGCGGTTGTGTTTGAAAAGCAACCGACCGTTTGTCTGGGGTGACTTCCTCGTCGGGATCTTCCCCGACCATTTTGACGAACCCCCCGAGCGGGATCGCGCTGACCGCGTATTCCGTGTCCCCAATTTTGCGACCGACCACCACTGGACCAAAGCCAATGGAAAATTTCACCACCCCCACACCGCACCACTTGGCGACCAAGAAGTGGCCAAGCTCGTGGAATAAAATGAGCAAGCCCAGCACGATGACAGCGGCAACAATGGTGGTCAGCATGAATCACTCCCTCGGGGGTTATAACCCGCGCCAGAGCAACTGATGGTAGTAGACGAAGGCGGCGGGGAAAAGGAGGCTATCGATCCGGTCCAGCACGCCACCATGCCCGGGAAAAATCCATCCAGAGTCCTTCACGCCGAAAGCCCGTTTGAACAGCGACTCTGCGAGGTCCCCTACCTGACCGATGACGCCCATCGTCGTCGACAAGAACACGATGTGGTTCAGAGGAATCTCGGGCAAAATGATCACGTGGCACGCGAGGCCGGTGAGAATGCTCGCGAGCACGATGGCGACCGCTCCTTCGACGGTTTTTTTGGGGCTGACCAGTGGCGCGAGCTGATGGCGTCCGAGGTACTTGCCCGCGAAGTACCCACTCGTGTCGCCCACCATGCCAATGGCGAGAACGAACACCACCCAGTACGGCCCGTTCTCCGGCAAGCGGTGCAGCCATAGGAAGTGCGGCAGCAACAAACCGACGTACAAGCACCCGAGAAGCGCGAGTCCCAAGTCGCGCAAGCCCGCCTCGAAGTCGGATCGGCGCAGCAGCACCCAAGTCAACCCTAGGCACACGCTGGCCGTGATTGCGAGCGTAAGCCATGGGCTCGACGGGCCTCCCATGGCTCCGGCGAGAATGAGCGCGGTGAGCCCGACGATCAAGATTTGCTCCGCCGGCTGGCGGACGAACGCCATGTTCGCGATCTCGGCTGCACCGAGCAAACCCGCAACGAACACCACGCTGGCAAGCGGCCAGGAAACCGGCGCGAAAATCACCAGCAGCAGCAACGGAATGGCAACTGCTGCGGTGGCAAGCCTAGCGCGCAGCACGAAGGCGCTCCCGCTCGCTACTCTCGGGAACGCGACCAAAGCGGCGCTCCCGCTGCTGGTAGGCGATCAGGGCCTGGTAGAAGTCAGCCTCGCGGAAATCAGGCCACAACGTGTCGGTGACGTAAATCTCGCTATACGCGAGCGGCCAGAGGAAGAAGTTCGACACCCGGAGTTCTCCGCTCGTGCGAATCAGCAAATCCGGATCGGGGATGCCGGCCGTACTCAGATGCCGCTCGAACATTCCGGCGTCGATGGTGTCCGGGTCGATGCGACCGTCTCGCGCGGCGCGTGCAAGGGCGCGGGCCGCTTGCACGATGTCTTCCCGGCCGCCGTAGCTCACGGCCAAAACGACGGTCATGTCGCGGTTGTTCTTTGTCGCCTCTACGGTGGCAGCCAAGTCGGCTTGCAGACCTTCTGGCAAGCGCCGCAGGTCGCCCACGGCGAGCAGGCGGATGCCGTTTTTCATCATCCGGTGCAACTCGGTACGCAGGTAGCGGCGCAACAAGCGCATCAAGGCATCCACCTCGCGGCGCGGCCGCTCCCAGTTCTCCGTGGAGAAGGCAAACAAGCTCAAGTACTCGATGCCGATGCGGCGGCTTGCTTCCACGACGGCGCGCACCGAGTCCTTCCCGCGCTTGTGCCCTTCGATCCGGCTTAAACCGCGTCGCTGCGCCCAACGGCCATTTCCGTCCATGATGATCGCAACGTGCCGCGGCAAACGGCTGAGGTCCAGGTTGTCAGGAAGCGGCCGGGGCACCGACGTCACACCTCCATGATTTCGGCTTCTTTGTGCTTCAGGGCTTGGTCGATGCGTTCGATGTAACTCTTCGTAAGCGCCTCGACCTTTTCGAGCGCCTTGCGTTCGTCGTCCTCGGCGATCTCCTTGTTTTTCAGCATGGTTCGCAACCGTTCCACGGCGTCGCGACGGTGGGCGCGGGCCGACACGCGGTACTCTTCGCACACCTTGCGGATGTGGCGCACCAGGTCCTTGCGGCGCTCCTCGGTGAGCTCCGGAATGGGAATGCGGATGACTTTGCCGTCGTTGACCGGATTCAGTCCTAGGTCGGATTGCTGGATTGCACGCTCGATGTCGGCCAGGATCGAGCGGTCGAACGGCTGGACGACAAGAAGTCGCGGCTCGGGTGCCGACAGTGTAGCAACTTGGTTCAGGGGCGTGCGCGCGCCGTAGTAATCCACGGTAATTCCGTCCAGCAATGCCGTGGTCGCGCGCCCCGTGCGCAACCGCGCCAACTCTCGCCGCAGAGCTTGCACGGTAGCTTCCAACTCCTGGCGTAACTTCTCGAGCACCTGCTCCGTCATGACCCGACCTCGTTTCAGTGCACGATGGTTCCGATAGGCTCGCCCATGATTGCCCGCCTGATGTTCCCCGGTTTGCGCAAGTCGAATACCAAGATTGGCAACCGGTTGTCCATGCACAGCGAAATGGCAGTGGAGTCCATGACTTTCAAGTTACGGTTCAGGCACTCGATGTAAGACACTTCGGAGAATTTCTTCGCGTTGGGGAACTGTTTCGGGTCGCGGTCGTACACGCCATCCACGGTGGTTGCCTTGAGAATAATTTGCGCGCCGATTTCGATGGCGCGCAAGCTCGCAGCCGTGTCGGTGGTGAAAAACGGGTTGCCGGTGCCGGCTGCAAAAATCACCACCCGGCCTTTTTCCAGATGGCGCACCGCACGGCGGCGAATGTACGGTTCGGCGACTTGCTGCATGGCAATGGCGGTCATGACCCGGGTTTTGACCCCCAGTCGTTCGAGCGCGTCTTGCAGGGCAAGGGCATTGATCACCGTTGCCAGCATGCCCATGTAGTCCGCCGTTGCGCGATCCATTCCTTTGGCCGCACCGGCCATGCCGCGAAAGATGTTCCCTCCGCCAATGACGATGGCGAGTTCGCAGCCAAGGTCGTGCACTTCCTTGGCTTCGTGAGCGATGCGATCGAGGACCCGCGTGTCGATTCCGTACGTGGCTCGGCCGAGCAAGGCTTCGCCGCTGAGTTTCAAGAGGACCCGGCGGTACTGGGGCTGAGCAGGTTCAGGAGAAGAGGTTTTGGAGTTCGACGAACCCACGCGTGCTCACGTAGCCGAGGACGTGTCGGAGAGCTCGCCGAGTTGGAAGCGAGCAAAACGCCGCACGACGATGTTTTCGCCAATGCGGGAGATGGCCTCGGTCACCAGTTGGCCGACGGTGCGATCGGGATCCTTGATGAAGGGCTGCTCGAGCAAACAAGTGTCGGCAAAGAACTTTTCGAGTTTCCCTTCGACGATTTTTTCCACCACTTGCGGTGGCTTCCCGGAGCTGGCTGCCTGAGTTCGGTAGATGGCTCGTTCGGATTCGATGACCTCGGCGGGGACTTCTTCCCTCCGCACCCAGCGAGGGTTTGCAGCGGCCACTTGCATGGCCAAGTCGCGCACGAGCTCTTGAAACTCCGCGGTGCGGGCAACGAAGTCGGTTTCGCAGTTCACTTCGATGAGCACGCCGATTTTCCCGCCTGCATGGATGTACGAGCCCACGAGCCCTTGGCTTGCCACCCGCCCCGCTTTCTTTTGCGCAGTGGCTAGGCCTTTTTCGCGCAGGAGCTGAATGGCTTTTTCCATGTCGCCCTGGGCTTCGGCTAGGGCCTTTTTGCAATCCAACATGCCGGCCCCCGTGCGCTCGCGCAGCTCGCGCACCTGGGCTGCACTGACCTCGCTCATGCCACCACTCCTTCCTGCTCGGATTCCGCCTCGTCTTCAGCAGCCTCGCGGCTTTCGTTTGGCGGTGGAGTTTCCATTTCGCTGGCCTTGGCTTGCTCCTCCCGAATTTGCTGGCCCTCGATCACCGCATCCGCAATGGCAGAACAAAACAGCCGGATCGCGCGAATCGCGTCATCGTTGCCGGGAATTTTGTAATCGACGAGGTCCGGATCGCAGTTGGTGTCGATCACCGCCACGACGGGGATGCGCAACTTGTTGGCTTCGCGCACCGCAATCTCTTCCTTTTTCGGGTCGATCACAAAGAGGGCGTCGGGCAGCTTGCGCATATTCTTGATGCCGCCAAGCGCAGCCAAAAGCTTGTCGCGCTCCCGCTGAATGCGCAGCATTTCTTTTTTTGTCAGCGCTTGCACCATGTTTTCGTCCGCGAGGATTTCCTCGCACTTCTTCAAACGGTCGATGCTTTGCTTGATGGTTTGGAAGTTGGTGAGCGTACCGCCCAGCCAGCGATTGTTCACGTAAAACATGCCGCAACGCTCGGCCTCTTCGCGCACGGCATCCTGCGCTTGCTTCTTCGTGCCGACAAACAAAATGGTGCCGCCGCGGGCAGAAAGGTCGCGCACAAAGGCGTACGCTTGCTCGAAGAGCTGCGCCGTTTTTTGCAAATCGATAATGTGGATGCCGTTGCGGGCCCCGAAAATGTACGGCTTCATTTTCGGGTTCCATCGGCTCGTTTGGTGCCCGAAGTGCACCCCAGCTTCGAGCAAGCTTTTCATGCTGACTTCCGTCATAAGCTCCTTCTCCGTCGTTCTCGTGAACCGGCCATGCCTATCAGAAACGCCTGTCCCCACGCAACCCAAGGAAGTCCCGTGCGGTCGCTAGCGAGCGGATCGACGTCGCGCGCTCCGGTGGCGGCCGGCAGCACCGGGAAGGCCACACATCGCGCAATGGATCGAAAGGACGGCGACCCGCGGTGCCTGTAGGCAAAGACGATGAACCGGATGCACCAGCGCGCTCGGGTGTACCTTGCGAGGGCTCGGCAACAATCCGACGAGCAGGGACTCCGCCGGCTGGAGGGGCACGGCGATCCCGCTTACGCATGGAAGGGGCTCGGGCAACGAGGGCTTGCCGCCGTGGCGTTACGAGAGACCGTCCCAGAATCCGTCGGACCGCAAATCCTCTGCGAGCTCGATCGAGCTCGCCGTTGCAGCAAGCATCTGGTTGCCGAAACGAACGATGGCACTCGAAAACGGGCAGTGTTCGACGTACTCCTCCAAACCGTTCACTTCGACGACCTCTGGAGCGGCGACGACAAAGCCGTGCTTCCGCTTCCTGACCACCCACCAACCCTGCGGAATCGTGCGTCCTCTGCGGACGAAGCGGATCCAGCGGAACAAGATCGGCTCGATCACTTTCCGATCGTCGTCTCCTTCATGGTAGGGCATGGGTAAGTCGCAGGCCGGACACTTCGGTGCGTGCTCCACTAAAAACCATTCCGCAGGTAGTAAGTACGCCGAGTCGTCGGCTTCGTGGTTGACGCTTGGAGACTGCTCGCTTTGCTGTTCGTCGTTCATACCGTGTACTCCTGCTCTTGTTTTCGTTCACTCGGCCCGCCTCAATTCGGCTGGGAACCTCATCCACCCTTCCAATCTTCAAAACCGGCGCGGCGAAGCCGCGGCCGAACGCCCGTGCGGTTTCACGGCTTCTCCGTCGGTTCGTGCCGACATGGAACATTGCGCCTTTGCTCCAAATCCACAGCTGTGTGTTTCTGGCCTCCTTGCGAGAAACTCCTGCTCCAGGGAAGCTACGTTTGCCGAGAGCCGCGGCGGCTGCAAGCTCCGCCCGCTGTCAGGCAAGGTTGCCGTTGGACGAGACCAGGGACTTTCGAGTGTGGTGGGTCACCGTGTTGCTGGGATGGTTGACGCCCACCGTATCGTGATTCCCTCGGGCGGTAGCAGGTGAGCTGCGGCGAGGATCGAGCTGCGGGGCGCGCGCAAAATCTTCCGCGGCTGCGGTCATTCACCCGCACCCGAGGAGCGCCTGGTTGACGCTGCGGACGATTTCCTCGATGGTCACCTGCCGATCGTTGTTCGCGTCGGCTGCAGAGCAAGCGCTGATGTCCGCTTCGCCCAGAGCGATCCGCACCTGCAGCACCAGTTCGTCAATCGTCACGCTCCCGTCGCCGTTGCAATCGCCGGCGCAAGACTGTTCCGCGACTGTCACCCGGACCGTGGCCAAGTTCGAGTTCGTGCTCCCGTCCCAAGCGGCAATGGTAAAGGTGTCTTCACCCGAGTACCCAGGTTCAGGCGTATACAGGACTGCTTGTTCTCGAACTGCAGCCGTGCCGTGGCTTGGTTGAGTCACAACACGCAACGTCACCGGATCGCCATCTGAGTCGACTGCGGCGATCGGAATGAGGGTAGGGGCGTTGGACACGAGGCGTGCCTCGGCATCCGACACCTCGGGTGCTCGGTTGCGCGCCGGAGCCTCGGAAAAGGGTCCGTTGTGGCACGCGTAGCAGCCGACTTGGAATCCGCGCCAAAAAACCTTGGTGCCAAACTTGGTCTGAAGGACTCGGTCTCCAAGAGCGCGCGAGAGTTCGGTTCCGCGGTAGTCGGCCCCGTGGCAATCCCGACAGGGTCCGACGCCGCCATGCTCGGCAAGCTCTCCGTGCGCTCGCACCCAGGATGCCCCGAGTGGGTGCAAGCCGTGCGGGCCGCCATTCGGTACCGCGGGAACTTGCGGGTGACATGTGCTGCATTCGCTTAACGTTCCGACATGTCCCTGGAGGGCGATGCTTTGCAGGTTGTCGTTTTCGTGGCTGCTGGGATACTCCGCGTGGGTTGGACCATGACAGGCCTCGCACGCGATGCCTCCATGCCCTTTCGAGAAGCGATAGAGCGCTGCGCCGGGTACGGGAGTGTCGGAGTTCGTTGCGAAGATGGGATCCTGTGGCTCCCGTGGAACGTTGTCTTCCGTGAACACGGACTCGAACCGGATGGCTCCGCGATTTTGCACAGCGGTTCCGGTGTGGCAGCTTTGGCATCTCGGCTCGTCGATCCAGCCCCGGCGGTCGGGGCTGGCAACTTGTAACATGTTCCCGTGGCAGCTTTGGCACTGGATTGCGCGCGTACCATCGGGCGCCACCGCGTTCCCCATCACCCCGCGCAAGCAACGAGTGGCTGCACCAGGGTGGCATCGGTAGCAGGCGTTGCGGTTGGTACTTGCGTTCAACGGCTCCAAAGTGTCCGGATCGGCTACCCAGGCCATCCGTCGATGGATGGCTTGGGTCAACGCCGACACGTCGCGTATCCCACTGCCAGGTAAGGCCTCCGACGCGTGGCAGCGCGCACACAGGATCGGACGACCCGAGCGTGCCGTCGGGTACAGCCCAGCAGGGTCGTAGCCCGCCTCGGCCAAGGCTCTGGCAAAAAGCGGATTGGAACTCTCACGCTCGTCATGCAGGAGAAGAATGTTCAGGCGCATGTCGCGCTGCGGGTCGGGATCGTTGACCCATCCGGTAGATGGTGCCGCCGCGGGGCTCGATCCCGAGGCATGGCAGGCACGGCAGTCCATCTCGTCGGAGACCGGCGTGACGACGGTGGTGGAAGCCCGCACCGCTCCGGTACGATCGCGTGCGACAACGAGAAAGGTGGGATACGGATTTTTTGCCCCCGTGTCGTCGTAAGGGACCACCGGAATCCCCTCCGCAACGAACCATCGATGCTCTGGGTCGAAGCGTAACGGTTGTGGGGCGTTCGTCGCGCCGGGCAACGCGGCGCCTGCCAAGCCGACGTCCAGTGGCAACCGCACCCCGAATAGAAACTCGACAAAACTCCAGAAGTTTGTCTTGCCGACGGCCGTGCTGTTGATGGATCCCGTGGGGTCCGCAATGGCCTCGTAAGTCACCCTCCAGCCTGTGTCGTCCGAGACCAGCCGCCCAGTGCTGTCGATCAACTGCGCGTGTACGGTGTTGTAAGGCGGAAGCAAGCTGAACACGGCGTAGTCCGCGTCTAGGCAGTGCATCCCGAGGTTGTTCCAGGCGATGAGGGTTTCCGCGCTCGCGTTCGTGCACGCGGCGAAGAACGTGAACACGGATACGATGACCAGAAAGGGAAAGAAAGATCTCCAGTGCTTACATGGAAGCATTGGTCCCATCATCGCGGGTCCTGAGGACGTCGAAAAACCCAAGTTTGTTGCATGTGAGGGAGGGAAGGCCCAAGCGCTTGGCAGTGAAAGCAGGTTCTTCCAGGCGCCCTTTGTTCGGTTCGGGCTGCCCGTGCTTTTCGATGGAGGCGATACTAAAACCCTCGGCAACGTTCTTCCTCAGGCAATCGCTCATGCGCGTGTGGCGGCATTTGGAACATCTCGGGCGACGGTTTCCCCGGCCGGTACTGACCCTCGGCAACTTCGATGGCGTGCACCGAGGGCACCAGGCGATCGTGCGTCGCACGGTTGAACTCGCGCGCCAGGTGGGAGGTACGGCGTTAGCCTTGACGTTCGAGCCCCATCCCGTAGCGGTGCTGATGCCAGGGCGCGCACCTGCTCGGTTGATGGATCTGCACACACGCGTTGCCTGCTTGCTCGAGCTGGGGCTCGATCATGTGATCGTGCAGCGCTTTACGCCAGCGTTTGCGGCAATCGAGCCGGAACCGTTCGTGCGGCAGTGGCTGGTAGACAACTTGGGGCTTTACGGGCTCGTGGTCGGACACCGAGTACGCTTTGGTCACCTGCGCCGGGGAGATGCCACGCTGTTGCAACGCCTTGGGAAGGAACTTGGCTTGGCTGTGGAAATCATCGGCAAAGTGGAAGTTCAAGGACGCTTGGTGAGCAGCAGCGCAGTGCGGAGCGCGATCCACGAAGGCAAACTCGAACTTGCCGAGGAAATGCTGGGTCGGCCGCACACGTTTGCAGCGCGGGTGATTTCCGGACACAACCGCGGAAAGCAGCTCGGATTCCCCACCGCGAACCTGGAAATTCGTGGCTTGGTGCTCCCACCGGACGGTGTGTACGCCGTTGCCGCTTGCTTCGATGGAACGTGGCGGCCCGCGGTGGCGAACATTGGGAACAACCCGACATTTGCCGATCGCGAACGGAGCCTCGAAGTGCACATTCTGGACTTTCGTGGCGACCTTTATGGCCGCCGCCTTTGGGTGCGGTTCGTGCGGCGGCTGCGCGGAGAAATTCGTTTTCCGAGTGTGGAGCTGCTAGTCGAACAGATCAGGCGCGACATTGCCGAAGCACGTGCGCTGTTCGCCAAGCTCTGATGCGTGTGCTCTCCGAACGCTTGATTGTCGAAGATCTGACCCAGAAGCAGCGACTCGACCGCTACCTCGCCCAGCTCGGGCGTTGGGGCTCGCGCGCCCGCGTGCAAAAACTCATCGACGCAGGCTGCGTGCTGCTCAACGGGCAACCAGCACGGTCGGGGCACTTGGTGCGCCCAGGCCAAACCATCGAAGTACGATGGCAGCCGGAAGAAGCAGGGCTGGAGCTACAGCCCGAGCCGATTCCGTTGAACATCGTGTTCGAGGACGAGTGGCTCTTGGTGATCGACAAGCCTGCCGGTTTGGTGGTGCATCCGACGCCCACCCATCAAGGTGGCACGCTCGTGCACGCCTTGCTGCACCATTGGCAAGGCAACCGTCCTGGCTTGGACCCTGTGCGCCCGGGGATCGTGCACCGTCTGGACAAAGACACCTCCGGGTTGCTCGTCGTCGCCAAGGACCCGGAAACTTTGGCGGCTCTGGCTCGGCAGTTCCTCCATCGCCGCGTACGCAAGGAGTACTGGGCCGCCGTGTGGGGCTTGCCCCGCAGCACCTCTGGCACCATCGAAAAACCCATTGCCCGCGATCCTGTACACCGCAAGCGCATGACGGTCGTGCAGCGCGGGGGACGCAGCGCGCGAACCACGTACGCATTGCTTTGCCACCGCCCGCCGTGGAGCTGGCTGGCCGTGTACCCTGAAACTGGTCGAACACATCAAATCCGGGTGCACCTAGCGCACCTTGGCCACCCGATTGTGGCCGACCCCCTTTACGGTCGGGCGCGCAAGTTGCCCGAAGGTGTGGCCGTGCCGCGCCAGGCGCTGCACGCAGCGGCTTTGGAGTTCTCCCATCCGGTTACAGGCGAGTCGCTCGCCTTCCGTGCTCCATTGCCAGAAGACTTGCAGGCGCTTTGGGAGTACTGTCAGACCCAACCCGCCGCAGGATGAAGCGTCGCCATACTCGGTTCTGCCGGAGCGCCTTTCGCTAGGAACCGCCCGGCCTGATGGGCGGCGTCCCGGATGGTTCGTGGGCCTTCGGGTCGCGGACTAATCGACGGACCGCGTCGGGATCGAGCTTGCACGCATCAGCCAGGATCAGCTCCAGATTGCGGCGAACATATCCGGGATCGAGAATGACGCGCTCCAGGACGGTCCACGATTCGACCGTCCACCGTGGTGGCTCTCCTTGTGCCTCGAACGTTGCGACTTCCACCCAAGTAGTGGTGGGTGTGGCGACGAATTCGATACCCAAGCGCAACGGCGGGTTCGGACCTCGCGTGGCGCGTGCCCGCTGGCGCCAAAGTTGTTGCTGCGCTGCTTCGAGCGCAGCCACGTACCGGCGCGCGGACTCAGCGGCGGCGGTCGCATCCGGCCAGTTGGCCTCCTCCTTTTTGCGAATTTCCGCCACCACGCGTTTCATGAGCACAGTTTGCAACAGCGTCTGCACCACCACCAGATCTGGGTCGCGACGGAGCAAACGCACGGAGCCGATTGGGCTACCCCCAGCCTCCACAGTGCAGTCGTGGAGAACGACCTCGCCATGGGTTGCGCCGACGAAGGGGAGAACGTTCGTCGCCAACACAACAATGGCCAACTCAACGAATCTCGGCCGAGTGCGCATGGTTCCCCAGCGAAATCAAACAGGCAGGTGTAACCCACAAATCGTACAGCAACGCGAGAATCATGCTGACTCCAGTGAAGAGGGAAAAGTACACTGTAGGAAGAAAGCTTCCTGCCAAGCCGACCCAAAATCCAGCGACGATGACCAAGTTGTTCGCGATCAACGCCGGACCGACAGCAATGGTCGCCCGCCGTGCCGCGATGGTCGGAAGCGACGCGCGCGCCTGGGCGGTTTGAAATGCACTCACGTAGTGGATGGTATCGTCCACGACCAAGCCCATGGCGGCAGCAGCGATCATGGCAGTGCCCGTACTGAGGTCGATGCCCGCCCACCCGAGGAGCCCGATGGTCATCCCGATGGGCAAAAGGTTCGGGATCAGCGCAATCGCTCCAACGCGCAGTGAACCGACTCCCCACGCCACGAGCACCCCGACCAGGAAAAAGCTAGCGGCGAAGCTGCCTGCGAGTTGGCGCACGAGTTCGTTCGAATCTTGAGCGAGCGCGTACAACGCGCCGGTGATGTGCACGGTGTAGTCGGGTCCCATTTGTGCTCGGGCGCTCGCGAGGAAGCGCTCGGCGACCGTCGCGATGTCTGCGGTGCCGGCCGCGCGCAGGCGCACCTGGATCCGTGCAGCGGTTTGGTCCGACGACAGCAATCGCCGCACGAGGCGCTGGTCGGGCGCGGCCGCAATCAGGTCGAGAAGCTCTTCGACGACCTCGTCGTCCGTGGGAAGCACCGGCGCCGCGGTGCGGAACTCGGCGCGATGGAGATGTCTCACCAAGTCCGCGATGCTCAGCACTCCACTGACCAGCGGATCGTGCGATACCGTGGTCGTCCAGGCCGCCAGCCGGCGCAAGTCCTCAGCGTGAGCGAGTCGGCGCCCATCCCGGCGCTCTACCAAAAACTCGAGGGGGTACGGCCCGGTGAGGTGACTGTCGATCCAGAACGTGTCTTCGCGCAGCGGAGCACCAGGTTTGAGAAAGCGGACAAGGTCCGTGTTGTTCCGCAGCCAAGCCATGCCGCTACCCATGGCCAGTGCGGCGGCAAAACCACAAACGAGGGTGAGGCGAGGGGCCCGAGTCGAGGTTCGTGCAGTGCATAGGAGGAGCGCACGCAAGGGGCGCGGAACTCGTGGTACTCGCGCCGGCCTGAAGAACCGTCCGATGTTCGTGGTGGCAAAGGGGACCATCCACACGGCGAGCACGAAGCCAAGAAGCGCCGCCGCCGCTGCGGCCACGCCGAACTGTCGCACTGCTGGCATGGCGTTCAGCGCGAGAGTGGCAAAGCCCGAGGCAGTGGTTGCCGCACACAGGAAGCACGGCCAGAGAAGGTGCTCGAGCATTGCGCGCACGCGTTCGCGGGGCGCAGCAGGCGCGACGCCGTGGTACCAGAAATGGAGTAAGTGGATGCAAGGGGTAACGGCCAGGACCAGTACGATCGGCGGAAGCAACGAGGTGATGGCGTTCAGTCGCAAGCCAGCGACGACAAGGCCGCCGTGAATGGCGACCACAGTGAGGCCAGCGACAAGCAGCGGCAACAGTGCTGCCAGCAGCGACCGAAAATAGATCCACAACACGCTCCCGAGAACGGCGATGGCAACCGGAAGAAGCAAGCGTTCGTCGCGCTGAATGTAGGCGGTCACGTCGTGCTTTTGAACCGGAATGCCGGTGAGATGGGCTTCGAGACCGGTGCGCCGCTCGAACGCGGCCAGCGTATTCCGCACCGCTTCGATCAGGCGATGGGATTGCTCGGGATGCGAGCCTTGTTCGGACAGGGCAACCCAAATGCCCGCAGTGCGGGAGTCAGCAGAAATCAGCCAGCCGACAAGCTCGGGCATTTCCTCCATCGCTTTGCGGATTTCAGTCTCGATGTTGGGACGGTCGTACGGGGTGGGGAGCAAGGGGGCCAATTCGGCTCCCGTGTCCCCGGCAACGATGCGCAACGCGTTCGTGAGCGAAAGGACCTCGGCTACGCCGTCGATCCGCTCGAGTTCCTGGGTGAGTGCGTGCAGGTGCGCGAGCGTTGCCGGGTGGAGGAGGTGGGAAGCGTGGATGGCGACGAGCAAGTCTTCGTCGCTCCCGAAGAGGGTTCGAAACCGCTGGTAATTCGCGATCCGCTCCGGATCCGGAACGTTGAGCGACTCGTTCGCATGTTCGACGCCGAGCTGTCGCGCATGCCAGCCAGAGAACGCCGCGAGCGTCACCACCGCAGCGAGGGCCAGCCAGCGCCAGCGCGTGAAGGTGAAGAAAACGACGAGCGCCGGGACCAGGGCGGACATCGGTACGGAACCGTTCTGCGCCGGAGCGTTAGCCCGCGTCCGGGCCGGTTGTCTTTCGGCGCCATTCGCGTTCACGCAATTCTACCCGGCGAATTTTGCCGCTCACAGTTTTGGGTAACTCCTCGACGAACTCGATTTCACGCGGATACTTGTAGGGTGCGGTGGTGCGCTTCACGTGCTCTTGCAGCTCGCGAACCAGCGCGTCCGACGGCGACACCCCGGGGCGAAGCTTCACGAACGCTTTGACAATCGAGCCGCGTTCCGGGTGCGGACTGGCGACGACGGCCGACTCGAGTACGGCAGGATGTTCCAAGAGAGCGCTTTCCACTTCGAACGGGCCGATTCGGTAGCCAGCACTGATGATCACGTCGTCCGCGCGGCCGACAAACCAAAAGTACCCGTCGGAATCGGTTTGCGCCCGATCGCCGGTGACGTACCATTCCCCGCGCCAACATGCTTCCGACTCCTCGCGATTCTTCCAGTACTCGCGGAACAACGACGGAGTACGGCCTCGTAGTGCGACATCTCCCACCTCGCCAGGCGGAAGGCGAGTTCCGCGCTCGTCGATCACGGCGACGTCGTGGCCAGGAAACGGCTTTCCCATCGAGCCTGGCCGGATTTCCATTCCGGGTAGATTGGCGACTAGAAGCGTGGTCTCGGTTTGTCCGTACCCGTCGTGGATCGTGACGCCAAACCGCTCGCGCCACGTCGCGATCACCTCGGGGTTCAGAGGCTCGCCAGCTCCCGTGCAGTGGCGGAGGTGCGGCAGCCGATAGCGGCTGAGGTCTTCTTTGACCAACAAGCGGTACTCCGTGGGCGGGGCGCAAAACACACTGATTTCGTATTCTTGGAGCAAGGAGAGCTCTCGTTGCGGTTCGAATCGGCCAGCGTACTGGAACACCGCAGCGCCCGTGCTCCACGGACCGAACAAGACTCCGTAGGCAGCCTTCGCCCAGCCCGTATCCGCGGTGGTCCAGTGCAAATCGCGGGGGGTCAGATCCAGCCAGTACAATCCCGTGTACCGGTGCGCCCACGTGTACGCGTGAGCATGCAACACAGCTTTGGGGTCCTTGGTGGTTCCGGAGGTGTAAAAGCAAAGGGCCGGATCGTCGCTTCGAGTGCGGGGCAACTCTCCGCCGGAATTGGCAGCCGCGAGGAAGTCGTCCCACCGTTGCCAGCCGGCGCTGGACCCACCGACGAGAATGCAGTGCCGCAGTGCGTCGCACTCGTTCCGGACCGCCTCGACTTGCTCCACGCATGCGGGCTCCGTGACCAGCACACGGGCCTCGCTGTGTTGAGCTCGAAAGCGAATGTCTTTGGCACGTAAGCTCGCGGTGCAAGGGATGGCCAGGGCACCGGCACGCAGTGCCCCGAGCATGGCGACAAACCACTCGGGACGCTTGCCGAGCAACACCATCACAGGCTCTCCGGAGCGCACGCCCAAGCCGATCAGGGCGCGCGCAAAACGCAAGCTCTGGCGATACAAGTCCCAGTACGTGAACCGGCGCTCCTCGCCGCTTTCCGACACCCAGTACAACGCCAACCGCCCACGGTCGCGCGCCCAGTGCCCGACAACGTCTTCCGTGAAATTGAAGTAAGCTGGCGGGTTCCAGCGAAAGCTTCGGTACAACTCCTCGTAACGCATCCAGTACCTCCTCGACTCGGGTTCCACTCGGGGCGTGTGGGTTCGCTTTTGTCGCGATCGCCGCTTGGTTACAAGTGCGGACATGGTCGCGCCGGAGCAACCCGAGTCCGCAATGAGCAATCGTGCAGAGTTCGTGTCCTTGGCGGTCGTTGCACTCCTGACTGCCGCGTTGGTTGGTGTCGTTGCCTGGTTGCTCGTGCGTGCCCCCGCGAGCGGAGTGCCTGCAGATTCGGCCCTTCCGGCACTAAATGCCAGCCTGAACGGAGCCACGACCCTGTGCTTGGTGTTCGGGTGGCTCGCGATCCGAATGCGACGGGTGCGGTGGCACCGTGGATGGATGCTCACCGCAGCCGGATTATCGGCCTGCTTTTTGGTTTCGTACGTGGTGCATCATTATCAAGTGGGTTCGGTTCGCTTCGTGGGGCCTGCGTGGTTGCGTGCGCTGTATCTCGCTGTGTTGGTGCCACACGTGGTTCTTTCCGCAGCGATGGTTCCGCTGGTGCTGACCACGCTTTGGCGTGCGCTCAGCGCCGATTTTGCGCGCCACCGGCGAGTGGCCCGGTGGACGCTCCCTTTGTGGCTCGTGGTGTCCGTGACCGGCGTGCTGGTGTACTGGATGCTCTACCACCTGAGCCCTTCGTTCCGCTGATCCAAACGGTACCCTTCATACAAGTCAGTGCCGGCCCTCGAGCATCGGAAAACCTGACACCGCGTTCGCTTTTCTTCCCCGAGGATGCTCAGGATCGGACTGCACGGCAGTGAGAGCAATCGTATATTCGCGTTCGAACACCAGCGTCATTCCCGATGGAGCGGTGCTGTACACGTGCAGAGCGACTGTGTCCGCTCCAGAAGCGACAATCGCTGTTGAAAATGTAAGGGTCGCCAGTCCCGACGGATCGACGCTGGCTGGAGTCTCCGGTCGTGACGGGAAGCTTTGCGTGGAGGAATTCCCGGGGAAGTGCGGAAACGGAGTGATCGAAGTTGGCGAAGACTGTGACGACGGGGGCATTTGTGTTGGCACGGGCAGAGCAGGGCAGCGGTGCGCGTCGGATTGGGAGTGTTACGGTCCCGCTGACGACTATCGCGGTGTCTGTGTTGGCGGCCCCGCCGCCGAGCGGTTTTGTTCCTCCGACGGTGACTGCCCGGGCGGCGACTGCGTCGCCTGCCGCCCGTTTGGCGGCGACGGTTGCGCGGCAAACTGCACCGTGGAGTCGGTGATCGGCAACATTTCCGTGGTGCCTGGCGTGGTCTTGCCAGACCAACAGTTGGTGCCGGGCACCAGCGGGGCCGTCATTTGGGGCGACCCACTCGTGCTTGGTTTGGCGTTTCGTGGACAGTACTCCGTGCGTGCTGGCCGTGTGCGCTTTGGGCAACTTCCCATTGTGTTGCCAGCCGCGGACTTGGATTTCAGGCAGATACCAATTTCTACGTTAGCGTGTGGATGCGTTAGAGGTGCAGAATACAAGACTTGCGGCGGCGCATTGTATCTCCCCGATGGGACGCTTGCCGAATCTTGCACCGAGGGATTTGCGAGCCCTCCCATCGCTTGCCCAATTTCGCGGCCCTGCACGTGGGCATTTGGGCCAGGCAACGCTGCTGCGGGTGTACTGGGCTGCGAAGGATTGGGCGGGGTCGATGTCGAAACGGTTCAAGATAGCCTTGTCGGGGATCCCGGCGGACCGCCGCAAATTCGGTTCTCGGGGGAGGGGCGACCCGGAAGTGCTTTGCTTAAGGGGGCGTTGGCGTTAGGCACTTCGATTGGCGCGTGCCAGCCAGGCTTTTGTACCGCGGCGGATCCGCCAGCCAGTCGAGGACTTCCGGTCCCGCTCTGGCTCACGACCGGGAGAACCTGCGCGGCAGTGGCGGGCAAAAACGACGATCCCGGCTACCCAGAGATCTTCAGATGCGAGCAGGGCCTACCGGTGTCTTGCGAGGAACTTTCGCAGGGCCAATTTGCAGGCTGGACGCTCGCGGGAGCCTACACAGCCCTGGGGCAGCAAACCCTGGGAGACATCGAGTTGACAGTGCGGCTGGTCGCTGGTGGCGCCGGGACCCCGCTAGGAAGTCCAACCGGGACACGAACGCCAACGCGTACGCGTACGGCAACCGTGACGCCCACCCGCACGGGGACATCGACCCGCACGCCTACCCCCACGGCCACGCCAACGCGCACGCGTACTCGCACCCTGACCCCAACCCTCACGCCCACTCGAACACCGAGCCCTTCGCCGTCGAACACCCCGACGCCCACAGCAACCATGAGTCCAACCGTGACGCCCACCCGCACGGGGACATCGACCCGCACGCCTACCCCCACGGCCACGCACAGTCCGACGCCGTCGATGACATCGACGGCCACGCCCACCTCCACTGCCACGCCTTCTCCCACGAGCTCCCCGACCTCCACCCCGACACCGACGCGCACAGCGACGTGGTCGCCAACGCCGACACACACTGCTGCACCGTCACCTACACCTTCAGCCACGCCTCTGTGCGCTGGCGACTGCGACCAGGATGGCAGTGTCACGGTAAGCGAGTTGGTGAAGATGGTCAATATCGCGTTGCGAAGCATGCCGGGGGCCGAATGCAAAGCGGGCGATGTTACTGGAGATGGCGAAATCACCATCGAAGAAATCGTCATTGCAGTAAGCCGGGCGCTGGTGGGCTGTCGGAGTTGATTGAACGAGAAGCTCTTGTGGCCGGGGTTGAACGAAGCGGTCTTCGGGGTTCCGTCCGCAGCGGGTGTTCTGGCGCGGCATGCTTTGCGCGGCGACCTGTGCTAAGCGGGGCCGGCCATGAAAAAAGACCGAGCCGGAGAAAAGGACGCTGGGGACGTAGGGCGGTTGCCACCCCAGAGCATCGAGGCGGAGCAAGCGGTTCTGGGCGCGATCTTGTTGGACCCTCGTGCGCTCGACCGTGCGGTGGAGATTGTTGGTGCGGACGATTTTTACCGCGATGCGCACCGGAAGATCTTTCGCGCGATGCTCGCACTGCACCAGCGCAGCGAACCGGTGGACTTGCTGACGTTGTCGCAGGAGCTTGCTGCCGAGGGGGTGCTGGAAGCCGTGGGTGGAACTTCCTATCTCGCGCAGCTTGCCGAACAAGTGCCGACGGCGGCAAACTTGGCTTACTACGCGCGCATCGTGCGCGAGAAGTCCGTCTTGCGCCAAATCATCCAGGTATCCACGGAACTGGGTGCGCGTGCGTACGATGCCCGCCCCGGGGAAGTGGACGACTTCCTCGACCAGGTAGAGCAACGCATCATGGAAATTTCCGAGCAACGCACGCGCCCGCAGTTTTCCAACATGAGCGATCTCATGCTGGACGCGGTCGGTGCAGTGGAAAGCCTGTACCAGCGGGGCGAGATGATCACCGGCGTGCCAACCGGCTTCACCGACCTCGACCGTCTCACTGCCGGCTTCCAACCATCGGACCTGATTATCGTGGCTGCCCGCCCGGCGATGGGCAAGACGGCATTTGCCTTGAATGTCGCGGTGAATGCCGCGCAGAAACGAGGAGTGGGGGTCGCAATTTTTTCGCTGGAGATGTCGAAGCTCCAGCTTGCCATGCGCATGCTTTGCGCGGAGGCTCGCGTGAACAGCCAGTTAATGCGCACGGGCTACCTGACGAAACTCGACTATCCCAAGATCATTGCGGCGGCGCAGAAGCTCAGCACGCTACCGATTTATATCGACGATACGCCTGGGCTGTCGCTGCTGGAGTTGCGCGCAAAAGCGCGGCGGCTGAAGCGCGACCAAGAAGCAAAGCTGGGGATGGTGATTGTCGATTATCTCCAGCTCATGCGCGGGCACGAGCGGAGCGACAGCCGCGAGCAGGAAATTTCCAGCATTTCGCGCGGTCTCAAGGCGCTGGCCAAGGAACTCGATGTTCCTGTGGTGGCGCTTTCACAGCTCAACCGACAAGTGGAATCTCGGTCGGACCGAAGGCCCATGATGGCCGATCTGCGGGAGTCGGGCGCGATCGAACAAGATGCAGATGTCATTTTGTTCTTGTTCCGGCCATGGGTGTACGACAAAGACGAAGATGAACACCTGGCCGAGGTCATTATCGGAAAACAACGCAACGGGCCCACGGACAAGGTGCTGCTGACGTACCTTCCGGAGTACACTTGCTTCGAAAACCGCACGAACATGGAAGTTGCGGTGCCGGTGGACGACGAGCTTTGACGTTGGAGCGTGCTCGTGCCGCGGATTCTCGTGACCAATGACGACGGCGTAGATGCTCCGACTCTCGGACCGTTACTGGACGCCTTGTCGCGTTGGGCGGAACTGTACGTGGCAGTTCCGTCGCAAGAGCGAAGCTGGATTGGCAAAGCCATTACCCGCTTTGCGGTGGTGGACGTGGAGCGTACGCAGCGCAATGGCTTGCCTTGGGCCGTCGTGCAGGGGTCTCCAGCGGACTGCGTGAATCTTGCCGTGCACTCGCTCGGCTGGCCGCGCCCCGACTTGGTGGTCGCTGGCATCAACCTCGGCCTGAACTTCGGTTCCGCGTTTCTGCTCTCGAGCGGCACAGTTGGTGCCGTGTTCGAGGGCTGGATTGCCGCGATTCCGTCGGTCGCGTTCTCGATGGCGATTCCCCAAGACGCATACGGCGTTCAAGGCGAGGCGCGCAATGCGCGCATCGGGAACTACGCGCCCCGCGTGGCTGCAGTAGCAAGCGAGATTACCCGCTTGCTGTGGGAGGAAGGCTTTCCGCCCTCGGTGGATGCGTTTTCCGTCAACATGCCGGCTGAGGCGGGTCCGGAAACTCCACGCCGCGTGACCTCCGTGACCCGTACCCGCTACGGCCCTCTTTTCGTGGAGGAGCGCAAAAACGGCTTTCGACATCGCTTCAGTTACTTGCAGCCTTTGGAAGATGGCGGCGACGTCGCGCTGGTGAGCCGCGGCGTGATTGCGATTACGCCGCTGCGGCTGGACTTTTCCGCGCGACTCCCCGAGACCTTGCGGGCTCGACTCGAGCGGTGACCGCAGGGCTTTGTTCGGAAGCAATGACGACGCCGGTGCGCCTCTTCCTTTCCCGTTGCCTGTTCCTCGCAGGAACGGCAGCGCTTGTCGGCCCGGGTTTGGCCGGTGCGCAAGGCTTTGTGGATCGGGCGGTCCTCACGGTGTACGGGTCCGGGGCACCGAACATGGGGTTCGCTTGGGTGGAGGAGCGCCGGGAGTTCGAGTTGGCGCGCGGTCCAAACCGCGTGGTATGGTCGCCGCTGCCGCGAGCAGCCGAGACCGCCTCGGTTGCGCTCGAACCGGAGGCTGTGGGAGTGGAGCTGCGTAATCAAGTCCTCTCCTTCGTGTATCCATTGACCCACTCGGACGATGGGCTTCAGCGATTTGTTGGTCGCACGGTGGTCGTCGAACCGCGCGAAGGCGGCGGACGCACCTACACGGGCACGTTGGTGCAAGTCGGGCCTCCGCTCGTGCTGCGCGATCCGGAGGGTACGTTGCAGGTCCTGCCCGAGGTGAGCCGCTGGGAAATTCGCGAGCCAGGAGCCGTGCCTGAGCACTTGGCGGTCATTTGGGAGGTCGACGCTGGCGCGGCGGCGAAAGTTCCGGTCGTTGCTCGTTATGTGACCGACGAACTGGACTGGCACGCCGAATACACGGCAACGTTACTTCCTGGGACAAAAGGCAACCAAGGCACGCTGGAACTAACGGGCGATTTCGTGATCGAGAACCGAACCGAGCTTGCTTGGAACCATGCAACGGTGCGGCTCGTAGCGGGGGTGGTGCGACGCCAGCGCGGTGAGGGGCGCTCCGTTGCGCGCGCGCAAAAAGAGTTTGGGCTCGCAGTGGCGGCGGAAGCGGGGCCGTCCGTGCAGCCTGTTGGCGAGTATTACGAATTTGCGCTGCCCCATGCGGTGTCCTTGCCGGCCAAAGGTCAGGTTCGCGTGCGTGGCATCGGGCCCTTCGTGCAAGTGCCGTACGAGCAGGAGTACGTTTGCCGCAATCGGAACTTGGAGTGGCTTGCGGGTCGACCGTCGCCGGTAACCGAGCGGGAGCCCGGAGCCGGACAGGCTCTTCCCGTGGAGGTTTTTCTCAAGCTGCGGAACGACAAGGCATCCCGGCTTGGCATGCCCTTACCAGCAGGCACGATTCGGGTAGGGCAAAGGCGGGAGGGCTCTGGCGGTTGGGTGTTTCTCGGGGAGGGCGCGCTTCCGCACACGGCAGCGAACGAGCTGGTCTCCCTGGCTCTCGGAGTTGCGTTCGATGTCGTTGCGGAACGGAAGCAACTGGACTTCGAACTGGCCAATGCGGAGCACCGAATGGAAGAAGAAGTCGCCGTGGTAGTTCGCAACCAAAAACAGCAGCCGGTGCAGGTGCTCGTGTTGGAACCTCTCTTCCGCGCAAGCGCATGGGAGGTAATCCAAAGCCAACCAGCGTACGAGAAGAAGGATGCACACACGATCGCGTTCTCGCTCCTCGTTCCAGCTCGGGGGCGTAGCGAAGCCAAGTACCGTGTGCGCTATCGCTGGTGAGCCGAGAATCAGGGCGTACAACCGCTCAATTGGAACCCCGACTGAAGCCCGCGATTGTGTCTGCTGCCCTTCTGCGTTGGTCACGAAGGCGTGGACCTACTGAGCTGCGTGACGCAGTGGCTGCACCGCGCCACACGGCACCATCGCCATGCAAAGCAATCGGGATCGACCGTGATGGTTGGGCTCTCCTCGTGCGCGGGCACAGGGCAGCGCCTACGTCGCGTGAGCTCGGGGTCGATCGTCTTTGGGCCAACGCCGCGTACTCTCGAGACCCACGAAGGGCGCCGCAACCGCGCGTCTACAGTGCATGGAAAGGTCGCCCGCGCGTTGGCAGCGGTTTGCCGGGTGATCCTGGAATCATGTTCCCGGCATCGTGGTGGTCGCGGAGATCGTGGTGCCGGGTTTCCGGGTACTGGCGCATGGAGGACACAGAAACGGCTCGGGGCGTAGCAATGCGGCGCTTGCCAGCCCATTGAAGAAATGGCTGCCCGACGCACCGGGGATTGCGCAGTAGGGGCGAAAAATTTTCCGCCCCTACCGTGCTTGAGCGAGGAGTCAGAGCCCCTGAGGAGCGAGGAAGTGTCTGTAATGGGCGTGGAACGAAGGGAGGGCAGGGAGATGGAAGCGGGGGACAAGGCAGGAAGCACAACCGGTGACAGTGCCGAAGGCTAAGCAAGCCGGAGAGAATCCTACCTCAAGGGCGTGGGTGGAAGCTGCGGAGTGGAGCGAGCGCACGTTGGCAGCCCTGAAGAAGGAAGGGGTAAAGAGCAGCGCAGGCTCTTTTCGCCGAGCGTGGGTGGTACTCCTTGGCAACGGCGCAAGTTCGGAACTGCCGATCCTCTTGTAGGTGAACCATCGACCGAAGAGCTGTGTCCGGGTGACCCGCTCGCACAGTTTCGGAGGGAGGGGGACCCAGACAACCGCTCCCCCCTAACCCTATTGTTGGGCTCGCCCAACATCGTACATCGGTTCGAAACAATGACCACTAGTGCGAACACAGCCGATGGCCCGTGATCCATCACACCACCGCGGTTCGATTCGGTCCGCCAGATTTTTGGTAGGGGCAGGCCCCCGTGCCTGCCCCAATGCGGGAAATGGGGGCAACCACAGGGGGTTGCCTCTTGGGGTCGCCGATATCGTACATCGATTCAAAACAATGACCAGCAAACGCTATGCGGACGGTGTCAAACATTTGCGGTCGCAACCGTTTCCTGGTCCCTCTCGCAACGCAACTACTACGAACACGTCATCCGCACCCACGCTGACATCGTCCGCCGGCCCGAACTGCACGCTGAAACGCACCGCGCCATCCTCGGCTGACACGCCCGGCAGGACCTGGACCTCCGGCATGGCTTCTGGCAAAAGGACCGCGGCCAGACCCGAGAAACCGTTTCTCCGCAGCCGCGGCGAGAGATTCTGCAGCGATTATTGGAACTCGATGCCGTGCTTGCGACGGAGGTAGCGCGATGACGAACCAAGGAGCCAAAGAATATACCTTCGAAGCGCTAACCGACCTCTGGACCGGCGATGCGGACGGCAAGCCTGGGCGGACGATCACCACAGGTTTGCTTGGCTCGATCCGCTGGTGGTTCGAGGTCCTCGTGCGCGGACTGGGTGGCGGCGCCTGCGACCCCACCAGTTCAAGGAACCGGTGTCCCGACTCACGAAAGAAGGCCACGGACTCTGGTCACCACTGCGTGGTCTGCGAACTTTTCGGCTGCACCGGCTGGGCGCGGAAGTTCCGATTCGAGGTGCTGGATGAGAATGGTAAGGCCAAGGCTGAACAGATCACGAAGGGCCAAACATTCAAGCTGCGTTTCACGCCGCTGCGGCCGATTCTCCCTCAGGAGTGGGCCTTGCTTGACCTGACGCTACGGCTCATTGCGGAGTACGGCGCGATCGGCGGGAAGACTGTGCTCAAGCCGAGCGATGAGCCGAGCCGGGTGAACAAGCCTCATCATCGCGACTATGGGCTGATCCAGTTTATCGAGGGCGCCACTTCCTCGCCGGTTACGGAAGCCGAGCTGCGAGATTACGTCACCGAGCATCGGTGGCGACAGCCCCAGCATGACGACTTTGCCTGGGCATCGCTGAAGAACTTCTGGTGTGTGAAGGGGCGGTACCTCGCGCGGCAGAACGCGAACGCAAGCACGTTCAACCGCGTGATCGGCCGTCCGGAGGCGAAAGGCCAGTCCAGCCAAGGGGACTCGTGGCTGGCGGGACGTCGAGCGGGCGGGCAGCCAAAACCTCAGGATCCTGAAAGTAAGAGGGTCCTCAGCTTCAAGAGCCCACGGGAGGCTGTGAGGACGTTTGGCTTCGTGCAGTTCCTGGACGAACTGAAGAACCTCGGCCAAGAGCTCAAGACACAACTTGAGAAAGAATGGGCGGGGTTCGAGATTGCGGAGCTCAAGAAGAAGCCTGATATTCTGGACGAACTGTTCAAGGCAGGAGCGTGAGAGCATGAACGCGCACGCCTCGATACACCACGATTGGATTGCCAGCATATCGGAGTGCTTGCGAAGGGCTGCGGACTGCTATCACAAAAAGTTGGAACAGCTTGAGCAGAAGAAGCGCGCAAGCAAAGGCGTGGGGAAGAAACGGGTTGATGACGAGATCGAGCAGTGCCGCAAGGAACTTTGGGCGGACCTGGCTGGGCCTCGCCCCTATCAGCCAGAACTGCTGGTATCTGGATTCGTGGACAAGGTAACGCTCTGGGTGCGCGCTGATTGGCAGCGGCGGGAAGATGCGCAACAGTCCTACATGGATGTTGCACAGAATACCTCCTTCTCCGGTAGCGGTTCAGAACTCCTGGGCAAGCTATGCCTCAATCCTTGGCCTCCGCCTCTACTCCACTCCACTTGGCTGGCACTCGCCGTGGACTTCGAGCTCCTCACGCCGTGGTACTCCAAGGACGATCGGCCGTTTCACGTGCTCGACAACCCGGTGCGCAAGGACCGCGTCTTCGGCGTGCCGTTCATGGCCGCGGCGAGCTGGAAGGGGATGCTGCGATGGGCGTGCCGGATGCAGGCGGGCTTGCGGCAGCACCTGGAAGAGGGAAAGCGATTTGACGCTTGGACGGATCCCGAGTGGATCCTGCACCTTTTCGGCAACGAGAAGGGCGAGGAGGACCACGAGAAACTGCGCCAGGGCGCGCTGGTGTTTTATCCCACCTGGTTCGACAGGATCGGCTTTGAGGTAATCAATCCACACGACCGCGGCCGCCGCGCCGGTACCCAGCCGATGTACTACGAGGTGGTACCCGGAAAGAGGCCTGGACAGGATAGCGGGAAGGGCACATTACACCTCCTCTACGCCCCGTGGCCTGGCATGAAACCGGCAGCGGCTGAGGAAGAATGGTTACCGAAGCTTCTGGAAGCCATCGAGGACCTGCTCACCAGATACGGCATCTCGGCCAAGCGCACCGTTGGCTGGGGCACGGCGGAGATCAAGCAGTGGAGGGCGTGGCTGAAGGACACGCCAGCCAACCAGCCGATCGTGGCCGGCAGCCGCGGTGAGCTCTGGGGCGAGCTTAAGTCGGCCACAGGAGGTCAATCATGAGCAACGGCGCGCCGATGCCCGACACACTCCGCCAGCACCGGCCCCTGCTCCTGGCCTGCGAGGCGATCGGGTGGCTGCACATGACCGGCAAGGCGCATCCGGATTTTCTGCGGCATCACTGCGGTGTTGGTATCAGCTACCAGTTCAAGAATTGGCATCAGGACCTGAACCCTGACTGGAACAGCAGGCTCGCGTGGCTAGTTTTGTCCGCGAGCTCGCTAGCCTGGCCGGCCGCACTCACCGACTTTCTCGTAAAGTTCGACGACGGTGCTTCCCAACCCAACCTTGTGGGATTGCTCCAAGCTGGCCACGCGATGGCCTCAGGCATCGAGAAAAACCTACCCCCAGCTACTTCCAAATACCTCAAGCAAGATGCAACGCACATCTGGCTGGCCTCGCCGTTCGGACATCCCGTCAAAAATCTGCTTGTCAACCCACCGCAACTGCTTGGGAAGGGTGGATGGGCAGACTTGCTTCGCAATATCAGCACGCTTCTCGAGGATCTCCAAGCGCTGGGCAATCCGAATCCACCTCATACCTCGAACGATCTCGACGGCTGGTGGCAGTGGCGGGAAGGCGCGATCGGGCCCCATGGCTGGCTGCGAGAGGCGTTTCTTTCCACCCTGGCGGAAACCCGCCTGCCCAACAACGACGTGACGCTGTGGGACCAATCCTACGTGGCCGCGGCGCTGTTCAAGTCCGCAGTGGCTGGAGCAGTGCTTGCGGGGAACGCGTTCAAGTGGGATGACAAGCTCAAGCAACAAACTCGGTGGCGGGTGCTCACGGTGGGATTCGGCGCGAGGCATTACGAGGCACGCGCGGTGAAAATCGGGGACTGGACTGGAGCGCAGCGAGAGATCGGGCGCTTCTTCGAGAAAGTAAGGCGCTTCATCGAGGTGGACCTGGCCATTGGCTCGCTCGTCTACCGCGACGATGAAACGCTGGCGTTCACGTTTCCGGGTGAGCGCGCTGACGACCAAGGTGGGGTCAATCAGCAGACGGCGGAACAGTTGCGTCAAGCCATTGTCGACGAATTGGATCGCTTCGCAGCCGACTTGAGGTTCGAAACACCGCCCTTCTGCTCCGTGTCCGAGCCGACGCGCTCGTTCGTGCCGATGGTCAAAGAACTGCGCGAGGCACGCCGGGAATTGTCAATACCGCTGCACCGACGACCAAGGAACATCGAGGCGATCAACAGCGAGACTGCTTCAGGCAAACGCCACGTCTGCCCGGTGTGTCTGGTGCGTTTCAACGAACCGCCGCAGAGTGCGAACACCGACAACGCCCGCAAAAGCTACCCCTGTTCCGTATGTCGCAGGCGCCGACGGGGACGGTTGGATGCCTGGCTCTCCGGTGAAAAGGACACGATCTGGATCGGCGAGGTGGCCGACGGCAACGACCGGGTGGCCCTGCTTACCTTGAGCTTCGACCTGGAGCCGTGGCTGGCGGGCGAGCATGTGGACTCGCTGCGGGCGCAAAGC
>Ga0209276_100782_pt1 | contig 33904 bp, 34 predicted proteins | sample DewCreD2012metaG_3_FD_185473 | JGI IMG/M metagenome (GOLD analysis project Ga0209276, IMG submission 185473) | Hot spring sediment bacterial and archeal communities from British Columbia, Canada, to study Microbial Dark Matter (Phase II) - Dewar... ...
GAGGATATCGGGCTCTCCGGCAGCTACGAACTGCCTTACGCAGAGCCACGAGGCAGGAGTCTGACCAGAGGACAGCGTAGTTACCTCCGGGAGCGCTCCCAAAATCAACTAACCTTGGGACACACTCCACGATGTGGGTCGCGGTGATGTACCGGATGTTGTTCATGTCGAAGCACAGCAGGGACCCCAGCTCGGACTGCTTCAGCAGGGCCTTGACCCTGGCCAGCCGCTCGCGTCGGAGGCGCTCGTAGTCCACCCGCGCCTCCCAGTCCACCCCCATCAGGCCGTACGTCTTGATTCCCATCGCCCTCACCTCCAGTCCCGTTCGCTCCGGCCGCACAGTTCTCGCGCCACCGCCGCCACCTGCTCGGGCGTGGGCACCGTCTGGTCCTCCAGCACCGGGGAGAAGGGGACGGGCACGTCCAAGGCCCCTACCCGGCGCACCGGCGCCTCCAGGTCGTAAAAGGCCTCCTCCGCGATGACCGCGGCGAGCTCCGCGGTCACCCCGTACCGGCGGTGCCCCTCGTCCACCACCACCACCCGCCCGGTCTTGCGGGCGCTGGTCACCAGGGTCTCGACGTCCAGGGGTACGGTGGTGCGCGGGTCCACCACCTCGGCCTCGATGCCCTCCGCCTCCAGGATCTGGGCCGCCTCCAGAGCCACGTACACCATGCTGCTGGTGGCCACCACGGTCACGTGCCGCCCCGGGCGCTTGACGTCCGCCACGCCGAAGGGGATGGTGTACTCCTCCTCGGGCACCGGGCCCTTGACCTGGTACATCATCTTGTCCTCGAAGAACACCACCGGGTTGTCGTCGCGGATGGCGGTCTTCAGCAGCCCCTTGGCGTCGTACGGGGTGGACGGCAGCGCCACCTTGAGACCGGGGACGTGGCTGAACCACGCGTGCAGGCTCTGGCTGTGTTGGGCCGCGGACCTGCGCGTGGCGCCCAGAGTGGTCCGCACCACCAGGGGCACCTTGAGCTTTCCGCCCGACATGTAGTGCACCTTGGCCGCCTGGTTCACGATCTGGTCCATGGCCAGGGTCAGGAAGTCCCCGAACATGACGTCCACCACGGGCCGCAGGCCGGTCATGGCCGCGCCCACCGCGATCCCCACGAACCCCGCCTCCGAGATGGGAGTGTCGAGGACACGCTGCGGGCCGAACTCCTGGACGAGTCCTGCGAGGACCTTGAAGGGCGTCCCCGCCTCCGCGACGTCCTCCCCGAGGACGAACACCCGCGGGTCGCGGCGCATCTCCTCCGCCAGAGCCTCCCGGACGGCCTGCGCCAGGGTGATCTCCCGCACCGCTTCCCGGGCGAGACCGCGCACCGCCGTGCTAGGCGTAGACATGCTGGGTCACCTCGCTGGGGTCCGGGTATGGGGCCTGCAGCGCGTAGGCCACGCCCTGGGCCACCTCCTCTCGGGCGGCGCGGTCTGCCGCGTCGAACGCCTCCGGGGCTGCGAGCCCCGCGGCGGTCATCCAGCCCCGGAGGATCCGGAGGGGGTCCCGGTGTGTCTTCCACGCCTCTTCTTCGTCCTTGCCGCGGTAGTACGACCGGTCCACGTCGCCCACGTGGTGGCCGAAGTAGCGGTAGGTGTTGCACAGCAGGAAGGTGGGGCCCTCGCCGCGGCGGGCCCGTGCCACCGCCCGCCGGGCTGCGGCCAGCACGGCGCGCACGTCCTGGCCGTCTACCTCCTCCCCGGGGATCCCGAAAGCCTGCGGCCGCGCCAGCACGTCTCCGGCCGTGGTCTCCCGGTAGTGGGTGTACTCGTTGTACAAGTTGTTCTCGCACACGTACACCACAGGGAGCTTCCACAGGGACGCCATGTTCATGACCTCGTACAGCAGCCCCTGGCCCAACGCCCCTTCGCCGAAGAAGCACACCGCCACCTGGTCGCTGGCTCGCATCTTCGCGGACAGGGCGGCACCGGTGGCAATCCCCGCGCTGCCGCCCACGATGGCGTTGGCCCCCAGGTTGCCGGAGTCGGGGTCTGCGATGTGCATGCTGCCGCCCTTCCCCCGGCAGTAGCCCTCCGCCTTGCCCAGCAGCTCGCAGAACATGCGGTCCACCCGGGCGCCCTTGGCCAGGCAGTGGCCGTGGCCCCGGTGGGTGCTGGTGATGAAGTCGTCGGCCCGCAGGGCCGCACACACGCCCACGGCGACGGCTTCCTGCCCGATGTACAGGTGCGCCAGCCCTGGCATCCTGCGGGTGGTGTACAGCTCGTTCACCTGCTCCTCGAAGGCACGGATGGTGGCCATCTGCCGGTACAGGCGCAGCCAGTCCTCCGCGCTAAGGTCGCGGACCTCCTCCGGCACCTCCGCCAAATTCACCGCAGATGGTCGCATGGATCCCTCCTCACCGCAGCTCCGGCTCTCGCCCCGCCAGCCGCCGGAGCACCTCGAACAGGACGGCGAAGTCGTACCCGGCCAGCCCGAGCCCTCGGGCCGCGGTCAGGTACTCGTTGGTGGTGGCGGTGGTGGGCAGGGGCACGTCCAGCTCGCGGCCCATCTCCAGGGCCAGCAGCAGGTCCTTCTGCATCATGTTCACGTCGAACCACGCCTCCTCCGGCATGTGCAGCACGAAGGGCCCGCGGTATTTCAGCATGGGGAGGCGATCACGCTGTGGAGGAGCACGTGGACCGCAGTGTCCCGCGGGATGCCGCCGCGTTCGGCCAGCAGCAGCCCTTCGCTGAAGGCCAGCATCTGCACCGCGAGGCTCAGGTTGGTGGCCACCTTCATGAGGACCGCCTGCCCGTTCCCGCCCACGTGGGTCACCACGGGCCCGATGTCCTGGAGGATGGGGCGGACTCGCTCGAACGCCTCGCGGTCGCCGCCCACCATGATGGACAGGCGTCCCTCCTCCAAGGTCACCACGCTGCCGGACACCGGCGCGTCCAGCATCCGGGCCCCCCGCTGCCGGACCTTCTCCGCGAGCGCGCGGCTCGCGGCAGGGCTCACGGTGCTCATATCCACGTACACCTTGCCCGGCCCGAGCCCTGCCAGCAGGCCGTCCGGCCCTTCAGTAACCGCCTGGAGGGCCTTGGTGTCGGTGACCATGGTGAACACCACGTCCGCGGCTTCGGCCACCGCGCGGGGCGAGTCCGCCCACTCCATGCCCAGGTCCAAGAGCCACTGCGCCTTGGCCTTGGTGCGGTTGTACCCCACCACGCGCCGTCCCGCGTCCAGGAGCCGCTTCACCATCCGGCTGCCCATCACCCCGAGTCCCACGAAACCCACCGTGTCCAACTAGATCCCTCCTCTAGGGGGAAGTTTGCCTTCCGTCGCTGCGCAGGACCCTGCGGATGTCCTCGTACACGCGACCCAGGTGCTCCGCCATGCGCGCCCGGGCGCCCTCGGGGTCGCCCGCCCGCACGGCCTCCACGATGGCCCGGTGCTGCAGGATAGACTTCTGCGGGCTCCCGGGGATGTGGTAGACGCTGGCCAGGGCCCGGTGCAAGGGATCCCGGATGGCCCGCATGACGTACACCGCCACCCGGTTGGACGTAGCCTCCGCCACGGTGAGGTGGAACCTCAGGTCGGCGTCGATGTACCGGGACTGGGACTCCAGACCCGCCTCCATCTCCTGGATGGCCTCCTCCATGCGCACCAGGTGCTCTTCCTGGCGGCGGGCCGCCGCCATGGCCGCGAACTCCGTCTCCACCACCCTCCGGATCTCGTACAGCTCCTCGAGGTCGAAGGCTTCCAGGGTGAGCAGGAAGCGGAAGGAGTCCACGAGCGGGTTGCCGTACTCCGCCACCACGAAGGATCCGTGCCCCGTCCCGCGGATCACCCCCCGGGACTCCAACAGACGCAGAGCCTCCCGCACGGAGGACCGACCGACTCCGTAGCGGCGGGCCAGCTCGTGCTCGGGAGGGAGACTGTCGCCGGGGCTGAGACGGCGCTGCTGGATCTGGTGCAGCAGGCGCTGTGCCACCAGCTGGTATACCTTCGGGCGTTCCACGGGCTCGTACATGGACCGTGCGGTACGGGTCTGATTGTCAGACAGTCCTATTCGTTGGGGGTATCCAAACCTCCTGCTTGCCTGGGGGAAGCTGGAAGCGGCGGGAATCGAACCCGCGTCCCGGACAGGTGAGGGCGAGGCGTCTACGCGCGTAGCCTGCGTTCTGGTCTTGCGACCGGGCCCTCCCGCAGGCGGGATCGCCCGGTGCCAGCCCCTTCTGTCTTAGCCTGGCCGCCCGAGGCCCGGCGGTCAGGTGCAGCCGGCTGTCTCCCGCCTCGTCTGGGCCCGTCAGGAGGACCACGCGAGGGTCCGCGTGGTCCTCGCCCGGCACGGTACGACGTTGGATCGACCCGAGGTGGTGGCCCGGCCCACGAAGTCCCTTTCGTGTGGCCAGCGAAGCGTCCATCCGGACGGCTTCGTCGTCGGTCCGGAATGAGGAACCGGCGGGCCCTGTACCGTGTGCAAGGTCGCTACCCTGCTACAATGGGGCGGGTGCGACAAGTGGGGACGACGGCGGACCGCAGGCTGACGGTGAGTCCCCGACACGGAGGACGGTCCTCAGCCCGAATCTGGACCTGGCGTCCGAGAGGGTGAGGAAGGTGGCACAGCCGGTCGTGGTGCGGCGGAAGTTCACGGTGGATGAGTACCACCGCCTCCCACAAGCCGGGATTCTCAGGGAGGACGATCGGGTGGAGCTCATCGAAGGCGAGATCGTGGAAGTGAGCCCCATCGGCGCAAGACACGCGGGAACGGTCAAGCGATTGTTGGACCGGCTGATCCCCCTCCAGGTGGCTCGCAAAGCCGTCCTGGGTGTCCAAGACCCCATCCGCCTCGGTGAACACTCGGAGCCCCAGCCGGATATCGTCTTGCTGCGTCCCCGGGCGGACTTCTACACCTCCGCCCACCCCGGCCCTCAGGACGTGCTGCTGGTGGTGGAGGTGGCGGAAACCTCCGCGGACTACGACCGGCAGATCAAACTTCCCGTGTACGCCCGCGCCGGAATCCCCGAGGTGTGGCTCGTGGACCTCGCACAGGAACACGTCGAGCTTCACCGTGCCCCTTCCCCGGACGGTTACCGGGAAGTACGGGTGGTGCCCCGGGGCGAGCGGGTGGCCCCGGCCGCGTTCCCCGACCTCGAGCTTCCCACTGAGGACCTGCTGGGATAGGTGCCGGGTCGCCGGCGCGGCCCGCCGACCCGCTCACAGGAAGTGAGCCGGAGTGGTGGAGGCGGCGGGAATCGAACCCGCGTCCTGGACAGGTGAGGGCGAGGCGTCTACGCGCGTAGCCTGCGTTCTGGTCTCGCCACCGGGCCCTCCCGCAGGCGGGATGGCCCGGCGCCAGCCCCTTCTGTCTTAGCCCAGCCGCCCGAGGCCCGGCGGTCAGGCGCAGCCGGCTTCGTCACGCCCCCTCCGGGTCCGCCGGCAGGACCCGGGGAGACGGCCGCGGGGATTAGGCCGCGGCGAGAACAGGCTGGTTGACGCTTATTCGCGTCCGGTAGGTTGTTTTGCGAGGACCCTACCAACCTCGGCGCGCAGCCCCGCTGCTTCCCGCCCAGTCGAGACCGTTCGCCCCCACAGATCCGAACGGCCCTGTCGGGCAGATGTATTCTATCACACCCGGGCCGGGCGACGCCGGCCCGCCAGGGTTCGGGCGATCTGCCGCTCCGCCTCGCGCTTGCGGATGTCCGCGCGCTTGTCGTACTGCTTCTTGCCCCGCGCCAGGGCGAGCTCCACCTTCGCGAGGCCCCGGCGGAAGTACACGCGGACGGGGACCAGGGTGTAGCCGCGCTCCTTCACCTTGCCCACCAGGCGCCGGATCTGGGCCTTGTGCAGCAGCAGCTTGCGCGGCCGCAGAGGATCGTGGTTGAACGGCCCGGCCTGCTCGTAGGGCGCGATGTGCATGTTCACCAGCCACACCTCACCCCCCCGGACCTTGGCGTACGCCTCCTGCAAGGAGGCCCGGCCCTGTCGCAGGCTCTTCACCTCGCTGCCCGTGAGCTGGATCCCCGCCTCAAGGAGATCCTCCAGGTGGTAGTCGTGGCGCGCACGGCGGTTGAGGGCCACCGTGCGTTCCCCGTCACGCATCCCCCACCTCCCGCAGGGACCGGCGCACAAACACCGCCTCCGCGCTGCACACGACCTCTCCGTCCCGCGCCAGCTCCGCGCGGGTCGTCAGCGTGCGGTCGTCCTCGCTCGCCAGCCACGCGCGTACCGACAACCGGTCGCCGGGCCGCACGGGCCTGCGGAACCGCACCTCCATGCGGGCGGTGAGGGCCTGGTAGCCGCGCAGGTAGAACACGTTCCCCATGGCGTCGTCCAGCACCGCGCTGAGGATCCCCCCGTGCACCACGCCCTCCCAGCCCACATGCTCCTCCCGAGGGACGAACTCCGCCACCACCGCCTCCCCTTCCCGCGAGAAGCGCAACCGCAGCCCCGTGGGGTTGTCCGGGCCGCACACAAAGCAGCGGTTCGGGCGGCTCACGGGCCCGGCCTCCGGTACTCGCCCGACCGACCGCCCGCCTTGTGCTCCAGCCACACGTCGCCGATCACCATCTCGCGGTCTACGGCCTTGCACATGTCGTACACGCACAGGCACGCGGCCAGGACCGCGCACAGCGCCTCCATCTCCACGCCCGTGCGGGCCACCGCCCGCACCGTGGCCCGGACTTCCACCGCAGGCGGGTCCTCCCGCAGGGTGAACGCCACGTCCACGCCGGACAACGGGATGGGGTGACACAAGGGCACCAGCTCCCACGTGCGCTTCGCGCCCTGGACCGCAGCGAGCTGGGCCGCGGCCAGGACGTCGCCCTTGCGCACTTCACCCGCGCGGATGCGCGCCAGGGTCTCGGGCCGCATCCGCACTTCGCCGCGGGCGGTGGCCTCCCGCAGCGTCTCCGCCTTGTCGGACACGTCGACCATGCGCGGCCGGCCGGCCTCGTCCAGGTGCGAGAGGCGGCGGTTCACTAGTCCTCCCAGTCCCGCAGGGGCGGGTTCCAGTCCGTGGGACCGGGGGGTTTGATGGACAGGTGGCAGGCTGCGGCGGTCTTGGTGGCGCCGTGCCAGTGCCAAAGGCCGGCGGGGATCCACACCACGTCGCCCGCTCGCACCAGACGCCGCTCGCCCTCGGTGGCCACCACACCCTCGCCCTCCACGAAGACGAGCACCTGGTCGGTGCCGTGTACGTGGGGCCGGGTGCGCGCGCCGGGCTCGAAGAACACGGCGAGGACCTCCACGGAACCTGGCGCGTCGCTGCGCCGCAGCGGCTGGATCCACACGTTTCCGGAAAAGTCCTGCGGCCGCTCCGGCGCGGCGGCCAAAGTCCGGTCTGGCCTCAGCAGCAAGAACCGTTCGTCAATCAAAGAGGTAGACCTCCACCTGTGTGCTGGCCTCCAGGCGGCTTCCCATGGGTACCCGCACGTAGCCGTCCGCCCGGGTCATGGTGGTGATCATGCCCGACTTGCCCAGCACCGGCTGCGCCGCCAGACCCCCATCCTGCCGCCGGAGGCTCACCCGCACGAACTCGTCCCGGTCGTCCGGCGCGCGCAGGGGAGCCACCAGCGTGGCCGGCACGCGCCTCGGGCCGCGTGCTTCGGGCCGCAGCCCCAGCATGGCCTCCAGGATCGGGCGCACCAGCAGGTCGAACACCACCATGGCCGACACCGGGTGTCCGGGCAGGCCTACCACCGGAACCCCGTCGCACAAGGCGAGCAGCGTAGGCTTGCCCGGCTTGATGGCGACCCCGTGCACCACCACCCCGGGACGACCCAACCGTGGGACCACCTCGCCGAGGACGTCCAGGGTGCCCACAGAGCTGCCACCAGAGGCGAGCACCACGTCCGCGGTGCGCATGGCGTCCCGTAGCGCTCCTTCCACCACCGCGGCCTGGTCCGGCAGGATGCCGCGGAACTGGGGGACTGCGCCCAAGTGGGTGGCCTGCGCCGTGAGCGTGTAGGCGTTCATGTCCCGGACCTGGCCGGGCCGTGGCCGGTGGTCCGGTGGGACGACCTCGTCTCCTGTGGAAAACACGGCGACTCTGGGCGGGAGGTAGCAGGACACCTCCACCACCCCGAGCCCTGCCAGCAATCCCAGCTCTTGTGGCCTGAGACGGGTCCCCCTCTGTACCACCACTTGACCGCGCCGCACGTCCTCCGCCTGGTGCAGGACGTTCTCCCCGGGTTGGACGGGCCGCAGGACTTCCACCCACCCGTCCTCGTACCGGGTGTGCTCCTGCATAACCACCGCGTCGCTTCCGACCGGCAGCATCCCGCCCGTGGGCACGCGGGCACACTGGCCCGCTTCCAAGCTCAGGTCTGCCACCTCACCCATCCGGATGGTGCGCACGACCTCAAGCCGCACGGGCGACCTCGGGGAGGCGCGGTGCACGTCCTCGGACCGGACCGCGAAACCGTCCACCGTGGACCGGTCGAAGGGCGGCAGATCCTCCTCCGCGCGCACGTCCGCGGCGCACACGCGGTCCAGGGCCTGCTCGAGGGGGACTTCCTCCTCGGCCCGCGGCCGGGGCCGCACCGCCTCCAGGTACCGCGCCAGGGCCTCTTCCAGCGTCAACACCGCCAGGTCCCTAGATCAGGCCGAGCCGCCGGCCCACCCGCTCGAAGGCACCCAAGGCGAAGTCCAGGTCCTGCTGGGTGTGGCCTGCGGTCACGATGGTCCGCACGCGGGCCTGGCCGCGGGGGACCGTCGGGTAGCTGATCCCGAGAGCGAACACGCCTTCCTCGAACAGCCCGTCCGAGAGGGCCATGGCCAGGTCCTCGTCGCCCGTGAGGACCGGGGTGATGGGAGTCTCGCTCTGCCCGGTGCGGAACCCCAACTGCTCTAGCCCACGCTTGAAGGTCCGGGTGTTGTCCCAGAGCCGCTCGAGCCTCTCGGGTTCCTGCTCGAGGATCTGCAGCGCCCGCAGGGCCGCGCCGGCCACCGCGGGTGGGAGCGAGGTACTGAACAAGACCGGCCGGGCCCGGTGCATGAGGTACTCCACCAGGCTCCGGCTCGCGGCCACGTAGCCGCCGACGGTGGCGAGCGCTTTCGACAGGGTGCCCACCTGGATGTCCACTTGGCCCGCCAGCCCGAAGTGGTCCACGGTGCCCCGCCCGCCACGCCCCAGCACGCCTGTGGCGTGTGCGTCGTCCACCATGAGGAGGGCCCCGTAGCGCTTGGCGAGGGCGCACAACTCGGGCAGAGGGGCCACGTCTCCGTCCATGCTGAACACGCCGTCGGTGACCAGCAGGACCAACCGCGCGTCCTGGGAAGCTTCCAGCAGCTCCCGGGCGTGCTCGGTGTCGCGGTGGCGGTAGATGCGCTTGACCGCACCCGAGAGGCGGCAGCCGTCGATGATGCTCGCGTGGTTGAGCTCGTCGCTCACCACCACGTCCTCCGGGCCCAGCAGGGCGGCCACCGTCCCCGCGTTCGCGGCAAACCCCGACGGGTACAACAGGGTGGCTTCGGTGCCCTTGAAGCGGGCCAGGGCCTCCTCTAGCTCCCGGTGCAGCTGCAGGCTCCCGGCGATGGTGCGCACCGCCCCAGACCCGGTCCCGTACCGGTCCACCGCGGCCTTGGCCGCCTCCTTCAGCCGCGGGTCGTCCGCCAGCGCGAGGTAGTTGTTGGAGCACAGGTTCACCACCAGGCGGCCGTCGTACACCGCGCGAGGAGCCTGCGCGCTCTGGAGCTCCCGCGGCCAGCGGAACCGGCCCTGGGCGCGCAGCGCCTCCAGTTCCTGCGCCACGTGCCGCAAGGGGTCGGTCCGCACGGCACCCTCCCTACGGCGAGGGGGTCGGCGACGGCGGGGGCGAGAGGATCTCGATGGGCACCAGCCGCGACGGCTCGCCCGCCCGCTGCACGATCTCCCACTTGCGGCCGTCGTAGCGGACTTTGTCGCCCACGCGCACGTCCTGGTAGAAGGGGTACGGCACCGCGTAGGGCACGCGGTCGACCACGATCACGTACTGGGTGCCGAACTCGGATTCCGTGTACTTGCTCTCCACCCAGCCGAGCACCACCCGGCTCTGGGACTCGCAGGACGGGATCAGGTCCGCGAACACGGTGAGCACCACCAGGGCGGCCAGGGCCGCCGGCTTCAGCAACACGACCACCTCCCGAGCTCCGACGCCTTCCATCATAGGATCCCGGGTCCGCGGCCGTCCATCTCGGCGTGCGGCCTGTGCTATGCTTGCGGGGAAACGCCCCGTAGCGGCGGAGGTCACCATGAAGCTGGCCGACGCAAGACCCTCCCCTCTCCCGTTTCCCAGCGATGGCGCGGTGTACTGGAACCTCACGGTCCCCGAACTGGTAGAGCACGCGGTCCGCCGGCGGGAGGGGCTGCTGGCCGAGGGAGGCGCCTTCGTGGCGGTCACCGCTCCCCACACGGGACGGTCGCCCGCGGACAAGTTCGTGGCCCGGGAGCCCGAGGTGGAGGACCAGGTGTGGTGGGGGCCGGTCAACCAGCCCATAGACCCCCAGGCCTTCGGGGCTCTGCGCGACCACGTGTTCCGGGTGGCCGGAAGCCACGACCTGTACGTGCAGGACCTGTATGTGGGTGCGGAGCCTCGCCACCGGCTGCCCATCCGGGTGATCACCGAGCTGGCGTGGCACAGCCTGTTCAGCCGACACCTGTTCCTGCGGCGCCAGGGTCCTGAACACCTCCTGCACGAGCCCGCCTTCACCGTGGTCTGCGTGCCCAGCTGCAGGGCCGACCCCTCCCGGCACGGTACGCGGTCGGAGACCTTCATCGCCCTGAGCTTCGCCGAGCGCCTGGTGTTGATCGGCGGTACCCTGTACGCGGGGGAGATCAAGAAGTCCGTGTTCACCGTCATGAACTACCTGTTGCCCCTGCGGGGCGTAGCGTCCATGCACTGCGCGGCCAACGTGGGACCGGACGGCCGGTGCGCGCTGTTCTTCGGGCTGTCCGGGACCGGCAAGACCAGCCTCTCCACCGACCCCGAGCGGGCCCTGGTGGGGGACGACGAACACGGGTGGGGCGACGAAGGGATCTTCAACCTGGAGGGCGGGTGCTACGCGAAGGTGATCCGCCTGTCGCCGGTGGCGGAGCCCGAGATCTACGCCACCACCCGGCGCTTCGCCACGGTGCTGGAGAACGTGGTGGTGGACCCGCTCACGCGGGAGCTGGACTTGGACGACGACCGGATCACGGAGAACACCCGCGGGGCCTACCCCCTCTCATACCTCCAGAACGTGGTGCCGGACGGGCGCGCAGGCCACGCCACGGACGTGGTGTTCCTGGCCGCGGACGCGTTCGGGGTGCTGCCCCCCATCGCGCGGCTCACCCACCCGCAGGCCCTCTACCACTTCCTGTCGGGTTACACGGCGAAGGTGGCCGGGACGGAGCGGGGCGTCCGGGACCCCGAAGCCACCTTCAGCGCGTGCTTCGGCGCGCCGTTCCTGCCGTTGCCGCCCGCGCGGTACGCGGAACTCTTGGGCGAGCGCTTGCGGCGGCACAATACCCGGGTATGGCTGGTCAACACGGGGTGGACCGGCGGGCCCTTCGGGGTCGGACACCGGATTCGAATCCAGGACACGCGGGCCATGATCCGCGCCGCCCTGGGCGGGCAGCTGGACGGAGTGAGCTACCGCGAGGACCCGCGGTTCCACGTGCAGGTGCCGGAGCACGTCCCCGGGGTGGACCCGGCGCTGCTCGATCCCCGGGGCACGTGGCCGGACCCTGCGGCCTACGACGAACAGGCGCGGCGGCTGGCGCGGATGTTCGTGCAGAACTTCGAGCGCTTTGCGGGTCACGTGGCGCCCGAGGTCAGGGCTGCGGCACCCTCCCCGGAGGTGTGACCGCTTTACCGCCGTGTGACGATGGCGGGGGACGGTACCAGGGGACGGCGTGGGGGCCGTCCGGGGTGGTGCGTGCAGAGGATCCTGGTGGTCGACGACGAGCCCCACATCGTGGAGCTCGTCCGCTACAACCTGGAGCGTGAGGGCTTCCAGGTGACCGTGGCCTACGACGGCCGTGAGGCGCTGCGCCGCGCCCGCGCGGAGCAGCCCGACCTCATCGTCCTCGACCTCATGCTCCCGTACGTGGACGGCCTCGAGGTCTGCCGCACCCTCCGACGCGAGAGCACAGTCCCCATCCTGGTCCTCACCGCCAAGGACGGAGAGCTGGACCGGGTGCTGGGCCTGGAGACCGGGGCGGACGACTACGTGACGAAGCCCTTCAGCCCGCGGGAGCTGGTCGCCCGGGTCCGCGCCATCCTCCGCCGCGCCCGCCCGGAGGGACAGGCCGGGGTCCCACAGGCCCGGCTGGCGGCAGGTGACCTGGTGCTGGATCCCAACACCCGGGAAGTGTTTCTGGCCGGTCGGCCGGTGGAGCTAACCACCAAGGAGTTTGACCTGCTGCGCCTCCTCATGGCCCACCCCAACCGGGTGTTCAGCCGCGACGCGCTCCTCGAGCACGTCTGGGGCTACGACTACTTTGGCAGCACCCGCACGGTGGACATGCACATCAGCCGGCTGCGGGACAAGATCGAGGACGACCCCGCCTCGCCGACCTTCATCGTCACCGTGCGCGGGGTCGGCTACAAGTTCAAGGTGCCGGAGCCCTCCCGGCGCGCGAGGAGGCCAGCGGGCCGGTGAGCCTGCGCGCCAAGCTGCTCGCCAGCTACCTGGCTGTGGTCAGTCTCGCCCTGGCTGTGGCAGGCGCGTACGCGGTCCGCCAGATCGAGAAGCGCTACACCCGCACCTACGCCGCGAGCCTGGAGACGCAGGCCCGGATCATCGCGGAGGCGGTCCGGCCACACCTGGCCCGCACGCAGGACTACGCCTGGGTGGAACAGGTGGCGAAGGCGTACGAGTGGCGCAAGGGCGCCTACGTGGGCGTGCGGGACCCGTCCGGCACCAAACCCCACCTAGGCCCTTCGCAGCCGCCGCCCCCGCCTGAGGTGCTGCAGGCCCGGCAGGGTCAGGTGGCCACCGCCGAGCGGTGGGACGAGTGGGCGCGGGAGGTGAGGATCTTCGCTGCGGCCCCGGTGTGGGACGGGGGGCGCCTCCTGGGGATCGTGCACGTCTCCGCCCCACGCCTGTGGGTGGAACGCCAGCTCCAGCAGATCTGGTGGGCCTTCCTGGTGGCGGGCGCCCTGGCCCTGGGCGCGGCCACGTTCCTGGGGCTGCGGATCAGCCGGTCCATCACGCGGCCCCTGCGGGAGCTGGAAGCGGGCGCGCAGGCCATCAGCCGCGGCGAGTACGGGCGGCAGGTCCCCGTGGATCGCGGCGACGAGGTCGGCCGCCTGGCGCAGGCGTTCAACCGGATGGCACAACAGCTCGCCCAGACCATCGAGCGGATCCGCGCGGAGCGCAACCAACTGGAGGCGGTGTTGGCGAGCCTGCGCGACGCCGTGGTGGCTGTGGGGCCGCGGGGCGAGTTGTTGCTGTGCAACCGCGCGGCCGCGGAGATGCTGGGGGTCCCGCAGGACGCCATCGGACGCCCGCTGCGCGAGGTGCTGGACCTCCCACAGCTCCTGTCCCTGCTGGACGCCGCCGCAGCGGGGCGCGAGCAGTCCGAGGAGCTACGCCTGCCCGGCGGCCGGGTGGCGGAGGTCACGTGCAGCCCCATCCGCGGAGACGGGAACCCGGCGGGCGCGGTGGCGGTGGTGCGGGACGTCACGGACCTGCGCCGCTCCGAACGGCTTCGGCGGGAGCTGGTGGCCAACGTGTCCCACGAGCTACGCACGCCGCTCACCTCCATCAAGGGGTTCGTCGAGACCTTGCTCGCCGGCGCCCTGCGGGACGAGGACAACAGCCGCCGCTTCCTCGAGATCATCGAGGCGGAGACCAACCGGCTTACCAAGCTGGTGGACGACCTCCTGGAGCTGTCCCGTCTGGAGAGCAAGGGCGTCACGTTCCGGATGCAGCCTGTGGACCTGGGTGAGCTGTGCGCACAAGTGGCGGCCCGCCACCAGCCACGGGCGGAGGCCGCGGGCGTCCGCCTGGAGTGGCAGGCCGAACCGGGGGTCGTGGCCACGGCCGACCCGGACCGGGTGGAACAGGTGCTGACGAACCTTTTGGACAACGCGCTGAAGTTCACGCCCGAGGGCGGACGCATCCGCGTTTCGGTCCGCCAGGAAGCCCAGGAGGCCGTTGTCGTCGTAGAGGACACTGGGCGGGGGATCCCTCCGGACGACCTACCCCACGTGTTCGAGCGGTTCTACCGCGCGGACCGGTCCCGCACCCGCTCCAGCGGAGGCTCCGGGCTCGGGCTCGCGATCGCCAAGCACCTGGTGGAGATGCAGGGCGGCCGGATCTCGGCCACCAGCACCCCGGGACACGGCAGCGTGTTCGCCTTCTGGCTGCCCTCGGCCCGCGAGCCAGTCCCCGCCCCCTCCGAACCGTCTACAGGATCCCAGGACCCCCGGACGGCGTAACCGCTCGCTGTCGCCCGGTTCATCGAGGCCCCGGGGGCCTTGCTCGCGGCTCGCCCGGGCTAAGGGGTGCGGCACCGAAATTGCTGCGCGCAGACCTGATGGCCGCCCTGGAACCGAACAGGGGTACGTCCGCGCGCCGCCTCCTCCTCGCGGCTGCACTTCCGCTCGCCGTCTTCGAGTTCCTGGTGCGAGCGGCTCCCCACCTCGATCCGGTGCTCCAATCGCCCCGGGGCCATTTCTTCGTGGTGAGCGCGGTGGCGCTCGCGGCCACCTTCCTGGCGGTGGCGGTCGCCACCGCGGCGCTGCGGCACCGCAACGCGCAGGTGTTCTGCCTGGCCATGGGTTTCATGAGCCTGGCGGCGCTGGTGACCCTGCACGCGCTCAGCACTCCGGGGTTCCTCATGGCTGCAAGCCCCGTCCCCAATCCGTCGCAGAAGGCCGTCTACTACGGGTACTACTCCTCGCACGCATCGCACGCGAGCGCCAACCCCCTCCCCGGCGTGTCCGAACAGGTCGGACTCACCCTCGCGGCGGCGTGGCTTGTGCTCTCGCTGGTCCCCACCTCTTCGGGGTTCGGCCTGCGGCTCGCCCCCCGGATGGGATTGTTAGGGTGGGGCTGGACGGCGGCGCTCTTCGGCGGCGTGGCCACCACGCTCTGGAACCCGCACTGGATCCAGGCCCTCCCGTCTTCGCCCTGGTGGTCGCGGACCGTCGGCGTTCCCACGGCCCTGGCCTTCGCGGCCTCCGCGTGGGGCTACTGGCGGGCCTACAAGGCGTCCCACTCGCTGCCTCAAGGGGCCACGGCGTACGCGGCCATCTGGCTCGCGGCGGTCCAGTGGATGACGTTGGAGGGCACCGTGTGGCGCCTGAGCTGGTGGCTGCACCACGTGCTGCAGGCCGCGGCGGTGCTCGTGGTCGTGGCCGCGGTGGCCCGGGAGTACGCACAGCCCACGGTGAGGGCCGGCTGGCTCCGGCCGCTCCCCAGCGAACCCGAGGCGTTGGTCCGCGCGGCCGCCACCGAGAGCACCCGGGCGCTCGTGGCCGCCACAGAGCTGCGCGACCCGTACACCGCTGGCCACAGCCGGCGGGTGACGCTCGCAGCCCTGCAGCTAGGCCAGGCCATGGGCCTCCCGCCGCGGGCTCTGGAGGTCTTGGTGCGCGGGACCCTCGTGCACGACGTGGGCAAGCTGGAAGTCCCAGACGCGGTCCTCAACAAGCCCGGCCCCCTCACCCCGGAGGAGCGTCGCGTGGTGCAACGGCACCCCGTGGCCGGTTACGAGCTGGGCGCGCGGTTGGGTTTCCTGCCGGAAGAGCTCGTGATCGTGCGGCACCACCACGAACGGTGGGACGGGACGGGGTACCCCGACGGCCTCAAGGGCCAACAGATCCCCCTGCTGGCCCGCATCGTGGCGGTGGTGGACGTGTACGACGCCCTGACCTCCGACCGCGCCTACCGACGGCTTGGACGCCCGCGCAAGCCCGCGCATACGTGCGGGAACGCGCCGGCACGCAGTTTGACCCCGAGGTGGTGGAGGTGTGGCTGAGTTTGCAGTCGGAACCTGCGACCCAGCCACGCGCGGGCGGTCACACGGGCGGGGTAAAGCGGCCGTCCACCGCGGTCCAGCCCCCGTCCACCACCAGCACGGAGCCGGTGACGTAGCTGGCCGCGTCCGAGGCCAGGTACACGATGGCGCCCGCGATCTCCTCGGGCTTCGCCCACCTCCCCAGGGCCGACCGCTCCGCGTACGCGCGGTACCACGCAGGGTCCCGTTGGATGGGCTCGGTGAGCGGCGTCTCCACCACCCCGGGCGCCACCGCGTTCACCCGGACCCCCCGGGGCCCGAGCTCCGCGGCCATGGCCCGGGCCATCTGGACGACGCCGGCCTTGGTGGCCGCGTACACGCCCTGCCCCGGCTCCACCACCTGGGCCCGGATGGACGCCAGCACCACGATGCTGCCGTGGCCCTGCTCCGCCATGACACGGCCTACAGCCCGCAGCACGTGGAAGGTGCCCCGCAGGTTCACCGCCACCACACGGTCGAAGTCCTCGTCCGCGTAGGCAACCAGCGGCTTGCGCACGTTGACCCCGGGCGTGACCACGGCCACGTCCAGAGAGCCCCACCGCGTCCGCACCCCGTGCACGAGGGAGTCCGTGGAGGCCGCCTGCGTCACGTCCGCGGCCGCCGCCTCCGCCCGTCCCCCAGCCCGGAGGATGCTCTGCGCCGTGGCCTTCGCTCCTTCCTCCCACACGTCCGCGCACACCACCGCCGCGCCACAGGCCGCCAGCGCCTGCGCCGCCGCCGCGCCGATCCCCGACCCGGCGCCCACCACCAGCGCCGTGCGGCCGTCCAGCCGGAACATCCGAGCGTAGTCCAACCCGTACCCTCCCGAGTCAGCTTCCCAAGGCGTACACTACCGCGGCCGCGTAGATGCGCGCGGCCTCCACGAGCTCCGCCACCTCCACGTACTCGTCCACCTGGTGGGGGACCTCCCGCTTGCCCGGGCCGATGACCACCACGGGAAGGCCGGCCCACGCGCACAGGAAGGTGCCGTCCGTTGCGCCCGGGACCCCTCCGTAACGCGGCGGCCGGCCGGTGACGAGCTCTACGGCCCGCTCCACCGCCCGGACCACCGCCGCGTCGGGAGGCGTCTGCGTCCACGGGCGGTCTTCCACCAACTCGGTGGTGGCCTCCACGCCGTCCTCGCCCTGCGCGGCGCGGGACGCGGCGCGCTGCAGCGCTTCCCGCAGGGCCCCGTGGTCCTGTCCTGGGACGGTCCGCAGGTCCACCGTGATCTGCGCTTCCCCTGCCATCACGTTGAACTGTGCGTCCCCGTGGGCGGGCGCCCGCACGGTCGTAGGCGTGACCCACGGGAGGCCGAGTTGCGGGTGTGGCCCGCACCGCCGCTGCTCGGTCTCCTGCAGGTCCCGCAGAGAGAGGACGAACCGGGCCGCGGCCGGAATGGGGTTGGCACCTGCGTACGGCATGGCGCCGTGCGCCTGCCGGCCCCGGAAGGTCGCCAGCACCCGTAACGCCCCCTTCTGGACCAGGCAGACCTCGTTCTCCTCGGGCTCGCACACGATGGCCCCGTGGAAGCCCTGGGCGTACCCCGCGCGCAAGAACGCCTTGACGCCCGCCATCATCCCTTCCTCGTCCACCAGGGCCGCCAGGCGCACGCGGCCCCGAAGGCCGCGCGCGGTCCGCCGGACCGCGTCCACCGCCGCCACCGCCGCCGCGAGGCCGCCCTTCATGTCACAGGCCCCGCGGCCGTACAGACGTCCGGACCGCACCTCGCCCCCGAAGGGATCGCAGGACCACGCCGCCGGGTCGCCCTCGGTGACCACGTCCGTGTGGCCCTCCAGGATCAGGCCGAACCCTTCCTCCCCTGCGTCCCAGTCGGCGATGACGTTGGGGCGGCCGCTAGACACCTCCTGCCAGGACACGGCGAACCCGCGGCGCTCCAGTTCCTCCGCCAAAAACCCCGCCACCGCGGCCTCGCCCCCGCCTGGGCGGACCACGCTGGGGATGCGCACGAGCCGTCGGGCCAAGGCGACCACGTCCTCGGCGTCCACCGACGCCGCGGCCCGCTGGGCGCACTCTTCCAGGGACGACGGCCGCTCCATCTCACACCGGAAAGGCCCACGAGGGACTGCTCCCGAGCCGTGGACACGTCACGCTTCCACATGTGGCGGCGTCCTTCCTCCCCCGCAAGGCGAATCCCATACAATAGAAGCCGTCGTGGCCAGGACCCGCGGGGAGACGGAGAGGAGGCAGGAGTGGTGCGCATCCTAGGGTTGGTGCTCATGGCAGTGTTGCTCGCAGCAGGCCTGGCGGGAGCCCAGGCGCCCCGCCCGGGCGGTCGCCTGACGGTGGCCATCAACGCGGAGCCGCCGGTGCTGGACCCCACCGCGTCTACGTCCCAGGAGATCGCCCGGGTGCTGTACGACAACGTCCTGCAGGGGCTGGTGAAGTTCAACGCGAAGGGCGAGATCGTCCCTGCCCTCGCGGAACGCTGGACCGTTTCTCCCGGAGGGCTCACGTACACCTTCCACCTGCGGCGGAACGTGACCTTCCACAACGGCGCCCGCTTCACCGCGGAGGACGTCCTGTTCAAGTTCCAGCGGGCCCGGGACCCGCGGTCCGGCCACACCCACCCGGAGTACTACCGGGACATCGTGCGGGTGGAGGCACCCAACCCCTACACCGTGGTCTTCCGGCTCCGGCAGCCCGACTCCGAGTTCCTGTTCAACCTGGCGCGGCCCGACTCGGTGATCGGTCCCCGCGGACGCGTGGAGGAACAGCGCACGCAGCCCGTGGGCACCGGCCCCTTCCGGTTCGCGGGGTGGGAGCGCGGGGTGGCGATCCGGCTCGAGCGCTACCCCGCCTACTCCGTCCGGGGGCTCCCGTACCTGGACCAGGTCACCTTCCGGATCCTCCCCGACCAGAACGCGCAGCTGGCGGCCCTGCGGGCGGGTGACGTGGACGTCTTGGGCTACGGGGTGGTGCCGGAGAACGCGCTCGCCCTCCAGCGGGACCCGAACTTCAAGGTGGTGGTCGGGACCACCACCACGGAGATCACCGTGGGGATGAACAACGCCCGTGCTCCCTTCGACGACCTCCGGGTCCGCCGGGCCATGCAGCACGCGGTGAACAAGGACGAGCTGATCCGCGGCGTGATGATGGGCTTCGGCACCAAGATCGGGAGCCACCGGTCGCCCAACGAGCCGTGCTACGTGGACCTCTCCAATTTCTACGCGCCGGACCCGGCCCGGGCGCGGGCGCTCCTGGCCGAGGCAGGCTACGGGCCCCAGAACCCGTTGACCTTCACCTTCACCCTGGCGGCGCCGTACCCCTACGAGCGCCGCATCGGGGAGGCCATCGCCGCCCAGCTGGCCCGGGTGGGCGTGCGGGCCCAGCTGGAGGTGGTGGAGTGGGCCACGTGGCTGTCGCGGGTGTTCCGGGGCGCGGACTACCAGATGACCATCATCGGCCACTCGGAGCCCAACGACATCGAGATCTACGCGAACCCGAACTACTACTTCCGGTACAACAACCCGCGCTTCGGCCGGTTGCTGGAGCAGTACCGGCGGCTCAACGATCCCCGACGCGCCTGCGAGCTCATGGGCCAGCTGCAGCGCACGTTGGCGGAGGACGCGGTGAACGTTTGGGTGATGAACGCACCCTATGTCGCTGCGCTCCGCAGTACGGTGAACGGGTGGTGGACCGACCAGCCCACGCCCAGCCTGAACGTGACGGAGGTGTCCCTGGCCCGCTGACCCTCCCAGGGTCTAGGAAGCCGCCATGGCCGGGTTCGTGCTGCAGCGCCTGGGGGCCGCGGCCGCGACCCTGTGGCTCGCCACGGTACTCGTGTTCGGGGCCATGCTGCTCGTCCCGGGCGACCCTGCGCAGGCCATCCTGGGCCTGGAGGCCTCACCCGAGGCCCTCCAAGCCCTCCGTCGAGAGCTCGGGCTGGACCGTCCACCCCCCGTGCGGTACGCGGAGTGGTTCGGACGGGTCGTGCGCGGAGATCTGGGGCGGTCCATCCGCTACGGCCAGCCGGTGGCACAGCTGGTCGGGGCACGGCTTGCGGTGACCCTGCCCCTCGTGTTCTCGAGCCTGGCGCTCGCGGCCGCGATCGGGACGGTGTTGGGAACCCTTGCGGCGCGGCGCGCGGGGACGCGGCTGGACCTCGCGGTCAGCGGGTTCGCCTTGGCGGGCGCGGTGCTGCCCTCCTTCTGGGTGGGTCTCGTGTTCGTCTTCGCCTTCTCCGTGGAGCTGCGCCTCCTGCCCTCCGGGGGGTTTCCCGGCTGGGCCGACTGGAGGTCTGCGGCCGCGCACCTGGTCCTGCCGGTGGCGACGCTCGCCCTCACCCGCGCCGCGCTGTTCACCCGCATGGTGCGCGCGAGCCTCCTCGAGGTACTGCACCAGGACTACGTACGGACCGCCCGGGCCAAGGGGCTTGCGGAGCCTGCGGTGCTCCTGCGGCACGCCCTGCGCAACGCGGCCATCCCCGTGGTCACCGTGCTCGGGTTGGAGTTCGCCCAGCTCCTCACTGCGGGTCTGGTGGTGGAGTCGGTGTTCGCGCTCCCGGGACTGGGCACGCTCGCCCTCACCGCCATCGAAGCGCGCGACTACCCTTTGGTGCAGGGGATCGTGCTGGTGCTCGCGGCCTTCATCGTCGCCCTGAACCTGGCCACGGACGTGGCGTACGCACGGCTGGACCCGCGGATCGCCTATGGCTAGGAGGGGCGCCTCCCCCGCGCTGCGTGTGGGCGGGGCCTTGGTGGCGGCGGTGTGCGCGGTGGTGGTCACGAGCTTCGTGTGGCTCCCCCACGACCCGGACGCCGCGGACTTCACAGCCCGCCTGGCTCCCCCCTCCCCGGGTCACCCGCTGGGCACCGACCACTTCGGGAGGGATCTGTTGAGCCGGACCATGGCCGGGGCCCGGAACGCGCTGTACGTGGGGCTGGTGGCGGTCGGGATCGCGCTGAGCGTGGGGACCGCGCTCGGCGTGATGGCCGGCTATTCGGGCGGCTGGGTGGACCGGGTGACCGGTGGCATGCTCGAGGCGCTCTACGCTTTTCCGGCCGTTCTGCTGGCGCTGTTGCTGGCCGCCGTCTGGCGTCCCGGGGCCACGAGTTCCATGACCGCGGTGGGGATCGCGTTGGTACCGGTGTTCGCGCGGCTGGCCCGGGCCGGCGTGCTGGCCACCAAGCACCTGCCGTACGTGGAGGCGGCCCGGGCCCTGGGCGCGTCGACCGGGCGCGTGATCCTCCGGCACGTGATGCCGAACGTGGCAGGCCCGCTGGTGGTCCAGGCCTCCCTGGCCATGGGTGCCGCGGTGCTCATCGAGGCAGCCCTTTCTTACCTGGGTCTCGGAACGCAACCGCCCACGGCCTCCTGGGGACGCATGCTGCGGGAAGCGCAGTCCTTCCTGTTCCTCTCCCCGCACCCGACCCTCTGGCCCGGCGTCGGCATCGCCGCCACGGTCCTCGGCTTCAACCTGCTCGGCGACGGGTTGCGGGACTGGCTCGACCCTCGACGCGGGGGCCACAGCGGCTGACCGTCACCGCGCCTCGGTCCGAGCTCGTGCGGGTCCTCGACCAAGACCCGGCGGCACGCGCGTCGGTTTGACACCTGCCGTGGGCGATCCGTAGAATCTTGGGTGCTCCGGGCCCTTAGCTCAGGTGGTCAGAGCGCGGTCCTGATAAGACCGAGGTCCGTGGTTCGAGTCCACGAGGGCCCACCATCTCCCTGGCGCGACTGCCCGGAAGGTCACCGCGCGAACAAGCCGGTCTGGTACGCGCGCAAGAGCAGCGCCGCCACCGTGAGCGACAGCAGCGCCACCGCGCGCGCCTCCCGGACGGGCAGGACAGCTCCGCGCAGGAACCCACCCGGCCGCAGCCCGAAGGCGGCCAGCGCGCCCCCGAGCGACAGCAGGCCGTAGAGGAAGTGCAAGGGATCCGGGGGACGCGTGCCGCTCAGGGACAAGGCCACGCCCGACAGACCCTGCAACACCACGAGGGTCGAGGCGGCCAGGTACACGGCCCAAAGCCACCCGGGTACCCGCCGGCGGGCGAGGTCCAGGACGAACGCGACCAGGAACACGGCACCGTGGAGCGCCACCGCCGCCCACAGGAGCGCCCGGAAGGCGTGCACCGCGGTCACGGCCCACTCCGGTTCGAAGTTCGAACGGACGGCCACACCTCCCCCGCAGGGCTCACCGTGGCCCCGAAGGCACGGGACAGCCGATCGAGACGCGAGAGGAGCCGGGCCGCGGGCTCACCCCCGAGCGGCTGAGGTTGGCCCGCCTGGATCCACACGGGCTGCACCTGCACGCGCCGGACGCCATGGGAGGTCACCCACAACGTAACCATCACACTCTCCCGGGCGAGGCGGTCGGACGGGGTGGCCACGAAGTTCCCCAGGCTGAAGGCCACGAAGGTCCGGCCCACCCAGGCCATCCCCTGCAGCACGTGGGGGTGGTGACCGAGGACCGCGTGCGCCCCGTGGGCCGCAAGCGCCGCGGCCAGCTCCACCTGTTCCCGGTCGGGCACGGAGGCCCGCTCGGTACCCCAGTGCACGGAGACCACCACGACCCTGCCCGCCGCCGCGTGCGCCCTCACGCGTTGGAGCAGGCCTGCCCGCCAGTCCCTTCCACCGTAGTTCCCGCGCGACGCGGCGATACCCGGGGAACTGTCCGTGGCCACCGAACCTACAGGCAGGATCTGCGAGGCTGCGAGGAACGCCAGCTCCACGCCCGAGGACCGCCACACCACGGCCCGCGTGGCCTCCTCGACGTTCCGGCCGGCGCCCACGGGGCGGATGCCCGCTGCCCGGAGCACGCGCACCGTCTCCAGGAGACCTTCGGCACCGTAGTCCATGGCGTGGTTGTTGGCCAGGGACAGCACGTCGAAGCCCGCGCGCCGGAGGTTCCCTGCCAGCGTAGGAGGAGCACGGAAGACGTAGTCCCGGCCCTCGCGCACCGCTCGGGGGTCCTTGCCCGGAGTGGGGGTCTGCGCGCGGGTGAGGGGGACTTCCAAGTTCCCCACCGCCACGTCGGCGCCCCGCAACCTGTCCCGCACGTGCAGGAAGGGGTAGTCGGTTCCGTGCCGGTCCAGCAGAGGGAGGAGCGCGCCCGCCAGGAGCAGGTCTCCCACGGCCACCACCTGGACCGGGCGCGACTGCCACGACGCGGCCTCCAGCGGGACGAGGAGCACCGCGGCGAAGCACGCCACCAGCCGCAAAGGAGACCCACGCCGCGGGCTCACAGCGGGATTTTACGCGAACCCCCACGGGTGCGCACCCGCCCGCAGGGCCACGGACTCCCCGAAACAAAGCGGGGAGGGCGTCGCGCCCTCCCCGCCGGTGCGCGGGCGGAAGCACCCCTCAGGGTTTCTCTTCCTCCTCCTCCTTCTGCTCCACCACCAGCGCCTCCGTGGTGAGCAGCAGGCCTGCGATGGAGGCGGCGTTCTGCAGGGCCGAGCGGACCACCTTCGCCGGGTCCACGATGCCGGCCTTGTACATGTCCTCGTACTGGCCCGTCAGCACGTTGAACCCCACGTTGGGGTCCTTGTGCTGGCGGACCCGCTCCACCACGATGGAGCCCTCCAGCCCCGCGTTGACCGCCAGCTGCTTGAGCGGTTCCTCCAGGGCCCGGCGTACGATGGCCGCGCCCACCGCCTCGTCGCCCTGCAGCTGGAGGGCGTCCACGGCCGCCTGGGCCCGCACCAGGGCCACCCCGCCGCCCGGCACGATGCCCTCCTCCACCGCGGAGCGGGTAGCGGACAGGGCGTCCTCCACCCGGGTCTTGCGGTACTTCATCTCGGTCTCGCTGGCGGCGCCGATCCGGATGACCGCCACGCCGCCCACCAGCTTCCCGAGCCGCTCCTGCAGCTTCTCGCGGTCGTAGTCGGAGTCCGTCTCCTCGATCTGCTTGCGGATCTGCTGGATGCGCTTCTCGATCTCCTTCGGGTCGCCGGCACCGCCGACGATGATGGTCTCCTCCTTACGGACCCGCACCTGCTTCGCGCGCCCGAGCTGCGACACCTCGGTGTTCTCCAGCTTGAGGCCCAGCTCTTCGCTGATGACGGTGCCGCCCGTGAGGATGGCGATGTCCTGCAGGATGGCCTTGCGCCGCTCCCCGAAGGCGGGGGCCTTCACCGCGCAGACGCTGAGGGTGCCCCGCAGCTTGTTGACCACCAGGGTGGCCAGGGCCTCGCCCTCCACGTCCTCCGCGATCACCAGCAGGGGCTTGCCGCTCTGCACGGTCCGCTCCAGCACCGGGAGCAGGTCCCGTACAGAGGAGATCTTGCGGTCGGTGATCAGGAGGTAGGGCTCCTCCAGGACCGCCTCCATCTTCTCGGGGTCGGTGACGAAGTAGGGGGAGATGTAGCCCTTGTCGAACTGCATCCCCTCCACGATCTCCACCGTGGTCTCGATCCCCTTGCTCTCCTCCACGGTGATGACGCCGTCCTTGCCCACCTTGTCCATGGCGTCCGCGATGATCTTGCCGATGGAGGGGTCGTTGGCGGAGATGGTGGCCACCTGCTCGATGGCCTCCTTGGTCTCCACGGGCTTCGCGGCCTTGCGGAGGTACTCCACCACCGCCTCCACGGCCCTGTCGATGCCCCGCTTGAGGGCCATGGGGTTGGCCCCCGCGGCCACGTTCTTCAATCCCTCGCGGACGATGGCCTGCGCCAGGATGGTGGCGGTGGTGGTGCCGTCCCCGGCCACGTCGCTGGTCTTGGTGGCCACCTCCCGCACCAGCTGCGCGCCGGCGTTCTCGAAGGGGTCGTCCAGCTCGATCTCCTTCGCCACCGTCACCCCGTCGTGGGTGATGGTGGGCGAGCCGAACTTCTTCTCCAGGACCACGTTCCGGCCCTTGGGGCCCAGGGTGATCTTGACCGCATCCGCCAGCTTGTTCACGCCGCGCTCGAGGGCGCGGCGGGCCTCTTCGTCGAACCGGAGCTCCTTGGGCATGGGCGATCCCTCCCCTCTACGCCTTGGTGGTGGCGGGTTCGCGCTCCACCACGGCCAGGATGTCGCTCTGCCGCAGGATCAGGTACTCCTCGTCGCCGATCTTGACCTCGGTGCCCGCGTACTTGGCGAACAGCACGCGGTCGCCCACCTTGACGTCCATGGGCAAGCGCTTGCCGTCCTCCGTCAGGGCTCCGGGCCCCACGGCCAGCACCTCGCCGTGCTGGGGCTTCTCCTTCGCCACGTCGGGCAGCACGATGCCGCCCTTGGTGCGCTCCTCCTCCTCGAGGGGCTTGACGACCACACGGTCACCCAGCGGCTTGAGGTTCATGGCGACTTCCCCTCCTGTTCCGTCGGGATTTTTCGGGATGTGGTTAGCACTCTCAGGCCGAGAGTGCTAACCACCCCCAAGTGTAGGGGCCGCCTCCCCGTCCCGCAAGTCCTGGACGGTCGGCTTGACGGCACCCCGGGAAGCCCATAGCATTATCATATGCTGATATTATAGGCTCCGTGGAGACCGAGATGCTCCTGCTGGCAAGGCCGACACCCACCAACCTCAAGGCCAAGCTGTTCCGGGGGTTCGCCGACCCCTCCCGCCTGGCCATCGTGGAGGCCCTGCGGCGGGGGCCTCTCACCGTCAGCGAGCTGGTGCGCGCCACAGGGCTCACCCAGCCCAACGTCTCCAACCACCTCCGGTGCCTGTGGGACTGCGGGCTCGTGGCCCGCGAACCCCAGGGTCGGTTCGTGCGCTACCGGCTCAGCGACCGCCGCGTGGACACCCTCCTGCGCCTCGCGGACCAGCTCCTGGCGGAGGTGGCGCGGGGTGTGTACGCCTGCACCCGGTACGCGGAGCCCGAGGAGTCTGGGAGATCTCCCTGACGGTGGGGACGGTGCGCGACAGCCTGCAGCGCACGGTGCTGGACGTAGACGCACCGGACTGCCGGGACTGCGCCCGCCACCTGGAGGAGGTGCTCCAGGCGGTGCCGGGCGTGCACGAAGCGCGCGTGCTCTCAGGTACGGGCGAGGCCGTGGTCGTCTACGACCCCGGCCGTACCAGGCCCGAGGACGTTCGGGAGGCGGTGCGGCGCGCCGGGTACGCGCCTTCCAAGGAAGTCACGGGGGCCGGGCCGGGCCGCTCGCTCCTGCTCGTGCTGGGCGCGTTGTTCGGGGCCGTGCTCCTCGTGGCGGTGCTCGGGGAGTGGATGGGGTGGCTGGACGCGGTGAACCGCAAGCTACCCTGGCCAGTGTGGGTGGCCGCCGCGGCCGTCGGGGGCCTTCCCATCTTCCGCAACGTGGTTCGGGCGGCCCTCCGAGGTCGGGTCATCGCCCACACCCTCATGACGGTCGGCATGCTGGCCGCACTGGCCGTCGGTGAGTGGGCTGCCGCCCTCGTCATCGTGTTCTTCATGCGGGTGGGGGAGTTCACCGAGCGCTTCACCCAGGAACGCGCCCGTGACGCGGTCCGCCACCTGGCGCGTATGAGCCCGCAGACCGCCCGGGTCGAGCGCGACGGCGTGGAGGTCCAGGTTCCCGCGAGCGCCGTGCGGCCTGGGGAGCAGGTGGTGGTACGTCCCGGCGAGGCGGTGCCGGTAGACGGCGAGGTGCTGGACGGTGCGGCGACCGTGGACCAGGCTGCCCTCACGGGCGAGGCCATGCCTGTGGAGGTGGGAACCGGTGACAAGGTGTTCGCCGCCTCCGTGGTCCGCGCAGGCTACCTCCGGGTACGCGCCACGGCCGTGGGCCCCGAGAGCACCTTTGGACGCGCATTGCGCCTGGTGCAGGAAGCGGAGCGAGACCGCGCTCCCGTACAGCTCGCAGCGGACCGGTTCTCCGGGTACTACCTGCCTGTGGTCGCCGCGCTGGCGCTCGTGACGTTCCTGGTGCGGCGCGACCCCCTGGCCACCGCCGCGGTGCTGGTGGTGGCCTGTTCGTGCTCCTTCGCCCTCGCAACCCCGGTGGCCATGCTGGCCTGTCTCGGCGCCGCCGCGCGGGCCGGGGTGCTGGTCAAGGGGGGTCGGTACCTGGAGCTGCTGGCCCGGGCGGACGTGGTCCTCGTGGACAAGACCGGCACCCTCACCGTGGGCCGACCAGAGGTGGCCGAGGTGGTGGCGCTGGACGGTGCGCGTGAGGAGGACGTCCTGCGCCTCGCCGCCTCTGCGGAGCGGTACTCCGAGCACCCCCTGGCGGAGGCCATCCGGCAGGCGGCGCAGGCGAGAGGGCTGCTGGTGCCCGCGCCGGACCGGTTCGAGGCGCTCTCGGGCTTCGGGGTACGGGCGGAGGTCGCGGGCCGTACCGTGGAGGTGGGCAGGCCCGAGGGCGTTTCGGCCTCCGTCAAGGCGGTTGCGGCGCGTCTAGAGCGGCTGGGCAAGACCGTGGTCGCGGTGTCCGCGGACGGCCGGCCGGTTGGGCTGTTGGCCCTCGCGGACGGCCCCCGCCCGGGTACGGGGGCGGCCTTCCGGGCGCTGCGGGAACTGGGGGTCCGCCACGTGGAGCTGCTGACGGGCGACAACGAACACGTGGCCGAGGCCGTGGCGCGTCCGTTGGGGATCGGGTGGCGGGCGCGCCTGCTGCCGGAGGAGAAGATCGAGGTGGTAGGCGGCTACCAGGCCCGGGGACACACCGTGGTCATGGTCGGCGACGGGGTGAACGACGCGCCTGCCCTAGCCCAGGCACACGTCGGGGTCGCCATGGGCTCCGCGGGAACCGCCCTCGCCGCCGAGGCTGCGCACGTGGTGCTGCTGCGCGAGGACTGGGCGCTGCTGCCCCGGCTGATCCTGCTGTCCCGCCGCGCCATGCGCACCGTGTGGCTGAACCTGGGGTTCACCCTGGCGTACAACGCGCTGGGCCTGTCGCTGGCGGCCGTGGGGCTGCTGCCGCCGACCTTGGCCGCGGCGTTGCAGTCGCTGCCCGACCTGTTCATCCTGGGGAACTCCTCGCGCCTGTTGCGCAAGTTCTGAGGACTCAGCCTGAGGCGCCGTCCAACGGCAGGTCGGCCCAGGCTCCCAGGTCCGGGCCCGCGCGCTCGCCCCGGGCCAGGCGGAAGGCTCCCGTGCACGCGATCATGGCCGCGTTGTCGGTGCACAGCCACGGAGGCGGGACGAACAGAGGCACCCCCAGCCGCTGCGCCTCAGTCTCCAAGCGGTCCCGCAACGCCCGGTTCGCCGCCACACCCCCACCCACCAGCAGGCAGGCAGGACGGAACGCCTCTGCGGCCCGCACCGTCCGCCGCACCAGGTGGGAAACCACCGCGTGCTGGAAGGCGGCGGCGAGGTCGGCCACGTCCGGCGGAGGTGTGGACCGCACGGCGCGCAGCACCGCGGTCTTCAGCCCGCTGAAGCTGAAGTCGTAGCCGTCTTCCGAGGCGAGCGGCTCGGGCATGGGCACCCGGGCAGCATCGCCCCGCTGGCTCAGGCGGTCGATCGCCGGGCCCCCGGGATAGCCGAGCCCCATGGCCCGCGCGGCCTTGTCGAACGCCTCGCCGGCGGCGTCGTCGCGGGTGCGTCCCAGTACCCGGTAGCGGCCGTACTCCGGGATCCACAGCAGGTCCGTGTGCGCTCCGGAGACCACCAGGGCCAGCGCGGGCACGGGGAACGGCCCGTGCACCAGTACGTTGGCGTAGATGTGCCCTTCCAGGTGGTTCACCCCTACCAACGGCTTGCCGGAAGCGAGGCTCAGGCCCTTGGCGAACGCCACCCCTACGCTGAGGGCGCCCACAAGCCCCGGGCCGCAGGTGACCGCGATGCCGGCCAGGTCCGGCACGTCCAAGCCGGCCCGCTCCAGCGCCTCGTCCACCACGGGCACCAGCCGCTCGACGTGCCGGCGGGAGGCGAGCTCCGGGACCACCCCGCCGTAACGGTGGTGCAGGTCCGCCTGCGAGGCCACCACGTTGGACCGCAGTTCCATCCCGCAGACCACCGCCGCCGCCGTCTCGTCGCACGAGGTCTCCACGCCGAGCACCGGACCTTCGAGCACCGCAGCGCCTCCGGGCTGCATCCTAGCTGGCGAGCCGGGCCTTGAGAGTCTCGAACCGGGACCGGAAGGGTTCCTCCCAGATGTTGCCCGTCCACATGATGAGGGCGTCCTCCCCGTTGTCGCTGTAGTAGCGGGGCCGCACGTGCACCTCCCGGAACCCGTACTTCCGGTACAGCGCCTGGGCCGCGTGGTTGGAGCGCCGCACCTCCAGGGTGAGCCACCGAGCCCCCCGGGCGCGCGCTTCCTCCACCAGCGCGGCCAGCAACCGCTCCCCGATGCCCCGGCGTCGGCGCTTCGGGTCCACCGCGATGGTGGTGATGTGGGCTTCCTCCAGGATCACCCACATGCCCGCGTACCCGACCACGACGCCGTCCTGCCGTGCCACCAGGTAGCAGGCGTTGCGGTTTTCCGTGAGCTCGCGCCGGTACGCGTCCCGCGGCCAGGGGGTGGAGAAGGACTGGCGCTCGATCTCCAGCACCCGCGGGATGTCCTCCAAACGCATGGGCTCCACGCACACGGGCTCCTTCACGCGCGACCGACCTCCCGGAAGGCAGGCGTCCGGCCGTACCGGGGCTGGATGGCTGAAAGCGGCTCAGCGCCTCCCACGAGCAGACGCTCCCGGCCAAGCCACGCCACGGTGGCAGCCCGCGGACACCAGAGGGCCCGCGCCGCAAACCGCGCCCCCGCGAGCCGCCTCCCCAGCACGTCCCCGTGGCGGCCGAGCGCGTCCCCGACCACCACCCAGCCGCGCGGGTCTTCGCCCGCGCGGAGGAGGTGCTCCGCCACAGCCTCCGGCGGGCCCACCGCGTCTTCCGAAGCCCGCCTTAGCACGCCGTCCCGGCGCACGAACAGGGCACCCGCCACCTCGCCGCGCTTGGCGTCGGTCACCGCGGCCACCACGGGCGCCTCCACGGCAGCCGCCAGCGCCTCGAGGGTCGCCACCCCGCAGGCGGGAAGGCCACGGGCGCGCGCCCAGCCCACCGCCGTGGCGATCCCGACCCGCAGCCCCGTGAAGGAGCCCGGGCCCACCGAAACCGCCACGCCCTCCACCGCGTCCGGGGCGAGGCCGAGGTCCTGCAGCATGCCGAGTATCGCAGGCGCCAGCCACCCCAGCGACCGCATGGGCCGCCGCACGGTGCGCTCGGACAGAAGGCCGGTGGAGTCCACCAGCGCCACGCTGGCCACGTCCGTGGCGCTCTCAACGCCCAGGACGCGCACCGACGGCCTCCACCTCCGCGCGCCAGCGGTCCACCAGACGCCTCGCCCTCTCGCCCGCCGGACGGACTCGAAAGGTCCGCACCTCCGCCCCTGTCCCGACCACCTCCACCCACAAAGTGTCGGCGGGGAGGTGGCCTGCGGCCCGGTCCGCCCACTCCACCAGTACCGCGCCGTCCGCCTCCAGGAGGTCGTCGAACCCGATGCCCTCCAGGTCCTCCGGCTGCAGCCGGAACAGGTCCACATGGTACAGGCGCAGGCGGCCCTCGTACTCGCGCACCAGGGTGAAAGTCGGGCTCGCCACGTAGCCCCGGGCGCCTGCACCGCGCGCGATGCCCTGCACCAACGTGGTCTTGCCCGACCCGAGCTCTCCCACGAGGCCGACCACGTCCCCGGGCTGCAGGACCCGACCCAGGGCCGCCCCGAGCTCCCGCGTGCGTTCCTCGCTCGGGCTCTCCCACACCGCAGCCACCTGCGATCCGGAATCGGTCACGGCCCCTCCTTCCGAACCTGCAGCCGAAGCCCCTTGACCGTCACCACCCGCACCCGCTCACCCGCCCGCACGGGCCCCTCGGCCTCCGCGGTCCAGTCCTCGCCCGCCACCAGCACGGTGCCCTGCGGGTCCAGGTCTGTCTTGGCCACGCCCACCGCGCCCACCAGAGCCTCGCGCCCCGACACAGGACGGCTGCGTTGGGCTCGGATCCCCGCGCCCAAAGCGAGGAGCACGAAGGCCCCTGTGGACAGCCCCAACACCACCACCAGCGGCACCGAGGCGCGCAGATACGGCTCCTGGTTGCTGGTGAGCAGGATCCCGCCGAGGATGAACGCCACCACGCCGCCCACCCCGAGGACCCCGAAACCTGGCGTGAATAGCTCGGCCATCAGCAGGGCGATGCCGAGGGCCATGAGGGCCAGGCCGGCGTAGTTCACCTGCAGGATGGCAAAGGACGCCAGGGCCAGAAGGAGGGCGATGGCACCCACCACCCCCGGAAAGATCGCGCCCGGGTTGTTGAGTTCGAACAGGATCCCGTACACCGCCACGGTCATGAGGATCAGCCCCACGTTGGGCTCCGCCAGCAGGTCCAGGAAGCGCTCCCGCAGGTCCATCCCGAGGTCCACGACCCGGGCGCCCCGGGTGCGCAGCACGCGGGGCGTACCCAAGACCTCCACGGTCCGGCCGTCCACCCGGGCCAGCAGCGCGTGCACGTCCGCGGCCAGGAGGTCCACGACGTTCATGCGCACGGCTTCCTCGCTCGGCAGGGCCGCGGCCTGACGGACCGCGCGCTCAGCCCACTCCGCGTTGCGGCCCCTCCGCCGCGCGAGGGTGCGGATCTTGGCCACCGCGTCCTCGGTGGCCTTGCGCAGCATGGTCCGCTGGCTCTCGGTCTCCTGCTCGCCGCCCACCGCCACCGGGGTGGCCGCCCCCAGGTTGGTGGTGGGCGCCATGGCGGCCACGTGGGCCGCGTACACCACGAACACCCCGGCGGAAGCAGCCCGCGCGCCGGGCGGCGCCACGTACACGATCACGGGCAGCGGCGCGCCCAAGATGGCCTTGGTGATGTCGTCCGTGGACTTCAACAGGCCGCCGGGCGTGTCCAGTTCCACCACCAGGGCCCGCGCGCCCTGCGCGTGCGCCTGGTGGATCCCCCGGGCGATGTACATGGCGGACGCAGGCGAGATCACGCCTTCCACCCGGACCCGGTAGACCACCGCCCCGGAGGGCGCCGACTCCGCGACCCCCAGACCGACCGCCAGCAGGAACAAGAAGAAGAGCGCTCTGCGGTGCACCACGACCTCCACCCTTACGGTACCCCACCGGTGGGGGGCCGGAAAGACGGGTCCGGAGGCTCGCGGGCCTGCTGGAGGTACAGCGATTCGACCTCCTCCAGGGTGCTGATCTCCTCCGGGTTCTTGTCGGTCCGGACCCGGAGGATCCGGGGGAACCGCAGGGCGTAGCCGGAATCGTGGCGGTCGCTGCGGGTCACCGCGTCAAACGCCACCTCGAGCACAACCCGGGGCTCCACCCAACGGAACCGGCCCAGGTCGCGCACCGTGTGCTCCTGGAACCACGCGGTGAGCTGTTGGATCTCGGCGTCCGTGAGCCCCGAGTACGCCTTTCCCACGACCCGCAACCGGTCGCCGTCGCGCACCGCGAAGGTGTAGTCGCTGAGCACCCGCGCCCGTTTCCCGTGCCCGAACTCCACGCCCACCACCACCACGTCCAAGGTGGCGAGCGGCTCCTTCCACTTGAGCCACAGGCGGCCCCTCCGCCCAGGCTGGTACGGCGCGTCCAGGCGCTTGACCACGAGCCCCTCGTTGCCGCGGGCCCGGGCCTCCTGGAAGGCCTGCCGCAGCGCTGCCACGTCGCGCACGCGACGTCCCGTTGCCAGGTACACGGGCGGCGCCCACGGAAGTGCCTCCCCCGCGCGCCGTCTTTCCTCCAAGGGAAAGTCCACCAGGTCCCGGTCGCCGACCCGCAGAAGGTCGAACACGAACAAAGCCACGGGCACTTGCCCTGCCATCGCCTCGGGGTCCGTCCGGCGCAGACGCTGCTGCAGGCGGTGGAACGGAGCCGGACGGGCACCGGCCCACGCCACCACCTCCGCGTCGGCCATGTACGCTTCTCCCACGCCGAGCAGGGGGCGGTGCAGCTCCGGGAAGGCCGGGGTCACGTCGTCCAGGGTCCGGGAGTACAGGGCAAGACGTCCCCCGGCGCAGTGAACCTGCACGCGCACCCCGTCGTACTTATCCTCCGCGAACACCTCGGCTGCATCCTCAAGGGCCTCCTCGGGGGTACTGAGCGTGCCGGCCAGCATGAACCGGAACGGCCGGAAGTACTGGAGCGACGCCTCTTGCAGGGCCCCGCGCCGCGCGAGCGCGGCCACCGCCCCGAGGTCGGACTGCAGCAGGTCCGCCCGGCGCACCGCCTCTGCCGGCGCCCCGAACGCCGTGGCCACCGCCTCCTGCAGCAGCCCCTCCTTCAGGCCCACCCGCAGGTCTCCGGTGAGCACCCGGACCAGGTACTTCGCTTCAAGCGGCCGCGCTTGCTCCAGCAGAGCCCGCAGCGCCCGTCGGCGGGCTGCGGCCGCGCCCTTGCCAGCGGCGGCAGCGGCACGCTCGAGCAGCGCGTGGGCGGCCAAAATGGACAGGCGCTCGGGGAAGAGAGGCTCTGTGCGGCGGCGGGCTACCAGCTCCGCTGCCACGTCGCCCAGATCCCCCCACCGCAGGTACAGGTCCGCCACCTCGCGGTCGGAGGCGCCGCTGAGATCCTGCAACACCTCCACGACCGCCGCCCAGCCGATCTGCAGCTTGTGCGGGTGACCGGGTGGCAGCACGCGGCCCGTGAGGTACACGCACGCGACCGGGAGCACCGGTTCTGGGAGCTGTCGCAGGTACGCGCTAAGCCGCGCGACCTTCTCCCGCTTCGACGACGTGGCAGCCACCGACTCCAGCGTGGCCGCGAGATCCTCCCAGAGCGCGTCCGACACGGCGCCCCCAGCGTACGCGCAGCCGCGCGCCCACGCAACGGCGGAATCGGCGGCAGCGCGCTGCTGGTCGGCCGGGTCCAGGAGCAACAGATCGCTGTGCGAGAGACGCTCTTCGGTTCCCGTCTAGATTGGCTCCCGCCCCCACGGAGAGCCGTTTGGGCCGGCTCTACGCTGAAAAGTGTGGTTTCGGCGGAGGAGTGAGGCGGCAGACGAGCCAAGGGATGGCTAGGAGACAACATCCCAGAAAGGAGGCTCGCCGCCGCCCATGCACCAGGGTATCGCTGCGCTGTTGGGGCTGCAATCGTGGATCGTCTACCGGGTGGAGCCGGGGGAGGGGGCGATCGAGGTGTTCGTGGGTAAGCCTCGGAAGGAGGCCCGGTGCCCGGTCTGCGGGGCCCG
>Ga0209276_100824_pt1 | contig 31621 bp, 31 predicted proteins | sample DewCreD2012metaG_3_FD_185473 | JGI IMG/M metagenome (GOLD analysis project Ga0209276, IMG submission 185473) | Hot spring sediment bacterial and archeal communities from British Columbia, Canada, to study Microbial Dark Matter (Phase II) - Dewar... ...
GTACCCTGGGATGTGGTGCGCTCGTACATGGCGGTGTTCTCCCTCCTCGGGCCCATAGCCCGTCGGTTTTTCTCTCACCAGGAGGGTACACCGCCCTCGCTGTTTCCACACCCCTCGAGGGTACCTCCATGGTGTACACTGCAGGCGGTGCTGCAGCGCCTGCTCCCACGTCCTTGGTTCGACCGGTTCGAGCGGTGGTGGGCACGCCGCCACGGTGTGTTCGACTACGCGCCCGACAGCGTGCTGAGGCTGCAGCTGCATCCGCACGCGGGCCCTCCCGTCAGGCTCAGCGACGGCACCGTGGTCCAGCCGGGCGACCCCGTGGCGGAGGTGCACGTGGACAGCGCACGGCTCGCGCGGCTGCACGCGGAGCTGGGCGACGCCCGGAAGGTGGGGTTGCAGTTCGCCCGGGAGCTCACATACGCCTTCGCGGCCCTGGCCCGCCACCTCCGCGACCACCCGGACCTCCCGGCGGTCGCGGTGTTCGGGAACACCCTGTACTGGCAGGGCTCGGAGCGCCTGGGTTGGGAGGTGCGAGACCTCCCACCCGGCTTGCACACGTGGCTGCTGCAGGCGTGGTTGCACTTCCTCGTCTGGTACTACCACCCGCAGGGCGTGCGGCGGATCTCGGGCCGCCCGCGCCTGGCCCGGGTGCGCCAGATCTGGATTTCACGGAGCCGGCTCGTCGCTCTGTACGCCGACGCCGAGCGGGCGGGCTCCGTGGCGCGCCCCAAGGACCTCCTGGAGCGGGGCCGGCTCAAGCCCCCGCGACCGTAGTCCCTCCACGATCCCGGGGAGCGCGGCAAGCACCCGCTGGGGCGTGTCAGGAAAGCCGCCCCGGTCGTGCAGGTTCACGATGGCGCCCGGGCGGCTCCGGCGCACCACCTCGTCCACCATGCGCGCGGGGTCGGGCCGCCACCGCCAGCCCTCCGCGCGCACGGTCCACAGCACGGGCAACAGCCTCAGGCGGCGGCACGCCCACAGGCTGGCGAGGTTGAAAGCACCCCACGGCGGCCGGAAGTACACGCTGTGCACGCCGGCCGCGTCCTCCACCGCCCGGTGTCCGTCCGCGACCTCGTGCCACGTGCTGCGCGGGCCGAGGGTCCACAGGTGCCGGTGTCGCATCGTGTGGCTCCCGACCTCGTGCCCGGAGGCGGCGACCGCGCGCGCCACCGCGGGGTGTTCGCGGGCGTGCCGTCCGACGAAGAAGAACGTGGCGCGAACTCCGTAGCGCGCCAGCACCTCCAGGACGCGCAGGGTGTAGTCCGGGTGCGGGCCGTCGTCGAACGTGAGGGCCACCCGGGGCGACCGGACACCGTGGCGCACCGCCCCTCCTGCGCGCGCCAGGGTCTGCGCGCCCACGGTGTAGGCTCCTGTGAGACCTCCGCAGGCCGCGAGGGCCCACCACGCGGCGCTCATGAGTCCCTGGGTCCGCGCCGCGCGCGCCGGGCCAGGGCCGGCTGCACCGAACGCGGGAGCAGGATGAGGTAACCCACCGCCACGCCCAGCAGGAACAGCCCCGCGGCGTGGAAGGGCGCGGGTGGACCCAGGTGGTCCCACAGCACACCCCCGAGGGTCGTCCCGAGGGCCATGCCCACGCCCTCGATGGACATGGCGAGGCCGAGCAGCGTGGCGCGCCGGTGGGGGGGCAACAGGTCCATGACCAGCGCATTCCACGCAGGGAGCAGCGTGGCGTACCCCAACCCGAGGATGGCGACCAGCGGGATCAGGATCCACAGGGAACGGAACAACGGCAGGACGAACAGCACCGCACCGCCCACCGCGATGCAGGCGGGCAGGACTTCTACGCGGTCCAGGCGGTCGATCAGACGCCCGAGGGGGACCAACAGCAGGACGGTGAGGCCGGGGCCCGCGAGCAGGAGCACCCCGATCCACAGAGGGGTGAGGTTGAGGACCTCGCGGGCGTACGGGGACAGGGTGGGCATCAGCATGCCGGTGGCCATGGTCTGGACCATCATGCCCGCCACCAGCGGCCACAGGCGCGCGGCGGTCACCTCCACCTCGTGCACCGACTCCCGCAGCGCCTGCTGCACGTGGGGTTGGGAGCTGACCTCCAGCCCGGACGCCAGCACGAGAGCGGCCAGCAGGCAGCCCACCACCAGGGAGAAGGCGGCCACGGTGTGGACCTCGAGGAGGAAGTTGGCCGCCACGAAGCCCACGGCGGTGCCCACCAACCAGCTACTGAACACTGCGCCCATGGCGCTGCCCCGGCCGCCCTCTTCCGTTGCCTCCGCGACCCCACTGACGACCGCGGGCCAGATGGGCGAAGCCCCCACACCGCCCAACGCTGCCGCGAGCAGGATCTGCCAGACTTCGCCCACCTGGGCCAGCAGGGCGACGGATACCACGCTCAGCGCGAGCCCGGCCACCAGAGGGCGCCTGCGGCCGAAGTGGTCTACGAGCCAGCCCGAGGGGAGCTTGAGGGCGAGCTCCGAGAGGTAGTAGCTGGAGAGAGTCAGGCCCACCACCGACATCCCGTGGCCGACCCCAAACCGGAGGTGGTTCGGCAGCAGGGTGAATAGCAGGGCTCCCCGCGCACACTCCACGAGTCCGATCAACGCCGCGTGGGTGGCCGCGCGGCTACGCACCGGCTCGTGCCTCCCGCAGGAGCTGGAGGAGGGCGTCTGCGGCCTCGCGGGCCGCGTGCGGCCTGCGGACGCGCCGCCCGGCCCGGCGCATGTCTTCCAAAGCCGCGGGGTCCTGCAACAGCCGCTCTAGCAGCCGGCGCAGCTCGTCGGGTCCGCGGGCGACCTGGGCCGCGCCGGCGGCCACCAGCATCCGGGTGTTCCACTCCTCCTGCCCCGGGATGGGCCGGTAGATGACCATGGGCAGCTCGCGGACCAGCGCCTCGGACACCGTGATCCCTCCGGCCTTGGTGATCAGGAGGTCTGAGGCCGCCATCCACTCGTGTACGTTGTCCACGAAGCCGAAAACGTGGACGTCCGGCCGACGGCGGCTCCGGTGCCGCAGGCGTTCGACCAAGGCCGCGTCGCGGCCGCACACGAACACGCTCTGCACCCGCTGGGGTAGGGACAGCAGCACCCGGTGCACCTCCACCACGCCGCCCAACATGGCGTACGCGCCGGCCATCACGAGAACCGTGGTGCGCGCAGGGTCCAGGCCCAGCCGGCGCGCCACCGAGGCTCGGTCCAGGGGTTGGGCGAAGTGCGGGTCCACGGGGATCCCCGTCACCCGGATCCGTTCCGGGGGGATCCCGCGGTCCACAAGACCCGCCGCCACCTCCTCGGAGGCCGCGCAGTACAGGTCCACGTGCGGGTGGATCCACTGGGAGTGGATGGCGTAGTCGGTGATCACCACCCCGGAGGGCTGCGCGGCCCGGCCCTCGGCCTTCAACTCGGACATGGAGCCTGCGGGGGTGGGGTGTACGTGGACGACCAGGTCGGGCCCGTGCTCCTCCAGGTACGCAAGCAGGCGACGCTTGCCGAGCCGGTTGATGAGCCGCTGGGTCGGGGAGTCGGGCCGGATCTGACCCGTGGCGTCGTAGAAGGCGCCCCACAGCCGTGGGGCGTGCCGGACGCTCTGGATGTAGAGGGTCCGGGTCAGGCGGTTCAGGGCGGGGTTCACGAACCGCTCGAAGAAGTCCAGGACCTCCACCCGGGCTTGCGGCAGGCGCTCCCGCCAAGCGGCCCGCAACACCTCCGCCACCCGCTGGTGGCCGCCGCCGTAGGTGGCCGACAGCACGAGCAGGAAGGGAGCGTCCCGAGGGCGGCGGTCCATGGCTTAGGGTCGTGCCGCCCCCACGGGCTGGGCCGCGGGCTGCCACGGTACCGCTTCAGGAGGCAGGAGGATCCGCACGCCTCGCGGGAGCACCCGCACGTGGATGCCCCGCGCGGGCTCCGTGGGGTTGCCGTCCACGTGCGTGGCCACCTCCCGGTCTGCCCGCACCGTCACCTGCCGGCACCGCTGGATCACGATCTCCGGGATGGGGGACCTCCGGAGCATCTTCATGGCCGCGTTCAGGGACCGCATGCGCCGCATGTCCTGCACGATGTACAGGTCGAGCAGGCCGTCCCGCAGGCTTGGCGTGGGCAAGGACGGCACCCGCTCGCCGTACATGCGGCCGTTCACCGCGGCCACCAGCAGCACGCGCCCCGTGAACCGGTCGGACTCCGTCGTCACCTCCACCTCGAGGGGTTCCCGGCTGCTCACGAGCTCCAGCAGGCTCGCGAGGAAGTACACCGCGCGGCCGCGGAAGATCCGCCGGCCCCGGAGCCGGCTTGCGCCCGCGGCCACGCGGGCGTCGAAGCCGATGCCGAAAACGTTGACGAAGTAGCGGCCGTTCGCTTCCGCCACGTCGAACTCCACGGGCTCACCGTTCAGCAGGGCCAGGGTGGCGCGCTGCACGCTGCGGGGAAGCGGCAGCCCTCGGACGAACTCGTTGGCGGTCCCCGCGGGGACGATCCCCACCGCGGCCTGGCCGCCGGCGCGGAGCACCCCGTTCACCACCGCGTTCACCGTGCCGTCGCCGCCCACGGCCACCACCGCGCGGAACCCCTCCGCCGAGCCACGCGCCGCGGCGTCCGCCAGGGCGGCGAACCCGGCGGCGCGGTGGATCTGGTAGCGCGCACCCCGGGCCCGCAGCACACGCTCGGCGACGCGCAGGGTGTCCTCCATCCGACCGCCGCCTGCGTACGGGTTCGCCACGAGCAGCAACGGCTCCATCGCCAGCCCCATTCTACGCCACGGCAGGGCGCTAGAAGTCAGCGCAGCGCCGCCAGGAAGCCTGCCAGGGTATCCGCGCCCGAGGTCTCGCCCGCGCGCAGGACCGAACGCGCCGACGCCTGCCAGACGCCCGCCGCAGCCGCGCGCAGGAACCGGTGCCACGCCTCCGACGCGTGGCCGCGGGCTGCGGCCTCCAGGTACGCGCGGGCGATGCGGTGGGTCGAGCGCGCGTGCTGCGCGATGGGTCCGGGATCCCGGCCGCGCACGTGCACCGCCAGCATCCAGCCGCAGAGGAAGTCGTCCCCACTCGGGGTGAGGCCCGGGCCCAGGCCGCACAACATGCTGCTGCCTGCGGCAAGCTCGCCGGAGGCGAGAGCCCGTGCACCCTCCAGGGCCCGGCGCTGCCAGGGGAGCAGGCCGTCCGCAGGGGCTCCGTCCAGCATTGACGGCAGGATCGACGCGAGGCTCTCCGCGGGCGCTGCGCGTACCAGCCACCGCACGCACGCTTCGAGGACGGATGCGGGCAGCAAGACCCGGGGGACCTGCGGGTTCCACGCCGCGGCCCGGGCGGTCGCCACTCGCACGGGCCCCACGGCCAGCTCGCCGGGCGCGACCCGTACGGCCTCGCCTGCGCGGATTCGCTCCCACGGCACGCCCCGCACCACCACGCTCAGCGGCCCTCGCCCGAGCTCGGGGGAGACCAGGGCCAGGACAAACGCTGCGTCGCCGTCCTCCAGCAGCACGTAGGCGCTCCGACGGAAGGCGGCGAGGACCGTGCCCTGAGAGGGACGGTCAAGCCACGGGGTCAGCGGAGACGGGTACGCCAGGGCCCGGGGGCGGTCTCGGCCGGGGGCGACGCCTGTTAACGGCCGGGTTCGCGCATCCAGGCGGCCGCGGCCTCTGCCGCCCGCACGATGTTCTGGTAACCGGTGCACCGGCACAGGTTGCCCGCCAGGGCCTCCCGGATCTCCTCCCGGGTCGGCGAGGGCCGCTCGCGGAGGAACGCCACGAGGCTTATGAGGATTCCAGGGGTGCAGAAGCCGCACTGCAGGCCGTGGTGCTCCCAGAAGGCCTGCTGAAGGGGGTGCAGGCGGTCAGGGGTGCCGAGGGCCTCGACGGTGGTGACCTCGTGGCCTGCAGCCTGCACTGCGAGCAACAGGCACGACCGCACAGGCTGCCCGTCCAGCAGTACGGTGCAAGCCCCGCAGACGCCCTGCTCGCAGCCGAGGTGGGTCCCCGTGAGGCCCAGGTCCTCGCGCAGGGTGTCCGCGAGCGTCTTGCGCACGGGCACCGTCACCGTGTGGGTCCGGCCGTTCACCAGGAGCTGGACGGTCCGCGTGGGCTCACGCATGGGGCTCCCCTCCGGTCGCGCGCTCGAACGCCCGGCGCAGCGCGCGGCCGGTCAGCACCGCAGCCAGGTGCCGGCGGAACTCCGCAGAGGCGTGCAGGTCGCCGTCGGGCGACAGGCGTGCCCTCGCCTCCTCGCCGGCCACGCGGAAGTCCTCCACCGCCGCCAACTCAACCTCCCGCAGCCGCACCGGTGTGGGTCCCGCACCCACGTACGCGAGGCGGACGTCCCGGACGCGGCGGTCCTCCACGTACACGCCCGCGGCCACCCCGCAGAGCGCGTAGTCGCCGTGACGGTTGGTGACTTCGACGAAGGCCCACCCCCAGCCGGCCGGGAAGACCGGGAACTGCGCCTCCACCAGGAGCTCGTCCGGCCGCAGGGCGGTGGTGAGCTGTCCCGTGAAGAACTGCTCGGCCGGGATCTCCCGAGTCCCCAGGCGGCTCCGGACGAGGAGCCGCGCGCCCAGGGCCACGGCGACACCGGGGAGCTCTGCAGCGGGGTCTGCGTGGGCCAGGCTACCGCACACGGTACCCCGGTTGCGGATCTGCGGGTGCCCCACGTACCGTACCGCCTCCGCCAGCAGGGGAACGCGGCGGGCCACCTCCTCGGACTCCTCCACGCGCCGCTGCCGGACCCTGGCACCCACCCGGAGCCAGCCGGCTTCCTCGTGGAGGTAGTCGAGTTCGTCCAGCCGGTTGATGTCCACCAGGCAGTCGGGCCGCGCCAGCCGGAGGTTCAGCAAGGGCAGGAGGCTCTGGCCGCCGGCGAGCACCTTGGCGGCCTCGCCCCGCTCCGCGAGACAGTCCACGGCCTCTTCCACGGTGGTGGGGTCGCAGTACTCGAAGACGGGCGGCTTCACGGGTGGCGCGGCTCCTGGCCTAAGCGTTCCGGAGTTGCTCGTCGAGGCACTGGAAGAACTGTCCGGCCAGCATGCGGGCGATCCCCGGGATCATCCGGCTGCCGATGGTCAGGGCACCGCCCACCTGCACGTCGCCAGACCAACGCACCTCGGTCTGCGGGCCGCGGTCCACGAGCTCCAGCAGCCCCACGGCGCGTACGAAGCCCGCGCCGCTCGTGCCCTCCACCTGGACTGCGTAGCGTTCCGGCGGCGTGCGCTCCGTGATCCGGAGCTTCCCCTTGTAGGTGCCCCGCACCGCGGCGATGCCGATGGACAGCACCGCCTCGAACTCCTCGGGCCCCAGGGGCCGCAGCTCCTGCATGCCCGGGGTGCAGCGGGCGAGGGACTGCGGGTCGTCCAGCAGAGCCCAGACCCGGTCCCGGGGCGCGTGCAGCGTGTGCGTGCCTTCGATCCTCATGCCGGCCTCCGTGGCGCGCTGCGGATCAGGCGGAACAGGGCGTCGGGGTGCAGGGGCATCTGCGTCACCTCCAGGTCCAGGTCGTCCAGAGCGTCCTCGATGGCCTGCGCCAGCAGGGCCGGGACCGGGATGACCCCCCCTTCGCCTGCGCCCTTCGCGCCGAGGGGGTTGAGGGGCGAGGGGGTCTCCAGGTGGTGCACCTCGATCTCCGGGATCTCCATGGCGGTCGGGATCTGGAAGTCCAGGAAGGAGCCGGAGAGCAGCTGACCGTACTCGTCGTACACGAGCCGCTCGAAGAACGACCCTCCGATCCCCTGGGCCACGCCGCCGTGGATCTGGCCGTCCAGGATGAGGGGGTTAAGGACCACCCCGCAGTCGTGCACCACCACGTACCGCAGGAACCGAATGGTGGCCGTCTCTGGGTCCACCTCCACCAGGGCGGCGTGGACGCCGTTCGCGAAGGTCCCGCGGGGCGGGGCGAAGTAGCGGGTCGCCTCGAGGCCCGGGCCCTCCCACTCCGACGGGATGACGCCCCGCAGGGGGTTTGCAGCACGCGCCACCTCGCCCAGGCTCACGGACCGACTCGGCGCCCCGCGGACCCGCACCTGCCCGTCCACAAGCTCGAGGTCCTGAGGGCTCGCCTCCAGCAGGGTGGCGGCCACCTGCAGCGCCTTCTCCCGGACCGCCTGCGCGGCCAGGTGGGCGGCGCTTCCCGCCACCACCGCGGCCCGGCTCGCGAAGGTGCCGGTACCCCAGCCGAAGGCGGCGGTGTCTCCGGTGACCACGTGCACGTCGCGCACGTCCACGCCGAGCGCGTCCGCCACCACCTGCGCGAGGGAGGTGAAGTGGCCTTGGCCTTGCGTGCCCACGCCCGTGGCCACGTACACCTTGCCCGAGGGCTCCACCGTCACCCGACAGCCCTCGTACGGGCCGATGCCCGAGCCCTCCACGTAGCACGCGAAGCCCAACCCCACGCGCCGGCCCTCGGCGCGGTAGCGGGCCTTCTCCTGGGGCCAGCGGTCGTACCCCACGGCCTCTAGCGCGCGCTCCAGGGCCGCGGGGTAGTCCCCGCTGTCGTACACCAGCGGCGCGTTGTCCTGGTAGATGAGGCCCACGTCGTAGGGGAACTGGTCCGGCTGGATGAAGTTCCTGCGGCGGATCTCCGCGCGGTCCAGGCCCAGCTCGCGGGCAGCGAGGTCCAGCAGCCGTTCCATCACGAAAACGCCGTGAGGCCGGCCCGCCCCGCGGTAGGGGCTGACGATGGTCTTGTTCGTGAACACCGCCTGGAACTCCGCGTGGTAGTTGGGGACCCGGTACGGGCCGGGGAGGGTGCACTCCGCCACGATGGGGACGATGAGGCCGTAGGGGATGTACGCGCCGGCGTCGTGCAGGAACACGGTGCGGACCCCGAGGATGCGGCCGTCCTCGTCCACGGCGATCTCCGCGTCGTGGATCTGCGTGCGCTCGTGGTTGGTGGCCACGAAGTGCTCGCGCCGGTCCTCCACCCACTTCACGGGCCGCCCCAGCCGCATGGCCGCCAGCGGCACCAACACCTCCTCGGGGTAAAACATCATGATCTTCGGGCCGAACCCGCCGCCCACGTCGGGGGCCACCACCCGTACGTCCCGCTGCGGCAGGCCCAGCAAGGCCGCGAGCCCGTTGCGGATGGGGATGGGAGCCTGCGTGCTGTCCCAGACGGTCAGCTGGCGCACCTTGGCGTCCCAGTGGGCCACCACGCCGCGGGTCTCCAGCGGCGAGGCGCACCCGCGGTCCACCACGAACCGGCGCGCCAGCACCCGGTGGCCCCGGGCCCGGGCAGCCTCGTAGTCACCCACGCGCTGGACGTAGTGGGCCGCCACGTTTGTCCCGATGTCCTCGTGCACCAGGACAGGCCGACCTGCCGCGGCCTCCTCCAGGTCCACCACCGCGGGCAGCGGTTCGTACTCCACCTCGATCAGGTCCAGGGCGTCCTCGGCGGCGTAGCGGCTGGTGGCCACCACGAAGGCCACGGGCTCCCCCACGTGCCGCACCTTGTCCGGCGCCAGCGCGTACTGGGTCTTGTGGTGCCGCAAGGTCGGGTGGGGGATGAGCTTCGGGAGCGGCTGCTGGAGGGCCGGGGGCAGGTCCGCGTGGGTGAGCACGAGCACAACCTCGGGGTGCTCCGCCGCCCGGCGGGCGTCCACGCGGAGCAGCCGGGCGTGCGCGTGCGGGCTGCGGAGGACCGCGGCGTGCAGCATGCCCGGCAGTTGCACGTCGTCCACGAACAGCCCGTGGCCCGTGAGCAGCCTCGGGTCCTCGTTGCGCTTGATCCGTGCGCCCAGCCATCGGGTCGCCATGACCGCTCCTACTTCCGGCGGGAGTGCCGACGAACACAAACAGATTCGCCGCCCGGCCCCGCGGCCCCTACCGAACGGCAGGAGTTCCCGCGGGGGCTGCGAATGCAGGCGGAAAGGGAGGCCTGCGGGCCTCGGGCGGTGGTGACCATGCAAGGCATCCCGGTGCTCCAGGAAGCGGCCATGCGGGTGGGCAAGGAAGGCGCGTCACCGGGCCCTGCCGCCTTGCGACACGAAGCGGGCTGGAGGGGTTCGAGGGCGTCCCAGCAGACCTTGCTGGAGGCGGCACGCAGGCTCCTGCGCCCCATGGACTTGGCGGCGGTCCTGGAGGAAGCCCTCACCCTCGTGCACACGCTGTTCGGCTACCGGATCTCCGCCGTGCTGCTGGTGGACCGGGAGACCCGGGAGCTCTGGTGCGCGGCCCAGCGGGGCTGGGGACCGGAGGCGGCCAAGCGTCGCTACCGGGTCGGGCGGGACGGCGTCGTGGGGTGGGTGGCGTACACGGGCTGGCCCTACTACGCGCCCGACGTGCAACGGGAGCCCCGCTACCTGGAGGTGGCACCCGGGGTGAGGTCCGAGCTCGTACTGCCCTTGAGGCCCGACGGGGGCGAGACCGTGGGCGTCCTGAGCGTGGCCAGCACCGAGCTGGAGGCGTTCTCGGAGGACGCGCGGGGGCTGCTGGAGGCCTACTCCTTGCTGGTGGCCGCCGCGGTGCAGAGGGCGGAGCGGGACGCGGAGCTCAGCCGCCTGGCGCTCACGGACCCACTCACGGGGCTCGCCAACCACCGGGCCCTGTACCAAACCTTGCGTCGGGAGCTGGCGCAAGCGTCCCGGTACGCCTTCCCCGTGTCCGTGGTCCTGCTGGACCTGGACGGGTTCAAGCAGGTGAACGACCTGTTCGGACATCCGTACGGGGACGAGGTCCTGCGCCTCGTGGCGCGCATGGCCACGGAAGCGTGCCGGGGGATGGACCTCCCCGCTCGCCTGGGTGGGGAGGAGTTCGTGCTGGTGCTGCCCCACGCCCCGAAGCTCGCGGCGCTGCAGGTGGCAGAGCGCCTGCGCAGGCGGATCGACGAGACCGCGCTGGAGGAAGGGATTCGGCTCAGCGCGAGCTTCGGCGTGGCGGTCTTCCCGGACGACGGCAACACCCCGGATGCTTTGGTCCGCGCCGCGGACGAGGCCATGTACCGCGCCAAGCGCGCGGGCGGAAACCGCGTGGAAGCGTCCTAGCCTACGGACAGGGAGGTCTCGGTGTCCCCCGAACCGCTGCAGACGACCTACCCACGTCAGTTCGTGCCCCCCGAAGCGGACCTGGGTACCTGGGAACAGGTGGAACCCCTGTTCCGGTCCCTGCTGGACCGGCCGGTGGAGTCCCCGGAGGCCTTGGAGCGGTGGCTTCTGGACTGGAGCGAGCTCGGGGCTGCCCTGTCCGAGGAGCGGGCGCGGCGGTACGTGGCCATGACCCAGCAGACCGACGACCCCCAGCGCGAGGCAGCCTACCTGCAGTTCGTGCGCGAGGTGCAGCCGCGCGCGGAGCCCCTGTGGTTCGAGGTCCGCAAGCGCTACCTGGAACTGCGAGAACGGTTCCCCCTGCCCCAGCGCCGGTACTTCGTCCTCGACCGGGACACGCAAAACGCGGTGTCCCTGTTCCGGGAGGAGAACGTGCCGCTGCGGGTGCAGGAGGACGAGCTGGAACAGCGGTACCAGAAGGTGACCGGAGCCTGGACGGTGCGGTTCCGCGGGCAGGAGTACACCGTCCAGCAGATGGCCCGGTTTCTGGAGGAGCCCGACCGCGCCACCCGGCAGGAGGCGTGGGAGGCGGTGGTGCGCCGCCGGCTGCTGGACCGGGAGGTCCTGGACGGCCTGTACGACGCCCTCGTGGCGCTGCGGCACCGCATCGCCCAGAACGCGGGCTTCCCTGACTACCGGGCCTACGCCTTCCGGGCCTTCGGCCGGTGGGACTACACGCCGGAGGACTGTCTAGCGTTCCACGCAGCGGTCGAGCGGCACGTGGTCCCCCTGCTGCGGACGTTGCACGAGGACCGCAGAGCCCGGCTGGGCGTGGACCGCCTGCGGCCGTGGGACCTGGAAGTGGACCCACAGGGCCGGCCGCCCCTGCGGCCGTTCGCGGGAGGTTCGGAGCTCGCAGAGCGTGCGGTGCGGGTGTTCGAACGGGTCCACCCGGAGCTCGGAGCCCAGTTCCGGTTCCTCGCGGAACGAGGCCTGCTGGACCTCGACAGCCGCAAGGGCAAGGCCCCCGGTGGCTACCAGGCCACCTTGGACGAGCGGCGCTGGCCGTTCATCTTCATGAACGCGGTGGGCGTGGCCGCCGACGTGCGGACGGTGGTCCACGAGGGCGGCCACGCTTTCCACACCCTTGCGGTCCGCGAAGAGCCCCTGCTGAGTTACCGGCACGCGCCTACGGAGTTCTCGGAGGTGGCCTCCATGGGGATGGAGGTCCTGAGCCTCCCTCACCTGGACGTGTTCTACCCAGACCCGGAAGACCGCGAGCGGGCGCGGCGGGAGTTCTTGGAGGGCGTGGTACGGCTGCTCCCGTGGATCGCCACCATCGACCTGTTCCAGCACCACGTGTACACGCGGCCGGAGCACACGCGGGAGGAACGCACCGCCTGGTGGGTGGAGATCCACCGGCGCTTCCAGCCGGTGGTGGACTGGTCGGGCTACGAGGAGGCGGAGGCGTGCCTGTGGCACCGGCAGCTCCACCTGTTCCTGTACCCGTTCTACTACATCGAGTACGGCATCGCCCAGCTGGGAGCCTTGCAGCTCTGGTTGCAGTCCCTGGAAGACTACGAGGACGCGGTGGCGCGGTACCGCGCTGCTTTGCGCCTGGGCGGGTCGCGACCCCTGCGGGAGCTGTTTGAAGCCGCCGGGCTGCGGTTTGGCCTAGGCGAGGACGTGGTGGCGCCCGTGGCGCACGCGCTCCGGGAGGCCCTTCAGGGTTCCTGACGCGGCGCGTGGTCCCGCTTGTACACGAGGATGGTCCGGAGGAACTCGATCACCACCACCCCGTCCTGGTTGTAGCCGGTGGTCTTCACCCGGACGATGCCCATGCCGGGCCGGGAAGTGGACTCGCGTTTGTCCACCACCTCGCTGCGGGCGTACAGGGTGTCCCCTTCGAACACAGGGTGTGGGAGGCGCACCTGATCCCACCCGAGGTTCACCGCGTTCTGCGACAGGTCCACCACCGAGAGCCCGGTCACCAAGGCCAGGGTGAAGCACGAGTTCACCAGGGGGCGTCCGAACTCCGTGCGGGCCGCGTACCCCGCGTCGAAGTGGATGGGGTTGGTGGCCAGGGTGAGCAGGCTGAACCACACGTTGTCCGCTTGGGTCACGGTTCGGCCCCACGGGTGGTGGTACACGTCGCCCACCTGGAAGTCCTCGTAGAAGCGTCCGGCTACCGCCCTCACGTCTCCACCTCCTCCGGCATGAGGCCCACTTCCCGCAGGACGGCCTCCGTGTGCTGGCCCAGCTCTGGCACCGGCCCCAGGAACGGCTCCTCCTCCGGGAGACTTACGGGCGGCAGCAGGGCCAGCAGGGGCCCCACCGGGGAGGGTACCTCGCGCCACCGGTCCCGCACCCGCAGCTGGGGGTGCTCCAGGAGGCCTCCCACCGTGCGCAGTTCGCCGTACGCCACGTCCGCCTCCGCGAGCATCGCGGTGAGCTCCTGGGTGGTGTGGCGGGAGAAGGCCGCACACACCACCTCCTCCAGCTCCCTCCGGTGGGCGAGGCGGTCCGGGTTCGTGGCGAACCGCGGGTCTGTCGCGAGTTCTGGCCGGCCCAGCACCTGCCGGCACAGCCGCTCCCACTCCCGGTCGTTCTGCACCGCCAGGAACACCACGCCGTCTTTGGTGGGGAACGGGCCGTACGGCGCGATGGTGGCGTGGTGGGCCCCTGTGCGCGGCGGGGGTTGGCCCGTGTACGCGGTGTAGTACAGAGGGTAGCCCATCCACTCCGCGAGCGCGTCCAGCAGCGACACCTCCAGGACGGCCCCGCGGCCCGTGCGCTCACGGCGGTACAGGGCCGCGAGGATCCCGCTGAAGGCGTACATGCCCGCGGCGATGTCCGCCACCGAGATGCCCACCTTGGCGGGTTCTTCGGCCGTTCCCGTGATGGACAACAGCCCGCTCTCCGCCTGGATCAGGAGGTCGTACGCCTTGCGGTCCCGGTAGGGGCCGGTGCTGCCGTAGCCCGAGATGCTGCACACCACCAGGCGCGGGTGCTGCCGGCCCAGCTCCTCCGGCGCGAAGCCCAACCGGTCCAAAGCGCCCGGGCTCAGGTTCTGGACGAACACGTCCGCCCGCTCCAGCAGCCGGCGCAGGGCCTCCCGGCCGCGGTCCGTCTTGAGGTCGAGGACCACGGACTCCTTGGACCGGTTCAGCCACACGAAGTGGCTGGACCATCCGCGCACCGCCCGGTCGTACCCGCGGGCGAAGTCCCCCTCCGGCCGCTCCACCTTGATCACGCGGGCCCCCAGGTCCGCGAGCTGGCGGGTGGCGAAGGGCGCGGCCACCGCCTGCTCCACGCTGACCACGGTGACGCCGGTGAGCGCCCGCATCAGTACGACCTCGGGAGCCCGAGCACGTTGTGCGCCAGGTACGCCAGCACCAGGTTGGTGGACACCGGCGCCACCTGGTACAGCCGGGTTTCGCGGAACTTGCGCTCGATGGGATACTCGCGGGCGAACCCGTAGCCGCCGAAGGTCTGCAGGGCCGCGTTGGCCGCCTCCCAGGACGCCTCCGCGGCCAGCAGCTTCGCCATGTTGGCCTCGGGGCCGCAGGGCAGGCCCGCGTCGTACAGCTCCGCGGCGCGGAACCGCATGAGGTCCGCGGCCCGAACCCGCGCGTACGCCTGGGCCAGCGGGAACTGCACCCCCTGGTTCTGGCCAATGGGGCGGCCGAACACGTGCCGCTGCCTCGCGTAGGCCACCGCGCGGTCGAGGAAGTAGTCGCCGTCCCCCACGCACTCCGCGGCGATCAGGATGCGTTCCACGTTCATCCCGTCCAGGATGCACCGGAACCCCTGGCCCTCCTCGCCGACCCGGTCCTCCACCGGGACCTCCAGGTCCTCCAGGAACACCTCGGCGGTGTGGTGGTTGATCATGGTCCGGATGGGTCGCACGTGGACCGTCTTGCCCAAATTCTGCCGGAGGTCCACGAGGAACAGGGACAGCCCTTCTCCCCGCCGGCGGACCTGCTCGGGGGGCGTGGTGCGGGCCAGCAGCAGCATCAGGTCCGAGTGCTCCACGCGGCTCGTCCACACCTTCTGTCCGGAGATCACGTACCGGTCGCCCCGCCGCACGGCGGCCGTCCGGATGCTGGGCGTGTCGGAGCCCGCCTCCGGCTCGGTGACCGCGAAGGCCTGAAGCCGCAGCTCCCCGCGGGCGATGGGCGGCAGGTAGCGCTTCTTTTGCTGCGGCGTGCCGTGCCGGAGGATGGCGCCCATCACGTACATCTGCGCGTGGCAGGCCGCGGCGTTGCCCCCGGACCGGTGCACCTCCTCCAGGATCACGGAGGCTTCCGCCACGCCGAGCCCTGCCCCGCCGTACTCCGGGGGGATCAGGGCGGCCAGGTAGCCCGCCTCGGTCATGGCCCGCACGAAAGCTTCCGGGTAGGCTTCGCGGGCGTCCAGGTCGCGCCAGTACGCCTCCGGGAAGCGCGCGCACAGGTTGCGCACGCCCTCCCGCAGGTCACGGTACGGGTCAGGGCCGGGCATACGCCGGTGGGGACGTGGCGTACAGGTCGCCGCCGTGGGCGTCGTTCACCACCACGGCGGGGAAGTCCGCGAACTCCAGCTCCCAGATGGCCTCCGTCCCGAGGTCCTCGTACGCCACCGCGCGGCCCCGGACGATGTGACGGGCCAGCAAGGCCGCGGCACCCCCCACCGCGGCCAAGTACACCGCGCGGCAGCGCACGAGCGCTTCCTTGACCTCCCGCGACCGCGTCCCCTTCCCGATGGTGGCCTTGAGGCCGCGCTCCAGCAAAGGGACGGTGAACGGGTCCATGCGGCCGCTGGTGGTGGGGCCCGCAGGTCCCACGGCCCACCCCTCCTGAGCCGGTGCGGGGCCCACGTAGTAGATGGCCTGACCCGCAAGAGGGATGGGCAGGGGTTCGCCGCGGCGCAGGGTTTCCACCAAGCGCTGGTGCGCGGCGTCCCGGGCTCCGTACACCACCCCTGAGAGGGCGACCCAATCGCCGGCCCGGAGGTTCACGACGTCCTCCTCCCGAAGGGGGGTGCGCAGGCGCCACTCCCTCACAGCACCACCTCGCCCCGCCGGGGCGCGGAGCAGTTCAGGTTCACGGCCACCGGAAGCGCCGCGATGTGGGTCGGCGAACTCTCCACGTGCACGGCGAGCGCGGTACAGACCCCGCCCAGACCCTGGGGGCCCACCCCTGTGGCGTTGACGGCTTCCAGGAGCTCGCCCTCCAGCTTTGCCAGGTGCGGCTTGGGGTTGGGTGTGCCCAGAGGGCGGAGCAGCGCCTTCTTCGCGAGCAGGGCGACCCCCTCGAAGGAGCTGCCGAGCCCCACGCCCACGATGACGGGCGGGCAGGCGTTGGGCCCCGCGCGCTGCACCACCTCCACCACGAACCGCTTCACCTCCGCCTCTCCCGCGGTGGCGGGGAGCATGCGCACGACGCTGGTCATCTCCGCGCCAAACCCCTTCACCAGGGTGGCGATGCGGACGCGGTCGCCGGGTACGATCTCGTAGTGGACCACGGGCGGGGTGTTGTCCCCGGTGTTCTCCCGGAGCAGGGGGTCCCGCACCACGGACTTGCGCAGGTCCCGGTACGCCTCCCGCACGGCCTCCTCCAGGGCCTCGGGGAGGGAACCGTCCACGAAGTGCACGTCCTGGCCCACTTCCACGAACAGCACGGGGATCCCGGTGTCCTGACAGGTGGCGACGCCCACCCGCTCCGCCAGCTCCGCGTTGTCCAGCAGCATCCGCAGTACGCGCCGGCCCAGGGGCGAGGGCTCCCGCGCCTCTGCCTCCCGCAGGGCCGCCAGGTAGTCCGGGGGAAGCCGGCGGACGCAGTCCCGAAGGAGCTGCACCACCGCCTCCTCCACCGACCGGACCGAGATCGCCCGCGGCGCCACGTTGTCAACGTATTCCGTATACAGTAGACTGTCAACGACCATGGGGTCGGCGCTGGTGGCGGTGGAACGGGTGCGCCTGGAGGAACAGGCGTACCGGGCCCTGCGGCGGGCCATCCTGCGGGGCGAGCTCGCGGGGGGAGAGCGGCTCGTCCAGGAGGAGCTGGCGGGTCGCATCGGCACGAGTCGGCTGCCGGTGCGGGACGCGCTGAGGCGGCTGGAGCGGGACGGGCTCGTGGAGCGCGACTGCCGCGGCACCTACCGCGTGGTGGAGTGGCACCCGGAGGCAGTCGGGCAGCTGTACGACGTACGCCTGCTCCTGGAGCCCGCGGCCACCGCGCGGGCCGCAGGGCGCCTGCGCCCGCGGGAGCTCGCGGAGCTCCGGCGGCTGCACCGGGCCCTGCGGCGCGCCGCGGAGGCGGGGGAGGCGGACACCTTCGTGGACGGCAACCAGCGCTTCCACTTCACCATCTACGGGGCGTGCGGGAACCCACGGCTGGTGCGCACCATCGAAGCGCTCTGGTCAGGGTTGCCGCCCCTGGTGCCCGTGGTGCTGCCGGACCAGCTCAGCCGGTCCGTGCGGGACCACGGGGAGCTGCTGCGGCAGCTGGAGGCCCGCTCCGCCCGGGGCGCGGCCGCGGCCATGCGGCGGCACATCGAGGGCGCGCGGCAGGCTTTGGAAGCCGCCCTGCGGAGCCGGCCCCGGCAGGAGTCCGAGCGAGTGCTTGCGTAACCTGGAAGGGCGAACCGGGAAAGGGGGGAGACGGGTGAGAAGGCAGTCCGTGCGGTGGGTGGTGTTGCTCGTCCTGGCGCTGGCCGTGCCCGCGTGGGGGCAGGCCCGCGCCAACTGGCCCCGCAGCGTGACCATCGGCTCTGCCTCCATCGGCGGCGTGTACCACGTGGTGGGAGGGGGCTACGCCAAGGTGATCCAGGAGAAGCTCGGGATCCCGGCCTCCAACCGCGTCACGGGCGGTCCTGTACAGAACATCCAGCTGGTGCACGCGAAGCAGATCGAGCTCGGTCTCACCACCATGGGTCCGGCCTACGAGGGGATGCAGGGCATCGGGTGGGCCCGCGGCACCCGGCACGACACCATCCGGTTCACCTGGCCCATGTACACCTCCTACTACCACTGTGTGGTCCGCGGGGACGGCCCGGTGCGTTCCTTCAGCGACCTGCAGGGGCGCGTGGTGGACATCGGGCCGCGGGGTGGCTCCGGGGAGTTCGTGTCCCTGAAGGCCTTCGAGCTCTTGGGGATCCGGCCCGCCCGCACCGTGAACCTGTCGCTGGCGGAGGGTGCCAATGCCCTGCGGGACGGACTCATCGACGCCAGCTGCATCACCATTGGAATCCCGGTCCCCGCGTGGGTCGAGCTGTCCCTCACGCGCCCCACCCGGTTCGTGGCACCGAGCCCGGAGCAGATCGCGCGCCTGAACAGCCAGTACCCGTATCTCGCGCCCGCGGCCATCCGGGCCAACGTGTACCGCGGCCAGGACTACGTCATCCGGACGGTCCAGATGTGGAACGCGGCCATCGTGCACCGGGACATGCCGGACGACTTCGTGTACGAGCTGACCAAGACCATCTTCGAGAACCGGGAGCTGCTGGAACAGGTACACCCCACGGGGGCAGAAACGGTGCCGGTGAACGTGTACTACATCAACGGGCCGCTCCACCCGGGTGCCCTTCGCTACTACCGGGAGCGTGGGGTGCAGCTGCGGCCTGCACACCAGCCGCCGCGGTAAATCCGGGGTTCTGAGCTCGGGGCGGAGGGAGCCGGGCGTGGCCAGAGGGGCCGGTGGGGACCACCTGAGGGTCACCGAGGAGCAGCTCGGTTCTGCGGAGGAGCTGCGGGGGCGGTCGCTGCAGGGCGGGTGGGGACTCGTGGTGCGCGCCACGGGGATCGCCATGGCCCTGTACCACGTGGCGGTCCTGGGTTTCTACTCCACCGACCCCCAGAAGATGTACGCCTTCCACCTGATGTTCGCCTCGTTCTTGGTGTTCCTGCTGCTCCCCGCGCGCAAGCGGGACCCGGCCCCCACCCCCACCCTCTGGGACCTGTTCCTGGTGCTCGCCAGCGCGGCGGTGGTGGTCTACCAGCTGGTGTTCTTCTCGGACCTCACGAACCGCGCGGGCGTCCTGCCGACCCTCACGGACGTGGTGGTGGGCCTCCTGCTGCTCCTGGTGGTGGTGGAGATGAGCCGGCGGACCTCGGGGTGGGCGCTTCCCATCCTCGGGGGGGTATTCGTCCTGTACGCCTTCGTGGGTCCGTACCTGCCCAGCCTGTTCCGGCACAACGGGTTCCCGTTCTCCACCACCATCTCGTTCCTGTTCAGCGACAACGGCATCTACGGCGCGCCCATCGCCGCCTCCGCCCGTTACGTGTACCTGTTCATCCTGTTCGGCGCGCTGCTGGAGGCCTCCGGCATCGGGAAGTTCATCGTGAACCTCGGGCTGAGCGTGGCGGGGCACCGACGCGGGGGGCCTGCCAAGGTTTCCATCCTCACCAGCGCCCTGTTCGGCACCGCGTCCGGGTCTTCCGCGGCGAACGTGATGGTGGACGGGGTGATCAACGTGCCCCTCATGAAGTCCACGGGCTTCCGTCCCGCCATCGCGGGGGCGATCGAGGCCATGAACTCCACCGGCGGCCAGCTGGTCCCCCCCGTCATGGGGGCTGCGGCCTTCCTCATGGCGGACATCCTCGGCGTGCCGTATTCACGGGTCGCCCTGTCTGCTGTCATCCCCGCCTTGCTGTACTACCTGGCCGCTTACTGGATGATCGACTTCTACGCGGCGCGAAACGGCCTGCGGGGCCTGCCGCGGGACCGCCTGCCTGCCGTGCGGGGCGTGTTAGTCCAGCAGGGCTACCTGTTGGGCCCGCTGGCCCTGGTGCTGGTCCTGATCATGGGGTTCGACCAGTCCCCCTTCCGCGCGGCCCTGTGGGGCCTCGGGGCGACCGTGGCGGCGTCCTGGCTGGGCAGGGAATCCCAGGTGGCGCACCCGTGGGTCTTGCTGGGCGTGGTGGCGTACGGGGTCGCGAGCCGGTTCGGGCTCCCGCCGTTGTGGAGCTTCCTCGTGGGGTGCGCGGCGGTGGGCGCCGTGTACGCGTGGAGGCCACAGGCGCGGGAAGGGATCCGCAAGCTCCTGGATGCTTTCTACGACGGCTCCTGGCGCTCTGTGGAGATCGCCGCCACCACGGCCGCGGCGGGCATGGTGGTGGGCATCCTGTCCCTGACGGGGCTCGGCGGCAAGCTGTCGTTGGCGCTGCTCGCACTGGCGGGCGGGAGCCTGCTGCCCATGTTGGTGGTGGCGATGGTGGTGGCCCTCCTGCTGGGCATGGGCCTTCCCACCACCGCCGCGTACGCCATCATGGCGAGCACCCTGGCGCCGGCCCTGGTGCAGGCGGGAGTCCCGCCCATGGCCGCGCACCTGTTCCTGTTCTACTTCGCGTGTCTGTCGGCCCTCACCCCGCCCGTGGCGCTCGCCAGCTACGCGGCGGCAAGCCTGGCCCGCGCACCCATGTGGGAGACGGGCTGGCAGTCGGTGCGGTTCGCGCTGGCGGGCTTCATCGTGCCGTACATGTTCGTGTTTGGGCCTCCACTGTTGATGCAGGGGCACTGGACCGAGGTGGCGTGGGCGACCTTCACGGGCAGCGTGGGCACGCTGTGCCTGGCGGCCGCGGTGGTGGGCTACCTCCTCAGGCCGGCCACCTGGCCCGAGCGGGGCCTGCTACTCGCCGCGAGCCTCCTGTTGATCAAGCCGGGCATCGTCACCGACACCGCCGGGTTCGGCTTGCTGGCGCTGGCGTTGGGTTCGCAGCGGATGCGGGCCGCGGTGCGGGCGCCCCAGCCCGAGGGCGTGCCCAGCCAGGGCGCATGACGCCCGCAGACGGGCGCGCGTGGCTCCGGCGCCGGCTCGCTGAGGGGCCGGTGCTCCTGGCTCCCGGCGTGTTCGACCCGCTTTCCGCCCGGCTGGTGGAGCGCTGCGGGTTCGAAGCCGTATACGCCAGCGGCGGGGCCATCGCGCGGTCCCTGGGATTCCCCGATCTGGGGCTCGTCACGCAGACGGAGGTCGCGGACGTCCTGCGGAGGATCTGCCAAGCCACCTCCCTGCCCGTGGTGGCGGACGCGGACACCGGCTACGGCGGTCCCCTGAACGTACGGCGGACGGTGCAGGAGTGGGAGCGCGCGGGGGTGGCCGCCCTGCACCTGGAGGACCAGACCCTGCCGAAGCGCTGCGGGCAGTACGCGGGGATCTCCCTCGTCTCGCGGGAGGGAATGTCAGCCCGGCTGCGCGCTGCCCTTGACGCGCGCAGCGAAGGGGTGGTCCTGATCGCCCGCACCGACGCCCGCGCGGTGGAGGGGCTTGAGGGGGCGCTGCACCGGGCGGAGGCGTACGCGGAGGCCGGTGCCGAGGTCCTGTTCGTGCAGGGACTTACGACCTTGGACGAGGTGCGGCATGTGGCCCGGCGGCTTCCGCGGCCGCTCATGGTGAATGTGCCGCCCGGGGCGCGTTGGTCGGTGGCGAAGCTGGAGGAGGCGGGCTGCCGCCTGGCCATCTACCCCGGGGAGCTACAGCGTGCCGCTCTGGCCGCCATGCGGGCCGCGGCGCGTTCCATCCACGAGTTCGGCTTCGTGGACGGAGTCGGGCTGGCCTCGCAGGACGAGCGGGACGCCCTGGTGGACACCTCAGAGTGGCAGGCACTCGCGGACCGCTACGCAGGCGCCGGGTCGCTCCCGGAGTGAGGCTTCCCGGCTGAGGCCAGGGCGAGGGCGATCTCCAGCGCCTGGCGCATGGGCCGCGGGTCCGCGCGACCAGAGCCCACGAGGTCGAAGGCCGTGCCGTGCGAAGGGGTGGTCATGACGAAGGGGTAGCCGGTCCCCACGGACACCCCGCGTTCGAACCCCAGCAACTTCGTGGCGATCTGCGCTTGGTCGTGGTAGAGGGCCACCACCGCGTCCAGGGCACCGGACCGTGCGATGCGGAAGACGTGGTCCGCAGGGTAGGGGCCCGAGACGTCGAGCCCCTCCTGTTGGGCCCTGCGGATCGCGGGGGCCAGGATCCGCACCTCCTCGTCCCCCAGGGTGCCGCCTTCGCCCGCGTGGGGGTTGAGGGCCGCTACCCCGATGCGGGGGGACGGATTCCCCCCGAGGGTCGCCATGCGGTGCACCAGCCGGACCGCGTGCAGGACGCGCTGCTCGTCCAAAAGCTCCACCACCTCCCGCAGCGGGACGTGGGAGGTGGCACGGGCCACCCACAGGAGGCCCGTGCCTGCCGGGTGGGGGATCACGTTCACCTCGTCGTGTTCGGCCACGCCTGCAAGCTGTGCGACGAACTCGTACTCGTCCCGCACCGCGAGTCCAGCTAGGCGCAGGGCCTGCTTGTTGAGGGGCGCGAACACCACCGCGTCCGCCTGACCAGCGAGCGCCAGGCGCACCGCGGCCTCCAGCCAGGCGGCAGCTGAGCGGCCGGCTTCTGAGCTCGCGCGCCCTGCGGGCCACTGCCGCGAAGGCGGGTCCACCTGCAGGAAGGGCACCCTCCCCGCCTCTTGCGCGGGCTCGGCCGAAGCCACAGGCGGCAACCGGAGCCCGGCCACGCGACAGGCCTCCTCCCAGACCGCCTGATCCCCCACGACGAGGTAGGGACAGGGGAGGCCGCCTGCGAGGGCCTTCGTTAGGACTTCAGGACCGATCCCCGAAGGGTCTCCGAGGGTGACCACAATTCTCGGCATGCCTTGCCTCCGCCGCTTGTATCTTGTATACAGTACACCAGAACTCGTGGGAGGGACGAATGTGGGTGTAACCGCGGAAGTCGCCCGGTTCATCGTGGAGACGTCCCAGGTGCCAGACCCGGTACGGGAGCGAGCCACCAACCACCTGGTGGACGGCGTGGCCGTGATGCTGGCCGGGGCCGCAGCGGAGTCCGGCCGGATCGTGCGGGAGCACCTGCGGGAGGTGGGCGGCAACCCGCAGGCGGTGGTGGTGGGTTCCAGGGTGCGGGCACCGCTCCAACTGGCTGCGTGGGCGAACGGGATCGCGGCCCACGCGCTGGACTACGACGACACCCAGCTCGCCACCGACCCGCGCAGCGTGTACGGCCTGCTGACCCACCCCACCGCACCCGTCCTGCCCGCGGCGCTCGCGGCCGCAGAACACGTGGGCGCCTCCGGACAGGAGCTGCTGGACGCCTACGTAGTGGGTGTGGAGGTCGCCTGCCGGACCGCGGACGCCGTCGACCCGCGCCACTACCGCGACGGGTTCCACTCCACGGGGACCCTCGGAACGTTCGGGGCGTGCGCGGCCGCGGCCCGGCTGCTGCACTGTGACCTAGACCAGACCCTGCGGGCCCTGGGGCTGGCGGCCAGCATGGCCGCGGGGCTGCGGGAGAACTTCGGCACGATGACCAAGCCCTTCCACGCGGGCCGGGCCGCGGAGAACGGCCTCCTCGCGGTCCTGCTGGCCCGGCGCGGGTGGACCGCCGCGCGCGACATCCTTGAGGCCAAGCGCGGCTTCTACAGCGCCGCCGCGGGCGGCTTCGATCCCTCCAGGATCGAGGGCCGGCTCGGCAACCCGTTCTTCTTCGAGAGTCCCGGGATCTCCATCAAGCCGTATCCCTCCGGGTCCCTGTCCCACCCCGCCCAGGACGTGCTGCTGGACCTGGTCCGCGAGCACGACGTCCGCCCGGAGGACGTGGAGCGCATCGAGGTGGGGGTGAACTCCCACGTCCCCAACGCCCTCATCCACACCCGGCCGCAGACCGCCCTGGAAGGTAAGTTCAGCCTGCAGTTCCAGATGGCCGTGGGGGTGGTGGACCGGCGGGCGGGGCTCGCGCAGTTCACGGACGAGCGGGTCCGCGACCCCCGGGTTCGCGCCCTGATGGAGCGCGTGCACGTGCACGTGGACCCCGAGATCGAGGCGCTCGGCTACAACGAGATGCGGATGAAGGTGGCCATCGTCCTGCGGGACGGCCGGATGCTGTCCGGGCGAGCGGACATGGCGCGGGGCCACCCCCGCAAGCCTCTGTCCCGCCAGGAGGTGTCGGAGAAGTTCTTGGAGTGCGCGGCGCTGGTGATGCCGCAGGAGCGCGCCCGCAAGCTGCTGGACGCGTTGTGGGCCGTGCGGCGCCACACCGTGGCGGACCTGGTGCCCCTGCTGGAGGGCGACGCGGCGTGAAGACGTACCGGATCGCTGCCATCCCCGGCGACGGGATCGGCCCCGAGGTGGTTCCCGAGGGCGTACGGGCCCTGCGCGCCGCCGCGGACCGGTACGGCTTCCGCGTGGACGTCGTGGACTTCCCCTGGGGTTGCGGCTACTACCTGGAGCACGGCGTGATGATGCCCGCGGACGGTCTCGACCAGCTGCGACGGTTCGACGCCATCCTGATGGGTGCCGTGGGCGATCCCAGGGTGCCGGACCACGTGTCGCTCTGGGGATTGCTGTTACGCATCCGGAAGGGCTTCGACCTGTACGTGAACCTGCGGCCCGTGCGGCTGCTGGAGGGTGTCCCCGGGCCCCTCGCGTCCCGCGGCCCCGAGGACGTGGACATGCTGTTCGTGCGGGAGAACACCGAGGGCGAGTACGCGGGGGTGGGCGGCCGGGTGGCGGAGGGCACCGCGGAGGAGGTGGCGCTCCAGACGTCGGTGTACACCCGTCGGGGTACGGAGCGTGTGGTACGCTACGCCTTCGACCTCGCCCGCCGCCGGCGGCGCCGCCTGGCTTCGGTCACCAAGTCCAACGCCTTGCAGTACACCGCGGTGCTCTGGGACGAAGTGACCGAGGCCGTCTCCCGCGAGTACCCGGACGTGGAGGTCTGGAAGGTGTTGGTGGACGCCGCCGCGTACCACATGGTCCTCAACCCGCAGCGGTTCGACGTGGTGGTGGGGTCCAACCTGTACGCGGACATCCTCACCGACCTGGGTGCGGCCCTGCAGGGGAGCCTCGGGCTGGCGGCCAGCGCCAACCTGGACCCCACGCGACGGAACCCTTCCCTGTTCGAGCCCGTGCACGGATCCGCCCCGGACATCGCGGGACGCGGGATCGCCAACCCCCTGGCCACGGTGTGGTCGGTGTCGCTGATGCTGGAGCACCTGGGCGAGCGGGAGGCAGCGGCGGCGGTGTTCGGGGCGGTGGCGGCCGTGGCGCGGGAACCGCGGCTGCGCACGCCCGACCTGGGCGGCCGCGCCACGACCCGCGCGGTCTCCGACGCGGTGGTGGAGGCGTTGCGGTGACCGACAGCCTGGCGGTGGCGGCGCGCCCGACCCGGGAGCTCGTGCTGGAGAAGCTCCGGGAGGCCATCCTGTCCGGCCGGTTCCAGCCCGGCCAACGGCTCATCGAGCGGGAGTTGGTGGAACAGCTGGGCGTGAGCCGCACACCCATCCGCGAGGCCCTGCGCAAGCTGGAGCTGGAGGGGCTCGTGACCACGGTGCCCTACAAGGGTCCGACGGTGACCCTCCCGACCCTCGAGGACGCCGAGGAGCTGTACGAGGTGCGGGCCGCGCTGGAGGGCCAGGCCACGGCGCTGCTGGCCGCCCGCGCGCAGCCGCAGGACCTGGAACAGCTGGAGGCGCACGTGCGGGCTGCGGAGGAAGCGGTGCGGGCGGGCGACGTGCAGGCGGTCCTGGCCGCCAACAACGCCTTCCACGACGAGCTGGCCCGCCGCTGTGGCAACAGCCTGTTGGAGTCCCTGATCAACAACCTGCGCAACCGCATCATCCTGCTGCGGGTGGAGTCCCTGTCGCTGCCCGGACGGCCTCCGCGGTCGGTGGCCGAGCACCGGGATGTCCTGGGCCACGTGCGCGCGCACGACCCGGAGGGCGCGCGCCGGTCCATGGAGGCCCACATCCTGCGGGCGTGGGAAGCGGCCCGCCAACAACTCACGGAGGAGGGGAAGCGGTGAACCCCAAGATGGCCGTCACGGCCCGCCGCGTGTTCGAGCAGGTGCTGGCGGTCCGACCCGGGGAGCGGGTGGTGATCGTCACGGACTTCGAGCGGCCGAGGACCATCACAGACCTGCTGGCCTCCGTCGCCACCCTGTACGGCTGCGAGGTGGTGGTGGTGGGCATGACCGCGCGGGAGGTGGGCGGCGAGGAACCGCCCCCGGCGGTGGCGGCGGCCATGCGCGAGGCGGACGCGGTGATCGTGCAGACGTCCCACTCCATGACCCACACCAACGCGGAGCGGGAAGCGCTGAGGGCCGGGGCCCGCGTGTGCAACGTGCGCGAGGTGGACGAGGAGATGATGGTCCGCGGCGGGATGACCGCCGACTACGAGGTGGTGGACCGGATCACCCGGCGGGCGGTGGAGCTCCTGGGAGAAGCCCGGACCGCCCGCGTTACGACCCCGGAGGGCACAGACCTCCGCATGGACCTGCAGGGCCGGCCCGCCTTCGGGCTCTCGGGCTTCGCCCGCGAGCCAGGTCAGTTCTCCGGGCTGCCGGACGGGGAAGCGGCCATCGCGCCCGTGGAGGGCACCACCGAAGGCGTCCTGGTGAACCCGTACCTGATCGAGAAGATCGGCCCGGTCCGCGAGCCCTTCCGGATCGAGGTGGAAGGCGGCCGCATCGTCCGGGTGGAGGGAGGTGCGGAGGCGCAGGCCTTGGGGGAGATCCTGGACCGCAAGGACCCCGGCGCCCGGAACTTCGCCGCAGAGCTCGCCCTGGGCACCAACCCCGCCTGCCGCGCCATCCCCAAGAGCCGGGAGGTCAAGAAGCGGCTCGGGCAGGCGCACGTGGCCCTCGGGGACAACCTGAGCCTCGCGGGCGCGGTGGAGAGTGCTGTGCACCTGGACATCGTCCTGCTGCGGGCCACCGTATCCCTGGACGGGGAGGTGGTCTTACGGGACGGAGACCCGTTGTTCGCGCACGGACTGGTCTGACGACGGAAAGGGGGGACGGACCATGACACGGAACGCAGTCCGGTGGTCGCTGGCGGTGGCGCTGGTGTTGGGCCTGAGCCTTACGGCTGCGGGCCAGGCTCGGTACCCGACCAAGCCCATCGTGCTCGTCACCCACTCCAGCCCGGGGGCAGGCGGCGACCTGTTCCTGCGGAACCTGGCCAAGCACCTAGAGGGGATCGTGCCGGTGCCCCTGGTGGTGGAGAACCGGCCGGGCGGGGCGAGCAGCCGGGCGGTGACCTACGTGGCGACAAGCCCCAAGGATGGCTACGTGCTGTACGGGGCCACGCCGACGCTGCTCCAGACACCCATCATCGCCAAGACGCCGCACTCGTACCTGGACCTGCAGCCGGTGGCCAACGTGTTCTTCGACCCCATGATCCTGTACGTGCGCTCGGCCTCGCCGTGGCGGAGCCTGCGGGATGTGGTGGAGGCAGCGAAGCAGCGGCCGGGCCAGATCCGGTTCGGCGCGGCCACCCCGGGCTCCGTGGAGCACATGATCGCCCATGAGGTCCAGAAGGTGGCGAAGATCCAGGTGCAGCCGGTGACCTTCGAGGGCGGTGGCGACTTGCTGGTGGCGGTCCTGGGCGGTCACGTGGACCTGGGGGTGGGCGAGTACGCAGAGGTGGCGTCCCAGGTTCAGGCGGGCCAGGTCCGGGTGCTGAACTCCTTCACCGAACGGCGCGTCCCCGGCGCGGCATTCCCCACGGCCAAGGAACTGGGCTTCCCCATCGTGCGGGAGAAGTTCCGGGGGCTGTTGGGCCCGAAGGGGATGGACCCCGAGGCGGTGGCGTACTGGGAGCGTGCGATCCAGCAGGTCCTGCGCAAGCCGGAGTACCGGCAGTACTACGAGTCGGTGTACCTGGTCCCCGCGTACATGGACCACGTGCAGTTCCGCCTGTACCTCGACCGCACCAACCAGACCCTGCGCCGGTACCTGAAGGAGATCGGCGTGATCCGCTAAACGGGGGCCGTCTTGCGGCGCGCGGACCTGGTGGCGGGAGTCCTGTTGCTGGCCCTGGCCGGGGTGTACCTGCAGCAGTCGCTGGGTATTGAGCGCGGGTTCGCCTCGGACCGGTTGGGTCCTGCGTTCTTCCCGCAGCTGCTGGGCGCCACGCTGGCGGTGCTGGCGGGGGCGCTGGTGGTCCGAGCGGTCTTGAAGCGCTCGGACCCCACCCCGCTTCCGCCCGCGCGTGTGGGGTTGCTGTGGGCCGTGGTGGGCCTGCTGGTGGGATACGCGGTCGTCATGCCCTACGTGGGCTTCCTCCTCGCCACCCCGCCGCTGCTGGCCGCGGTCACCGTGGCCCTGGGGCTGCGGCAGCCACTGCTCGTGGTGGCTCCTGCGCTGGGTATCACGTTGGTGCTGTACGCGGTGTTCGGGCGGCTGCTCGGGGTCCTGTTCCCCCGAGGGCCGCTGGGAGGCTGGTGATGCTGGAGCGGTTCGCGCTGGGCGCGCAGGTGGCTTTCCACCCCACCGCCCTGCTGATGACGTTGGTGGGTGTGGCGTGGGGCATCGTGGGTGGGGCTTTGCCCGGCATCTCGGGCTCCATCGCCATGGCCTTGCTCCTTCCCTTGACCTTCGGGATGGACCCCGCGGTGGCCCTCATGATGCTGGCAGGCGTGTACGTGGGCGCCATGTACGGGGGCTCCATCATCGCGATCCTGATCAGCACCCCCGGCACGCCCGGAGCCGCGGCCACGGTGGTGGACGGGTACGAACTCCACCGCCGCGGACAGAGCGGGAAGGCGCTGGGTGTGTCGCTGGTGACCGGCACCATCGGGGGGGTCGTCGGCGTGTTCATCCTGGTGGGGATGGCGGTGCCGCTGTCCAAGATCGCCCTGGCCTTCGGGCCGCCGGAGTACTTCGCCCTGGGCGTGTTCGGGCTCGCCCTCATCAGCAGCTTCGTGGGCCGGGACCTGGTGAAGGGGCTCGTGTCCGCCCTGTTGGGCCTGATCCTGGCCACGATCGGCATCGACCCCTTCGCGGGGACCCCACGGTTCGCCTTCGGGAACGTGGACCTGCTGAGCGGGGTGGCTGCCCCCGCAGGGATGATCGGGCTGTTCGCGGTATCCGAGATCCTCCACCAGATCGCGGAGGGAGGAGACTGGGAACGTATCCGGGGCCGGTACAGCACGCAACTGCCGAGCCTGCGGGAGATCTGGAGCCTTCGAGTCGCGACGCTGATCGGCATCGTGTTCGGCACCATCGAAGGCCTGCTGCCCGGGGGTGGCGGGGCCATCGCGTCCTTCATCGCGTACAACGAGGCCAAGCGGTGGTCCAAGCGGCCCGAGGAGTTCGGCCGCGGTTCCCTCGAGGGGGTGGCGGCGCCGGAGACGGCCAACAACGTGGTCACCGCCACGGCGCTGATCCCTCTGCTGACCTTCGGCATCCCGGGCTCCAACTCTGCGGCCATCCTGCTGGCCGCGATGATGCTGCACGGGGTCCAGCCGGGTCCTGCCCTGTTCGACCGCACCCCGCACATCGTGTACGGGCTCTTCGTCGGTCTGCTGGTGGCGAACGTCATGATGCTGGTCCTGGGCTACCTGGCCCTGCGGCCGTCCATCGCCATCGTGAACGTGCGCCGGCCGTTGCTCCTGAGCGGGATTCTGGGGCTGGTGCTGGTGGGTGCGTACTCCATCAACAACCGGATGTTCGAGGTGTGGATCGTGTTGGTCACGGGTCTAGTGGGGTACGCCATGCGGCGCTACGGCTACAACGTGCTGGCCATGGTTCTGGGCCTCGTGCTGGGCTTCATGGTGGAGGCGAACCTCCGCCGGTCCCTGCTCATCTCCCTGGGCGACCCGTGGGTCTTCTTCACCCGGCCCATCTCCGCCGTGCTCCTGGCCCTGGCGTTGGCGACCTTCGTGTCGCCCATCCTGCGCAGGGTGCGGGAGGAACGCCGGGCCGCACACGCAGAGGGCGTGGCGCGGCCGGCTGCTGGGTAGATGGACCTCGGCCTGCGGGGCCAAAGCGTGTTGGTGGTGGGCGCGAGCCGCGGCGTCGGCCGGGCCACGGCGATCCTGCTGGCGGAGGAGGGAGCCCACCTCGGCCTCGTGGCCCGGGACGAGGCCGCCCTCGAGCGCGTGGCACAGGAGGTCTGGGAGCGGGGCGCTCCGGCCCAGTGGGTGCGGGCGGACGTGACAGACCCGGAGCAGGCCGCGCGTGCGGTGGCGGCCCTGTCCGAGGGAGGGCTGGACGCGCTGGTGCACGTGGCGGGCAGCGGCTTCCGGGTCCCGTTCGCTCAGGCAGGCGACGAGGTCTGGCGCGAAGCGTTGGAGCTGAACCTGCTGGCCGCGGTGCGGGTGGTGCGGACGGCGTTGCCCGCGCTGCGGGAGGGGAGCCGGGTGGTGCTGGTGGGCTCGGCCTCCGGCAAGCGGCCTCACCTGGGCCAGTCGCCTTCCAACGCGGCGAAGGCAGCGCTCGCGAGCCTGACCGCCAGCCTGGCGGAGGAGCTGGCGCCGAGGGTTCGGGTGAACTGCGTGGCGCCGGGCCGCATCCTCACGGAACGCAGGCTCGCGCGGCTCGAGGAGCTGGCCGCGCGCCGCGGCGTACGGCTCTCGGAGGTTGTCCAGGAGGACGCGGAGGAGATCCCGCTCGGCCGGCACGGCCGGCCGGAGGAAGTGGCCGCCGCGGTGGTGTTCCTCGCCTCGCCCCGGTCGAGCTACGTGACCGGGCAGACGCTGGTCGTGGACGGAGGGTGGGTGAGGTCGGTGTGAGCGCAGAACAGATCTTGTCCGCCGTCGGGGTCGTGGGCGCGGGGGTTGCCGGAGGACTCCTCGGGATTCGGCTGCGGCTGCCCGCAGGGGCCCTGCTGGGTGGGCTCGTGGGCTCCCTGCTCGCCCTCTCGGTCCTGCCGGGCGCGGTCCCGGCCGTGGATCCCTCGGTGCGGCGCTGGCTTCAGATCGCGGTGGGGATTACCCTCGGGTCGCGGGTGCGTCCGGACACCTTCCCCAACGTGCGACGGGCTTCCCGGGCCGCGTTCCTGGTGGTACTGGCAGCGCTCTTGGGTGCCCTGGGAGGGGCGTGGCTGGTACAGCGGGCCGCAGGGCTCGAGTGGGGCACGGCGTTGCTCGCGGCCACCCCCGGTGGGATGCCCGAGATGGTGTTGATCGCGCTGGCCCTGGACCGACCCGTGGACGTGGTCACCACGGTGCAGCTGGTCCGCGTGGTGGTGACGCTGCTCATCACCCTCCCCCTCATCCGGCTGTGGTTGCGCCGGTGGGAGGCGCAGGCGTGAAGGAGCTCACCGCCACCTTGGGCGTGGGGGTCGCCGCGGGCTGGCTGGCTCTATGGCTCGGCGTGCCCGCGGGAGGGCTCGTAGGGTCCATGGTGGCGGTGGCCGCACTGCGGCTCGCAGGCGGGCCGGTGCGCGAGATCTCGCTGCAGGTCCGGCGGGCGGTGCAGCTCGCCGTAGGTATCATCCTCGCAGCCTCCGCCACCTGGCACCCGGAGGTCGCGCGCCGGGTCCTGCTGGCGGCCCTGGGCCTAACCGCGTATCTGCTGGTGGTGTCCGCCCTGATCGCTTGGGGCGTGAGCGCGCTCACGCGTTGGCCGTGGCCCATCGCCTTCCTCAGCTCTGCCCCCGCCGGCCTCACGGAGATCTCCATGGCCGCGGACGACATGGGCCTGGACGCACCGTCCATCGCCTCGCTGCACGTGGTGCGGGTGATCACCGTGATCGCCTGCGTGCCCTGGCTGGTGGCCTGGGGCGGCGGATAGGCCTTCTACTGGCCGAAGCAGGAGGCATGGCGCTAGTGTCCTGAGTCGAGATTGCGATTAAGAAATCTGGCCAAGCTCGCCAGGATCTGGTCGGCGCTCTTGGTCCAGACGAAGGGCTTGGGGTCGCGATTGCGATGGTCGATGTACCGGTAGATGGCCTGCTCCAGTTCGCGGGTGCTGCGGTGGGTACCCCGGCGGAT